>JAEEGL015616784.1_pt1 | contig 19072 bp, 17 predicted proteins | sample 9134231 | NCBI WGS metagenome assembly JAEEGL01 (sample SAMN16246548, study PRJNA631951) | gut metagenome | biome: gut microbiome; feature: rumen; material: fiber-attached | host: Bos | place: Iran: Karaj | collected 2018-10 | reverse complement strand
TCCGCTATCAAGAAACAGAAATACTATGGCTCTGTCACGTGTTTTCACAGCATTATGATATTCCAACTGTTTTTTAGAGAGATTAGTACCATTGATGATGCAGTCTAGAAGAACTTCCTGCTGTTGCAGATTAAGATATGTGACATAATCTGGCTCGTCTATCTCTATTTTGGTGGATTTGACTACCGGATTATATCTGAGTTTTCTTTCAGTATTTACGATATATTCATATAAAGCTGACACTGACGATCTACGGCGAGCCCTAGTACGGTCTGATAATTTTTGGTTTTCCCTCATCCATTTAGTAAATGTATCAATATCCACGGGCGTGATTTTGCTCATATCGTTCAGAGTCAATTCATTTAATTCTTTCTCAGGAAAATATTTATAATTGTTTATTGCAAACTGAAAGAAATACTGCAGATCCAAGGCATATGCTAATGCAGTAAGTATAGATTTATTCGTCATCCCTGAGTAAAAGAAATTGCTTGTAAAATCAGGTAAAATTGCAACTATACTATTGAATTTTTCAACGTTTTTGTCGGTTGTTTTCTTATTCATACATATAGCCTATCATAAATAAGAGTTACTGTCGAATATAACTTAAATTATATACGCAGGTGATGATGAAGCCCTACTTGCCTACTTGCCTACTTGCCTACTTGGATCAGTACATAGCATCAAATCAAGATTTAGCGCTTACTTAAAAACAGCCGCAAGGCAATTTGCCCTGTGGCTGCAGCTCTTGCTATATTTCTCATTGTCAAAAATACACTCGTGTGTTCAGAAAAAGGAAATATGAATATAATGAACAAAACTGTGGTCTAGAACCGCATAAATACGTTCCCAGAAATCGGTCTGATAACGTCCATAAAATCAACTGTTTTTGTGAACACTCGCCTTAATGGGGATTTTCTAGCAGGTGAGTCAATTTCAAAATAGAAGATCGTCCAATTCGATATTTCTTTATGAGAGAAAAAGAGCTGTTGAAAGCTATTCTAATGTCTCAGTACTAATGATACATGTACGTTATAATAGATTTCATTTTCTCATATCTTTCAGCTCCATCGTCAGGAAATTCAACATTTCTAAAGAAATCGAAATTCTCTATTAGTTGGCTTGCTAGTAGATTTGTAATATTATCGCGTTCCTGAATATTGTTTTGAGCATCAAGCAACTCTGCTTGGCCATAAAGGATAATAGCATCTACAGTTGGCCCTGTATATGTCATAGACGATTCTATGGATTTCTTATTTCTATTATATGCATCTGTATCTTTTGCTCCTTCTGCAATCAATGCAACGTATTTAAACACGAGCTCAGCTGGATGCCCCAAAAGCTTTTCAAAAGTAGAGTTTCGCTTTCCTTTAATCTTTTGATCATATTTTTTGATTGTTGCCTCAAGGTTCAGAATAGAGTTAAGCAACGCATCCGAGATCCTATCCTGCTCAAATAAATATATACCTCTTATATAAACATAGAGTGCATACTTATAGTTTATAATAGAGTTCTCCTTCAAGCCTTCAGTCATTATATACTCAAAACGTTTCTTAGCACTTGTTTCTCCACCAAAATATTCCGTAGCTTCTTTTTCATAAGCATCAATATCTTTCATATCTAGATAGTAGTGCAACAAGTATGACTGCGTAATCTTATAATCCACCGAATTATTAGGAAGATTATCAAGTGCTTGTCTAAATGCTTCCACGCATTTATTATCCCTCTTAAATGCATATACCTGAGCAAGCTGACTATACGCTCTACAAAGGCCTAACGACATGGCTTCTTTATAATCACGATAAATTGGCAAATCATTTCTGAGATCTAATAACAGCTTTTGATATTCAACATTCTCTTTAGCAATCTTCAAAGCTTTATCAATTTCGAAATTATCAACTAAAGTAACTACAATTCTGTTTATCGTAAACAAGTATGTATCCAAGCCTATTTTATAGGCATTTTTCTTACATTTATTGAAATACTTTAAGGCATTTTTACTGTCTCCAATGTGACAATACGCAGAAACTCCAATGTCATACAAATTATAAATTGCAGCTTGACTATCAGCTGATAAAAGTGTCGATTCAACATTGGGCAACATTTTTTCCAATACCTGAAGAATATAAACTGTTCGTTCCTGATTCAGATCATTTGTTGTCAATGTCTCATGCAGCTTATTAACTGCTGCTATAAATCTATTTGGATTAGTATTGTTAACTATTTTCTTCTCTATTGTACCAAACCATTTCTGTTGATAATACTTCGAAAACTCTCCGTCAATGAGCTTTGCATCGTAGCATCGTTTCAAAGCCTCATAATAATCATGTTCTTCAAATTTCTGCCATGCACGCTGATAGTACACGTCAATTTCATCGTACGCCATAATTACATTGTTCGAAGAATTATTTATGGCATCCACTTTTAACTGTATCTTTCGTAGCCACTCCTCTGCAGAATCCCCTTTAAGTTGCCACCCCAATATAGAACAGATTGAATCAGCAAGATAGAGAAACTCCATCTTTTTATTTCCATGATAATTGATCGGTTTTACCTTAAAGTTTGTGATTTCCATCGAAGTCTTTCCAGAGCGTAACATCTCTTCAGAAAGAGCAGTCCTGTAAATATCAGCATTCGATATCGAAAAATATACCTTTCCGGTATCACCGCGTGATGATTGAGTAGCACTATATCCTTGCCTTTGATATTCGACAGCTCGGGAACTGGTTTGATCAAGGTCTTCGCTTTTACGAGTAGCAATATCCAAAGAGACCTCACGAATACTATCAATTCTAGGATTATGAAAAATCATCCTGGATATAACTGAAGTTGCCATATGAAAATATAGATTACTAGCATAATTATCTCTCAGTAAAAAATTCACACTATCTGTTAATAGCTGTGACATTCCTGCATCACTTTTCAGTATGGCATAAATGTAATACTCACCATGACGAGACTGCTTTACATTTAAAAGCTCCTTACCCCGGAACGTTCCATCACATAAAAACTCTTTTATTGTCTGCCTAACCATTTCTTTAACCGGCTTGACAATATTTCGATCTCCCTCCTTACTTCCTACTGAATGTAGTGCAGCAGGAAAAGAAAATCCTTCTTTTCCTGCAGAAGCTTCTTTAATAACTGACCGATAATATGCCTCAATTCTTTTTCGTTCATTATCTGTATCTGCCTTATTGTTATGGTCATCATAGAGCACTCCAGCAATAAACACAGGCTCATTGTTCTCGTCGGTTATCGATTCAAATTTTCCATATTCATCCAAAGAAAGCGTAATCATACAGTTCCCACCTTATGATATTAGATCACTAATACTAGAAATAAGTGCTTTTGATTCATTAATGAATCTGTTGTAGTCAACAACATTTGCATATTGGTTTAGCATCAACTGATAATTCATAATTCTTTCATTAACTATTCCTCTAATCATTGAGAAATTGCTTGAGTTACGTTCATTGTTAATGCACTCCCTTACACTTTTCCAATACTGAATATAATACTTACTGCCTTCAGCGAGGAATTTTCCAATATCAGACATTGGATATTTGGCCGTCAAACCAAGATAAGCATTTAGGATATAACTATGATCATTTTCAATTTTTTTGATGCCTATATAAAACATTACCTGAGAAATCAAATTGCCATATTGAGGATCTTCTCTATAATATGATAGTTTTTTTACACTATCATAATCCATATCTGTTACCGCTTTCTCCAAGGTATTGGCAAAGTTGATCTCGTCTCTGTATTGTTTAGTAACATCATCATAATACGCCATTTCTGATGCCCTATTTATTTCATCCGGTACTAGTTCATTTTTTTGATAATCTGCACCAATACTATCAAAGAACCTCTTCACTGCTTCATTTTTCAGTCTTGGCTCTGTGGCTTCTTTTAATTCTTGCTCTGCTCTAGCTCTTCCTTCTATTATCATTATGTAGGAGTCATACCATGGCATATCATTAATCATGATTTCACCTCCTCTAAGCGTTTCTTGTTCATTATTTTTTTCCACTGCTTAAAGTACTCAGATTTACTTGTTTCATCAATAAACGTACATAGGTCAGTGAAATCGCTAAAATTGTTACTATCTTCCATGTATCTCTGAGCATCTTCCAACGACGACCACTTTTCCGGTTTTCTGTTTCTACGCCCAAACCAGTAGTCATTCTTTTTTGTCATATAAAAGTATAGCAATGCAACAGCCCTTATAGTCTTTTTGAATCTAGAGTACATCTGCTGACCTTTTGCATTCATAAATGAAATAACCATTGTTTCTACTTTGTCAGCGAGTTTTCTTCCCTCCTCATTATCACGAGCCTTGTAATATGTCTCTGCCAAAAGATGTTTTTCGCACCATGTTATTACATCTAATCCCTCAAATTCAGATTCATACTGTTCAATCTTTGATCTTAATGTTAATGGTGAACGGCAGCGCAACATCACATATAAGAATTTTCTGGCAAATTCCGACTCAGAATACGTTTCCCCTTGCCAATAAATTTTGGTCAATTCCGGGTTTAGTGAATAGAGCAAGTCAAAGTAAATGCTATCTACGTTGCGCTTATCGCCTTTCCTATACAAATTGCGCAGCTCATTCCTATGAACCAGGTACGAATCAACGTATTTATCTGTTCCCGATAAGCATACTTTGAAGAACTCATTCAACTCTGGCATATCTTCATTGGTGACAATTGTTAAATACTTTATACCAGTATTCCAGTTAACAGCCATTCCCCTTATAAGGGCTTTGAAGTTATAATCTGGGTCATTTCTATCATAAAGTTCACCAGCAAATTCTAGAGATACCCCTGACTGATTAACATATAGAGAATTAACTTGCTTTTGTACAAAAATTTTACAGCTGTCAAAATTGTCTTTTCCCTCTTTTGCCTTGTAATATGGATCAAATAGGGCATTTTCTAAATATCTTAAGTCCATGACTTGAAGGTAATACTTTATATGCTCTGCCCATAGCAATAATGGAACTGGATCAGGCTCCCATGTTCCAATTTCTGATATATCTATCTCGTCTTCTGTCCTATGGCCATATGCATCATTTCTAAGTATTCTCAAGCCATCTAAAGCATTTCGTTCGAGTTTCTCTTTCTGCTTTGCTTTTCCATTAGCTGCAAAGTCAACCATGCTATTTATCTCATTCTCTAGACGCTCCTTATACTGAATTGTCTTATCAAGTTGTTCTGTTATAGCATTAATATTACTAATTCGCTTAACGTGAGTCCTAAATAAATCCACTTCAGACATCTCTTCAACTATTTCTTCATCGTCGTCTTCGTCGTCTTCAGCATACTCACTTTCATTATCTGCTTGATCTATGTCTGTCTCTGTCATATCATCAGTTATTTGATCATCAAAAAATCGAGTGTCACCATCCTGATTTTCATAAGTCACATCTCCAGCCTTGAGCTCACTCTCTCGTTCTTGCAAAGCTGCAATCATTGCTTCACATTCATCTATCTTTTCCTTATTTTCTCTTTTTTTCGCTTCAATTAATTCTTTAGATTTATTAAATGCATCACTAATAACAAAACCACTAAGAGCAGCATAGCAATTAGTAATATCCATTAAGCCAATAGATCCTTGCTCAATCTCAATTACGGGTATTCCTACCTTCCCCGATGTTTCTTCGGATTTTTGCCTCAAATCAGTAAGCATCCAATCTCTTAACTCTTTGTGAGTATACATTTCAATGGCATATTGCATCACCTTAGTGGTAGCCTCATACAAGTTCTCTTTTACAGTTTTTAACTTCATTCTGCCTATTTCAGAATCATTGTTATATATCTGTCTGTAATCTTGTCTCATATCTACTCCTGTATCTCAGCAATCAAACTACTAACCCACCCAGTTTCTGTTCTCTCTTCATCAAGATATATTTCATACCAAACACGTGAACCAGGTTTTTCTTGATTTCCGGTATAAATATATTGCTCATTTTCGTGGACAACTGCTATTGCATCATAATCCGTTCCCGGTCCACTACGCACATTTCCGTCTGGGACAATTATATTGATATATGTACTAGTATCTACTACCTTCTCGGCTATAACCTCTTCTACACTTGCAACTTCATTTGCAGAATCATCACTCTGATCCATAATCTTATTGATATCAAAGCGATCCTTGAAGACAAATATTCCAATACCTAATAAAGCTATCAAAACTAATGCAATTACAGGTCTTGCACTTGAAACATTAGCCTGACCTTTAGGCGGTATATTTTGTCTCTGCTGCTGTTCCGCTTTAGGCTGCGGATTTGGCATCGGACTAGGTTGTGGTGTAGGTTCTACTTTTGTTCTTGGAACGCGTGGCGCAGGTTTTGCTTCTGGTAAAGAAGGCTTCATAGGGCAAATATAATCAGTAACAATAAATTTACTAACAAATAGCTTACCGTCCTCATTTCCTCTTCCAATAATGGAAACGTTTGAGCCTTCATATACTTGTCCATATCGTTCTGTTGGCATTTGCTCTGTTTTAAAATAGTATGATCCACCATAATTATCCTCAACGAAGCCGTACCCTCTATCATAAAAAATCTTACTAACTCTTCCTTGAATAACTTTACTATCGTTTATATTTGACCCTACAACCTCGCCTGAGATAATCATTAGTTGTTTTTTTATTTCAGCAAAGTCACACAGTCTATTGTTCTTATCTAAATCCAGCAGCTGTGCCAGAAGCTTATCTAACTCGCGTCCATGTTTTGACGTACTTTTCTGAATATAATCTCTAGTGCTTTTATCTCGCGAATAATCATAGGCTCCATTTGTAATGAACCTTTCATCAAACACATTAACCCCTGCTAATACGCTGGCAAGAATTACACCAAGATTAAAGGCTATTACTTTTTTTACACTAGCTCTTTCTCCATATTTATCTGCTTCCGTGTTCATTTCAGGGGCGCTATACCCCAACAACTGTCTTCCAAATCCAGGATGTGCTTTGACGAAACGGTCTTTTTCAACTTTACAGATTCTACTGAGGCCAACAAATCTGGGTTTATTATCAAGCAGCAACACAATATGATCAGTACTGAGTGAAGTATATGCATAGCCTTTGGCATAAATGTCCTCTATAAATGCAACTATGTCCAATCCAAGCCTCATAAGCATAGGCATATTAAGCCGTTCACCATTATCATCTTTGGTATAAAATGCCTTCTTTTTCTTACCAGCTATTCTTTTTGCTAATACTTCTCCAGGGATATAATCAAGGACCAAAACCGGCTCTGTATCTTGTATCTCTTTGCCAAACTTCGAAAAATCATCTTCTTCATTACTAACTTCAAAATAATCTAGCGGTTCTGGAAGCATACTTGATGAAATATCATTTAACATTTGAACCTGTGCTCGCAGACTTTCTCTGTAGTCCAGTATCAGTTCTCTGTTCTCCGCACAGTCTTTGCTATAATTTATGGTCTTAATTATGACTGATCTTTCAATCCAATCATCAAAACCAATCATAGTATTGGTTTTTCTTAGAAAAAAATCTCCACATCCACCTTGTTGCTTCCTAAAATCATTCTGACTTATTACCTTCCATCTATCGTCAACGTCAGTATTATTGGAAACGAGATATTTTGTTTGATTTTCACTGATGTTATATTTCATATCGATATACCCTTAAGCGTAGTAGTTGCGGATATGGCTTTTGACATCACTAAAGCACTTTGTCATTATTTCCGTTTTAAGTTCTTGCACATTCGAATATCTTTTTTCCCTATCTCGTTGCAGGCATTTTGATAGAACTTCATATGTAGAATCTGATACAATGCCTTTCAATGGTTTCTCTAGTGGAATCTCCGTATCCTCATCAATCAATATCTCAGCAAAGTCAAAACCTGTCAGCAACTGATACATTGTTGCACCCAAAGTGTATATATCACATCTTCTATCAAGTGCCTTTATCAGTGCACTATTCCTAGCTTCTGGTGCCTGAAATCCAAAAGTCCCAAGCCCCGGACTACCCATTCCGGTTTCAGTAGTCTCCTGCATCTGTCCAAATTCATCAGGTCTAAGGTGTACTTTTATTTTTGTTATTCCTCAAAAATCCAGCAGAGTTACAAACCTATCATTTGATACGATAATATTATCCGGCTTTAAATCCTGATAAATATAGTAGTATGAATTACCTTCAGATGTTCTTATGTTGTGGAAGCTCGCAAAAATCGTACATAGTTCCTTCATGTACTCTAAAACCTGTTGTTCCCATTCGTAATAGCATTTGTATCCTCGATCAGAAATCAATGAACCTATATACTGACCTGATAAGCTTCCTAAATTTATTCCATTTATCACTTGCATAACAATATAAGGCTCATCATAGACATATTCTTCATCTATACAGTATTCATTACCATCCATGTCTTTATGAGGTCCATAAATAGATGGAGAAAATCCCCATACAATATCATTCAGAATAGGCATTCGTGATTCTTTATTGTCCTTAAACATTTTTAAACACTCTGCCTCAAATAATGTTTTTTCTCGTATTTTCTCGATTTTTGAGGTTCTCGACACATCATTCTGAAAAGAAAATAATCCAGGCTCATTATCGTATCTTCTTGCCTTTATAAGAACCTCATGGTCGAAAATACGCTTATCTCTAGCTTTATAGATAATGCCAAAGCCACCAGCTGCAGACAGGATGTCATAGATCTCATACCTTTCATCCCCTACGTATAATGGAGCCAAGAAACTATTCCCTTTATTATCAGTAAATATTTGTCGTTTTTCTTTACTATCCACCTGTCTCTTATATGACATCAATCACACCTCTTCAAATTGAAAAACCAACTTCTTACTGAGTAGAACCATGTCTCCAGATATAAGCTTTATTGGCTTATCAGCAACTGCCTTTTCATTGACATGCACTGCATGTTTCTTGGTCATTTTGCTTATATAGTAAGTACCATCCTCGGAATATATTTTGGCATGCCTGCGACTAATATATTCACGTGAAGCATAAGCAGATAAATCAATATCGACCTTGTTATTATCTGTTAATAACCCAATTACATTTGACTGATTCAGCTTAAATACAACTTCTTTGTCATCATCTAGCAATAACACCAACTGTGCTTTTTTGGCATTTGCGCGACTATGCCGCTGCTGTGCTTGAGTGTTTTTCTTATCTGACGCGCCATTAGTATTCACTAATAATGCTCCGCAATCACAAAACTTTCTTTCCTCTGACATGGAATAAACGATTCCACACTGAGGTCTTACACACTTCTTAACCATATTATTCACCTTAGACAATTATCCTTTGCGTCTCCTTTTAAGCCTTGCAGCAAATCCAGATAATTCTGAGTCTTCTAGATCTTCCAGAATTCCAGTCTCCTGAGATTGAGACGAACTACTGGTAGCTTTATTAAGCACAGCTTTTGAAATACTTCTGTTTTCCATAAAGTCCTTTAACATTTCTTCATATGCACTTGTTTCTATCGGTTTCTGAAGCTCTGTATATACCTGGATAATTTTCTTGATTTCCCGTATTACTCCTTCATCATCGCCCGCGTTATATGCTTCCTTTCGCTTTTCATCAAACTTTTTGACTTCTGCCAATCTAAATAGAACGTTTATTTCACCATTTATCTGCTTGCTCAAGTTAACATCAGATGTAAAAGTTATGGGAATATCTATCTTCTTGTCTATAACTGTATTTCCATATTTCGAGGGGACCTGATATGACAGATTTACTGATGCAGTATTTATAAGGCCTTCATAGTCAGCATTCTGTCCCGGTATAGTCATGTCGAAATAGTATTTATACATCTGGTTCTTCTCTATTTGGCCTATATTGAAATCTATCTTTTTATCTTTATTTACTCCTAAATAAACATTGTCTGGTGTTCCTCTATAATAGTCGCTCACTTCCGATCCCGCTTTCAATGCCATTGAGAATTTCACATTTGTTATAACTGTCGTTTGAGCTCGCTGAAACATTGCATTAAATACAGCAGCAAACTCATCTGGATAATTGATAAGCTGTGTAATGCCTCCAGTAGGAATAGATATTTCTGATAAATTCTCAAAGTTTACATCATCCCCACCAAATCCCATTGACTCTATCACAATATTTTTGCTTGCCAATAATTTTCCTGTTTCTACGTTTTTCTCTACAGTATCTTCTCCTGTTGGCTCACCATCAGTAAAGAATAGTATTACTTTAGGAGACGCATCTTGATATTTATCTAGCACTTCACCTGCAAGCTTTAATGCTGCAGATATGTTTGTGTTTTTCCCATATTCTTTTATTCCATCAATGTAGTTACATATTTCATTTCTATCACTTATCCCAAGAGACTCAAACACAACACTTGCTTCATCTGAATATGTTATGCAGTCTACAGTATCGCCCTCTCTAAGCATCTCAGACACTTTCTTAGCTGAAGAAAGCGCAATTTGCAATTTATAAATCCCTCCCGTCCCCAAATATCTAGTTGTACCATCTTCACCAATAATAGTTTTTCCCGATCTCACAAAACCAGTGTAATCCACGATCCTGTACATAGATTCGGAGCAATCTATAACCATACATATATGAGAGTTCTGGTACTTTTCAGAACTGAACTCTCTTCTTATCTCATCACTAGGTTTGACTGAAAGGCATAATTTAACATTTTTATCGCTATTGTCATTGAGCAAATGAGAATAATCAAAAGCATACTCTAATACTAAATCTTCATTTTGTATTGTCACTTGTTTTGCTTCAGTGCTTGATTCTATCCCAAAAAAATCTATTTCACTCATAGTTTTTCTCCTTTTATCAATATTAGTGACATATTATCACCGCCACCATTTGCATTCCCTTGTCTTAATATAAGTTCAGCTATGTGATCCAGTTCTCCATCATGCTTAATTATTTTCCGTAATAATATTTGCTCCTTATCCCATAGTGAGTCATGCAGGTTATTTGCCATATAATCAATAACCCCATCTGATGCAAGTAGTAAACAATCTCCCTCGATAAAGGGCAGACATTCAACTTTTTTATTATATTGCCCTCCTTCTATTGCGTATTTACCTCCAATATATCGGGTAAGGGCTTCAGGTCTATCTATAACGGCATTTCCAATATTTGAAAAAAGTGCATCTGTACCTACATTGTCAGGTATAAGCAATGAAGTAATAGTCTCTTTTCGTATTAAATAAAAGAGTGAATCACCAAGGCTATAGTAATATAGTTTTCCCTGATATATGATCAGGAGAATAATCGTACTGCCCATAACTCTTTGAGGATTGTCAGAAATTATTCTAGCTTCCTCAGCAATTCTTTTATTGCTTTCTTTAACAATATCGTAGAATACCCCACTTATGCTCGCTAAGGCATCCCCTTGCTCAATGTCAAAGTCAGAAATACATTCATCAAAAACCTCTTTTACAATTGAAGACGCTCTATATCCAGATCCCACATCACAGTTTGAAATGCCATCAGCCAACAAGTATGCATGTAATTCATCTTCTTTTTCAATTATTTCAAGCGCATCCTCGTTCCACTCCCCTTTATCACGCTGCATTTCCTGCATAAGTAGCTTTTTACCACTCCCAACTGAAGTCTTCTTTGCAGAGTTAATGCTAAGAGCAGCATCAGGTGTGGCGATATCCAAGTTCAAACACTCTTCAAATGAAGAAATACTATCCTCTATGTTCTGATACCTTTTACCGGGAAACATGCTTAATGATGAACCAAACCAGGAGTGAAGAAACAAAAGTCGATTATCATTATTAAATAGGCCTTGATAATATGAGAGTTTCAGCTGGATGTCAGTACTCAAATCTCTATAAATTCCATTCAGCAACAGTATGTTAGCTATGCTCGCAAGTAAATAGACATCACTTCTTTGTGAAATACTTTTATAATCCAGATTCTTCACTTCTGGAGCATATACTTCTGCGCATTCATACTCATCAATACCTGATTTAGGAGTAATTAGTGGTCTGTGAATAACAAGCTTCATGGATGAGTATTCGTCCCTAATTACAAAATCAGATAAATTGCAGCTTCCCACAACAAGTCCAGCTTGATTTATTTGAGAAAAAATATATGCTACTCTACGGATTAGCTGTAATATTTGATCAGTTGTAAGAAGTTCATCTTTATGTAGCTCATCTAACGTTTTGGTAACTCCGTCTTCATAAATAAGTTCAAATCTATAATTTGAGTATATTTGTGCCTTAGGCTGAATAATAACTCCATTCAAGTTTTCATACTGTGGAATCTGAGTAAAAGAAGTAACATTTATAGAAGCTGTTTTTTGATGTGTTTGTAATTGCACACTATTGCCAGTCGAAGATAGTGGTTTCCCACATTCGCCACAAAACGATTCTGATTCCGGATTGTCTGCCATGCAAAATGGACACTTTATCATAAGCAAATCGCCTCTCTGGCTGAAAACCAGAATGAAACTGCATACAAAAAAACGCATGCATATTAACGCATTATAAGAGAATTATAAACTGTAAATAGAGATTCTTTTTAAATAAATAATTAAAATTTCCTTAATTTCAGACACTATTTTTCCATTAATAATGAGATTGCGCCATTAACTTATAGTTCAGTGTCATTAATAGCGGAAGGAGAGGACTTTCGTCCTCTCCCGTCCGTTCCATTATGATGCTGTCCATAGGGGTATCGAACAGCCTCGCTAAAGCGAATAAATTATCCACTTTAGGTAGACTATCCCCTCTGAGCCATTTATATACAGACTGCTCAGATTCGAAGCCCATATACTCAACAATATCTTTTGTGCGAACATTGTTAAGCCTCATGAGCTCGCGAATACGCTTTCCTGTTTTTACTGTATCAACTACTGGATATTCCATGATTACCCCTTTCTGCACATAGTGCACCAATACATATACTTTACGTTTGATGGGGAATCATAAGATGTCGGCAGTTTAGGTCATATCCCCACATGTTACGGATAGATTACGTACCATGCAGTTCTCCTTGTCTGACTGATTTAGAATTTGTAAGATGGTACCCTGTTTTTGGGCAGGAGAGTAGATTACCATTAATCAATCATAAAAGTCAACAACTTTTTCAAATATTTTGCACGTTATTATAGAGTCTCACAACTTTGTCCATTGTTTGCCTTGGTAACAGCATCAGGTCATTTTGACGAATCAGTGCATCTGCCTTAGTATTGCTTTTCCTGCCAATACTCTGTACGCTGACTGATTTAAATGCACCGGCAAGAAGCTTCAGTTCTTTCCTCTTTTTCCATTCCTCACAAGCTGATCTATTATCGGTATAGATAATAATGTGCTCATCAAAACCGGTTGCGGCTGCCTTTATCAAAGCTTCACCAATCGCCTCTAATGTGGTGTCCACTAAATTCGCAGTTCGACTTGCAACACTCACAAATCTTGCAACTGTATTTCCTCTGGTTATAAGATCTTCTTTTTTAACCTTTCCTTTGCAGAGAATCACGCTCAGAAGGTTATGGTCTTTATCCTGCTCCTTATCAATGATGTATCCAGGATTTGATCTGAGAGATTCATCCACGTATGCTGTCATGTAATGAGTATACTGATCCCTATGAACAAGTTCTTCAATCTCCTTTGTCCTTACTCTTTTTACGCACTGACATGGCTTTATTCCTCTATCCAAATGGCCCATCTCTGTATCAGCACAAAGCATCTTGCCGCTACAGTAAGGACAGTCTTCTACATGGAATCGCCTACCGGCTCTTGTAGAATAAAAAAGCTTATGTGAAGCAATAGCTCCCAGCCTTTTGTCCTTAATAGCATTTTCTATAACGAGCGTGACTGGATTGTTCATGAGGGACTGAACGTATTGTTTTACGGAAAATACTTTTTCAAGATCCAGATATTCATCCTCTTTTAAGGTCCGGCTAAAGTTTATCAATATCTCGTTTTCTATCTTTACAAGCAAATTAACCAGATCTTCTGCCCTTTCCTTAAGCTGGTCAGTGTTTTCCTCAGGATGAGCTTTCATAAATGCACAGTATGCCTTATATGCAGCCTTTCCCTTGAACAAAATATTCTCTTTCTCTCCATTTGTGAAATATACATTACCAGAGACTAAAAGTGCTTTATCAATCTGCCGGGTGATATCCATTCTGACTTCCATGCGATCCTTCTTGGCAACAGCCTTCATCTTCACCCATTTGGTCCCTTTTTGGTACGCCTTTTTCAATTCATCCTTATAATATGCTTCAAACATAGTTTGTTACCTCAATCATCTGCACTGTCTGCAATATGCAACACTCCATCAGATAGGATGGCTCCCTGTGAATATAATGATCCTGTAATCTCAAACTTAATAAATGTTGCATCTGTTGTATCTATGTCTACTGGAACTCTTGCCATCAGCCTCTCAACCCTAATACTCTGAAGACACGGTCCGTCATCGAGGTAGATATTTACATTAAATCCACCCTTACAGTCATCATCACAGCTGATATTTCCTGTGAAATGATCATATTCTCCATTTAAGTAAAAACCTACAGTCTCGCTATAAAAGCCTCCTGTGAGGTAATAGACATTTTCAAGTTCCTCACCAACTGTGTTAACAGCCTTTGCCCTTTTCTCTGACGCTGTTCCTCCGACAATACGTAGGTCATAGAGATCTTTCTCCGTCGGCAACTCTTCTGGTTCTGCTTCTTCTACTACAGTTTCCTCTGTCTCTTCTGCTACAATTTCTTCCTCTTTAACCTCTTCGCTTTTTGCTTCCATTTCTGCTGTATACTCTGGCTCAACTTGGACATAAGTGATCTGTTCCACCGCTTCCTCTGGCTCCTCATCAATCTGAACAATGTTTTCAGCTGCTGAATTCTGGACCTCATTTTGACTAATAATGTCTTTGTATTTTGCTACTGTCATCATCATGGAAAAAAGAATAACCGTGTAAAACACCAGTATTCCACCTATTATTTGGACCATATGATCTCCTGCCCATTCTTTTACAGCCTCAGGATCAATCCGATCCATTAGAGATTTCTTTCCCATTTCAATGTTAACGACGTTAATATTCTGTTCTACATTTACAGTGTTATTTGTCTGTTTGTCCGTTTCATGGAATGTACGGACAACTTCTGTATGACTGTCTTCTATGTAATTGTTATCATTCATTATCCTCACCCCTTTCAATGGACTGTAGCATTTCACAAGCCTCATCATAATCTCTGTAGCCTATGAGCAGAGCATTATCTCGTATCTTAACTACAGCTTTTTCAAACTTATCGCTATCTCTTTTCCGGATCCTGCATATGATAAGCTTTAGTCCTGATCCTTCCTTTGCATACTCCCAGGTTTCCTTAATTCTTACCCCTGCTTTTCTTAGGAGTCGTATATAAAGCAGCTCCTCAACATCCACAAAAATATATTTTTGAGAAAAAACCGAAAAATCCTTAAGCATCAGGTAATTCTTCATTCTTTAATCCTCATTTTCTAAAAATACTTCTTCCTCATCCGGTTCATCTATTATTTCTTTTATATCTTTTGCGCAGATCATCAGCTGCCAGGCCACTGCCAGCGCAGCCAGCATATACCCTAATATTCTGATTGGCGTACGGCCTTCTAATCTGCCTGTGATCATTCCTACTTCAAACAGGATTATGCTTGACCAATAATCCAGTGTTCTGTTAGTCTTTCTCTGTTCTTTAACCATTTCTTGAATCTCTTTTTTAAGCTCATTCATTTTCTTTTCCCTCACACTCTCACGTATTTAAACTTACTTCCAACAACAATTAAAATTTTCTCAATTACTCTTATAAAAGACGGGGTCAGCTCCTCATGGATCGAATTGTATATTTCAGCGTCCTGGAATATCCCTTCCTTTTCTCCTTCCAGGGAATACGTAAACAGAAACACCTTTTTACTGATTCTAAAAAGATTTTCGTATTCCAGGCTGCTCATGATTTTCTTTCTCCCCTTACCACTTAGCACACTCATAACATTGATAAGATCTTCTTCATAAAGCAAGGCAACAAGCACCTGAATCTCATTTTTGTCCATCTCTTGAATCGTCTCATCAATAAACCTTACATATGAATATCCAACAAGTTTTTTAGGAAACAATATTTCTCCACGGCTTAGTGTCTCAAAGTTAAGTATTACCCCTTCTTTAGATAGCCTCTTAATCTCTTCGAATCTACTGGTCTTTTCATAATCAGCAACTATTATCTCCGGAATCATTGCCATGATCTTTTTCTGTCTCACTTCAAGAGAGTCCTTATTTTTCAAGGAAATACATGCTACTGATGAAATAAGTACAGCAAGCTTCATGATCGGATCCTCATCAAGAGCCATGCACTTTTCCATAAATAAGTCCATCAGCTCTTCATTACTGATAACTTCGTCGCACTTCATCTTTCCGATCTCAACGTGTGAAACATATAACTCGAAGATGTCAGAGATCTCATCTATGAAAGGCTTCTCCGAATAATCCCCTATTTTCATATATGCATCAAGAAAGGTTGCCTGCTCCATGACAATAGAAATAGTATGGACCATGTCTACAATGTCTTCTACCATCGCGATAGTACGTAATGCCTCATCATAGTATTCGCTGCATAAAACCTTATTTATCTCAGTGTAAGCACATCTAAGCTCCATATAGAAATTGTCATTCATAACTTTTACTCCTTTGCCCCCAACCAATCATCTTTACTATTGGTAGATACAATGTACATCAATGCTAGAAACAAAACTATGAACTACAAGTTAAGTAAAAAGCTCCCGAGAAATCGGGAGCCAGACAGATTCTTATTTCAAACATATTTTTCCAATATTGGTAGTAATTCATCTGATGTCCACACATCTTTGCTAAAGAGTCCATATCCCGTGCTGGGGTTTGAAATACATAACCACCGGCCTAAACTATCATAGTTTTCCACTTCTATGTCAGATTCAAAATCTACAAACCTTTCCGGTTCAACAACATGAGCATCTTGTGAAAAGCCAAGCTCAGAATCAGCGAAAAATATAATATCATCCGTACCTTCAAGTGGATTCTCTTTGATATACCTTATAAGAGCTTTACACCTCCTGTACGAGTGTTGTGCAGGTATCATCATTCCGTAAATAAATCCAGAGTAGCTTCCAGGGACCTTTTCCAATAAAACCTGAAGCTCTTCCAAATCTTTTTGCCTTTCTTCTTCAGTTTTCACAATCTGTTCTTCTCTGCTAAAATCCAGTCTGCTTAATAACATTTCTCTTTTACAGTCATATCTTCTGATTTCAGATAGTATGCTGTCATTAAAATAATCAAAAAATTCTTTGATATTTTCCTTATCTGTCCCTTTATAATTGTCTTCTGTTGCTCCTAGAAAATCTTTCTTCTTTCTATACTTTATAGCGTCAAGTATCCTGTAATCATTTGCGCTAGAAGCAATCCCGAGAGCGTATGCATATATCGTCGTGAAATTATAGTTATCGCCAAACACGATTTTGCAGCATCGCGGATCCTTTAGTAGCAAAATCTTAATTGCAGCACTTTCGAATTTATAGTTATCACCTTCCATGTAATACATCTCATATACCTCCGCTCTTTATATTAGTACGTTACACGATGCACATATTTTATCCAATGAACTGCTAGTTAAGTGAAAAGTTATTCCACTTGTTCAAATCCACATAGTAATGGCGCCTCTGGATACCAGAGGCGCCATAAGGATTACTAAGCTATTTACTTTCTTTTCACAAGAGTACTCATCGGTTGCTCCTGCCATTCTTCTGCAAGCATCAACTCTCCGCTCACAATCATACTTCTAACCCTGTGGAAAAGAATTGCATCACTCAGCATTAGTCCGCATTCTCCCATCACATTTCCCACAAGATGAGCTATCCTGAACTTATCAGGCATTTTCTCAATGCAATCCCTGATAAAACCATCTATGAATTCTTCATGTAAGCTGACCAAATTGCCGCTTACAAGCAGCCTCAGTGGCAAATTCTCAGATCTCAACTTATTCCATTTATCAGAGCAATCTTTAATCTGCTTTTCTGTAATAGGCTTTTCTAAGCATAAAGCATCAAAGTATTTCTCTGGAGGCATCTGCCCCCAAGCGTTACAATAGTATTCACCGTTCCAATAATCCGGAGGTAAAAAAACAGTACTTACATTTTGATAATACTTATTCTTGTCGAAAAAATTCATTAACCAATAGAATCCGTTTAATTCGGATGGGCTGCTACTGTACCATATCCTGATCTCATCGCCATTTTTCATAGCTTCTCTTAGGGCTTTCATGTATATCTTGTTATTTCTAATAATACTCTTTGCCCATTCATCAGTTGTATCCTCACCTTTACTTGTTTGATACAGACTGCTTGTCAGTTGGTAAATCACCTGCTCTCTCTGTTTTCCTGGAATTCTCCCGGAAATATCTCCATACTCCAACGCCATCTCCAAGCATATAATGTCTTTTGCATTTCCGCCTATTGGCCTGCTGTTATACCACTTTTTTTCATTTTTCTCATTGAGCCTTTTGATGGCATCAGGAATATTTCCATTTTTATCTTTTACAGTACATATAAATGCCTTGGGGAATGGACCAACGCCTGTAAATTGCGCCATTCTGAGACTTCCCTGTACAGATGGACCAAATACTATTTCTTTTTTCAATAATGTCACCTACCAATCATTGTTTATCTTTCAAGCCCAAAGTTATCCAGCAACCAAATAGATATTTTCCTTATCGAAACAGATTTCTGAAGTATGGTTATAAATCAGATCCATATCTTCTAACTTTCTTAGAAAGCAACCTGTATTAGGATTACTGACTTCAGCAAAAGACTCAATGACTTCTTTACTTATAGCTTGAACATTATTACTGATCTTCTCGCCCTTATCTATCAAGAATTCATCGACTTGGCCATTCTTTACCTTCGGAATACTTCCAATTAGTTTCCCCATTGTATTGCTTGCAGCGCCTAATCCTTTTAATACATTGGTTTCTATAGATCCCGTAGACATCTTTTCCAAATATACTGAACATTCGCTGAATAGCGTGCGATATTCATTAGAATTCTTTTGGATTTCTTCTATGGCAGCGTTTATATTC
>JAEEGL014213832.1_pt1 | contig 19072 bp, 16 predicted proteins | sample 9134231 | NCBI WGS metagenome assembly JAEEGL01 (sample SAMN16246548, study PRJNA631951) | gut metagenome | biome: gut microbiome; feature: rumen; material: fiber-attached | host: Bos | place: Iran: Karaj | collected 2018-10 | reverse complement strand
TGAAGAAGAAGCAAGAATTAAAGCTGAAGAAGAAGCAAGAATTAAAGCTGAAGAAGAAGCAAGAATTAAAGCTGAAGAAGAAGCAAGACGCAAAGCTGAAGAAGAATCAAGAATTAAAGCTGAAGAAGAAGCAAGACTCAAAGCTGAAGAAGAAGCAAGAGCTAAAGCTGAAGAGGAAGCAAGGATTAAAGCTGAAGAAGAAGCTAGACGCAAAGCTGAAGAAGAGGCAAGACTCAAAGCTGAAGAAGAAGCTAGAATCAAGGCTGAAGAAGAGGCTAGAATCAAGGCTGAAGAAGAAGCAAGAATTAAAGCTGAGGAAGAAGCAAGAATTAAAGCCGAAGAAGAAGCAAGAGCTAAAGCTGAAGAAGAAGCAAGAATTAAAGCTGAAGAGGAAGCTAGAATTAAGGCTGAGGAAGAAGCTAGAATTAAGGCTGAGGAAGAAGCTAGAATCGAAGCTGAAAGAACGGCTAGAGATCTTGAAAGACAAGCTGAAAGAGCAAAGATTATTAGAGTCGGTGAAATCGATATCAATGAAGATGAATTTGAGAAGATTACCGGATACAGCAGAGAAAAATATGTTGCTCTTCCAAGAAAACTCAAGAAGAAAGTTGCAATGGATTTGAAAAAACACATGGATGAAAAATAACTAAAGAAAGGACTTGAATTATGGCTAAGCAAAAATCTAAAGTGATGTCCACAATTACTACAATTTTGTCATACGTCATTATGGCGATTTTAGCGGTTATCATAGTTATCACCATAATTGCAAAAGTTAATAATAAAGTCCCATCCATTTTTGGTTATTCGATTTTAAAAATACAAACCGGCAGTATGGATATGACAATTCCGACTGGATCATATATAGTTGTAAAGAAAGTCAGCCCTGAAGATGTTAAAGTTGGCGATATCATTACTTTCTATTCAGATGATCCCGCAATTTCCGGCATGCCCAATACTCACAGAGTAATAGGTATTAAGACAGGAGAAGACGGTAGACTCATATTCCAGACTAAAGGAGATAACAACGCGATTGAAGATAAATATCCTGCGGATGAAGAATCTTTAGTCGGCGTATTTCAAACAAGACTGGCATTGTTGTCAAATATATCTTCAATGTTCGGAAACAGCAGCTACCTGATTATTATCATGCTGCTTGCCGTAGCAATGATTTGTATTTTCATGTCAGTCAGTATGTTCAAGGAATCTAAAAAAGAGGAATCCGAAGAACAGGAAAAACAATTGCCACAGGTCACATTTACTGAAGAAGATGTGAGAAAATATTTAGAGGAAAAAGCACGATTGGAAGAACAGAATAAAGCAAATTCTTCTGATGGTGAAGAAAAATCCAAAGATGAGTAAAAACAAAGAAAATTCTAAGAAAAATGCCAAGAAGGAAAACAAACTTGGTGAAGTGCCTCTGGCGCTGAAAGTTGTTATTTACATAATCACAGTTTTGCTTACTATTTCTGTTATTTACACAATCGTTGGACTTGAACCGTTTTTGAAAGATGCAGGAATTGTAAACGCTGAATCCAGGATTATTGATATGGGTTACAAAGTAGAACAATTCTTCTATGACCATTACGATAATCTCTATGAAGTAGGCAAAAAACTCGAGGGTGTAAGGGATGCTGAGACTGTAAGAGAAATTGTCAGCTCATATATCGGGGTTGACTATTTCGGAAACCTCAGATATTTCTGCGGCGAAGAAGTCTTCTCAGCAGACGGAACACCCATTGATGTAAAGAGCGATTCAGACTATGCACCTTTGATTGAGGCATCACAGTCTCAGACCAAGAGCTGCACTAAGATATTCAGAGACAGAACATTTAACGAAATATGCGTTGCTTTCTACATTCCTGTTAAGGGAAGCGAAGTAATTGACGGAATCGGTTCTGTTATAAGAAGATCTGAAGTTGTCGATTTGAGCAACATCATAACAAAAGAATATTCATCTATTGCTGTTATTGAAACAAACGGCGGAAAGCTGCTTACTGCTACATATAACAACAATATGTTCTCCATAGGTACTAACTTCCTCGAAGCAATGGAAACAAAAATTTCAGATACTACTGCTTACAGTAAGCTGTATTCTAACATTTCAAGAAACAGCGTAAGTAACACAGAAATCGAGTTCAAGGAAGGACCCTACATCATATCCACATATGTACTCGGTGTGTCTGACAACACATACACTTTGGTAGGTGTCGCACCAAGATCGGTACTTGTAACAGATGAGTATTCTTTCATAGTTGAAATTCTTGTTATTTCTATTGTTGCCATCATATTCCTTATGATCTGTATCATGATGATACTAAAGATGAATAAGGTAAGACAAAAACAGACTGAAGTAATGCTTACAACCTATGTCGACATTGGATGTCCGACGGGTAAAAAATTCTATGATGAAGCAGAAAAGTTGCTCAATACCAACAGGAATACTGAGTATGCATTAATGTATTTTGAAATATCCCAGTTCCAGTATATGTCAGATAAACTCGGAGTTGACAGTACAAACGAATTGCTGAAGTATATTGGTAACCTGTTAAAACAGATGGCAGGTGACGGAGGATATTTCGGATACGATCAACAAGGTAGATTCTATGTTATCAGAGAATACATCGGAGAAAAGAACGTAAGATCTGTCTTCCAGGTATTCACTTCAAACGCTAAAAGAGCAGCGGTTATTGCAAATACCGATATAGTTCTGACAATTGGCGTTGGTGTATGTCCTACAACAAATGCGAGAAGAAATCATGCAACAGTTATGATGGATAACGCTAAGATTGCATTCAGATCCATGAAAAAGATGGGAGATATAGAATTCTATTCACAACAGACAAATGAACAATTAAAGCATGACGCTGAAATCGAATCAAAGATGGAAGCTGCTCTTGCAAACGGTGAATTTGTTCCATTCTTTCAGCCGAAATACAACTACAACACAGATAAGGTACACAGTGCCGAAGCATTGGTAAGATGGTACAATCCGGAAAGAAAGGTTTATACCTTCCCATTCGAGTTCATTTCATTGTTTGAACGAAACGGATTCATTGTCAAGCTCGACCATAACGTATATGTTCAGGTATGTGAATTCATACGCGCATCGCTAGACAAAGGCGACCCTGTCGTTCCTATTTCAGTTAACGTATCCCGTGTTACTGCTGTTGAAAAGGATTTCTTGGATTTCTACATTAAAAACAAGAAGAAATACAGCATTCCTGACGGACTGCTTTGCATAGAGTTTACCGAGTCTTTCGCAATTGAAAACTACGAAATGATTGAAAGTTTGGTTGAACGACTTCACGCTAATGGATTCAAGTGTTCACTTGACGACTTTGGTTCAGGTTATTCATCATTTAACATTTTGAAGAACGTTCCTATGGACGAGTTAAAGATGGATATCATGTTCTTGAAACCCGGTGTAGATAAGAAGCGTGATGAAGTTCTTTCAAGGATGGTTTGTGAACTGGCTAAGAAGTTCAACATGATAGTTGTTCAGGAAGGTGTTGAAACGGCTGTACAATTTGACTATGTCAAATCTATTGGTGTTGACGTAATTCAAGGTTACTACTTCGCTAAACCTATTTCGGCAGAAGAGTTCAACTTGTTTATCAAGTCCAATACATCAATCAAAGTCAAAGGTCATGAATAATAACAATTCATTATGGCGCAGTCTCAAAAGTCTGCGCCATAATTTACCCCCCCAATGAACGCGAAAAGTCAATTCCGTTTTATTGCTAAAACCAGCCCCATATGATATAATTAACTGCTAAGATTTAATTAATATATATTTTTTCCATGTAAATATAGATTCATTCGGAGGAAAACTTTCTTGTCTAAAAAAATGAAAGAGAATCCTAAATACAAAGAGGATTACAAAGAAGAAAAAGGCAACGACAAAAAGGAAAAGGCATATAAACAGCCTTCAGGTTTGTCATTATTATTGGTTTCAGTAATATTGGTTGCGCTTGCCATCTTCATTTTTATCTGTTACGTTCAACCCAATTTTGCCGGTGCATTTGGTGCCTGGTTTAAAAACATATCTTTAGGAGCACTTGGAGGAGCTGCTTACATAATTCCGGTGTTCCTGCTTTTGCATGCCATAATGCACAAGAGAAACGTAATGAACAGATCACATTACTACAAATGGGCATTTACTGTCGGTATAATCCTCATGGCATCTATGTTCATTCATACAGTCGTTTACGGAACAAACAACAGCATGAGCTGGGATGAACTTGTATCAACAGGAAAAAATGCAACAAGCGGAGGCGGCATTGGAGGAGGCGCTGCTCAATTATTGAACAAAGTTATAGGACCTGCCGGTGTCATCATATTCACAATACTTGCTTTGGCAATTCTCGTCATATTCTTCCTTGACATAACTCCTGCAAAGATATTTGACAGAATCAAATTCTATATTATCCGTTCACAAGAGAAGAGAGTTCAGAGAAATAAGTCTAAAGAGGCAGCTAGAGAGAATGCTGAAAGAAGAGACAATGTAAGAAAAGAACAGAGTGCAGGCGACAAATATAACAACAAGTCTGACATCGATGATGAATTGTTCTTAGAAGAAAACAGAAACAGATCCGGAGTAAAACAGAAAAGAGCTGAAGTAGATTCATCTAATTACTTGGTTTCTGAAGATAAAGGCAGAAAAATTGAGACTCTTGAAGTTGTTCCGGTGGAAAGTGAACCTGATGACAGCACATATACTGACTTGTCAAAGATATTTGATCAACCGGAGAACAAGACAATCGAAAAGAGCTATGCTAATAAACCAAAGGTTGAGACATCTGAAACAAATATAAAAGCCGTTGACACAGCTTTGAAAGTGTCTAGAAAGAACAATGTAAGAGAAGAACCTAAAGAAGACAGCAGAAAAGAAAAGATATTGTCTGAAATAGATTCTTACCAGTTCCCGCCTGTAGACTTCCTTGTTTCAGAATACAATGCTGAGTCTAAGAGCGAAGCAGAAGAAGAAATCAGGGCTATATCAGCTAAACTTGAATCTACTCTGGCTGTTTACGGAGTTAATGTAAAAGTTGTAAGCGTATCAAGAGGTCCTGCTATAACAAGATATGAAGTGGCACTTGAAGAAGGAACAAGAGTTAATAAAATTGCTACTTTAGCCGATGAACTTGCGTATGCTTTAGCTACACAGGGAATTATCATAGAAGGCGTCGTAGAAGGAAAGAGTGCTATAGGTATTGAAGTACCAAACAAGAGAAAAGCTGTTGTATATCTACGTGACCTCATCGATGATGATGAATTCAGAAATGCTCCTAGCCTGGTATGGTGTTCTATCGGTATGGACGTAGCCGGCAAGAAGAGATATCTTGACATTGCAAAGATGCCTCACTTGCTTGTTGCAGGTGCCACCGGTATGGGTAAATCAGTATGTATCAACAGTTTCATTGTGAGCATTCTGTACAAAGCTAAACCTGAAGAAGTCAAACTCATATTGATTGACCCTAAAAAGGTTGAATTCAGTATGTATAAAGAGATGCCCCACCTGCTTGTCCCTGTTATTTCAGATCCTAAAAAAGCTGCAGGAGCTTTGCACTGGGCTACTCAGGAAATGGACAGACGTTTTGAAATACTCGAGTCTGTCAAAGTCAGAAACCTTGATGAGTATCATGAAGCTGTTTTGGGCGATCCAAATAAAGAATACTTGCCCAGAATAGTCATTATTATAGACGAGCTTGCAGATTTGATGCAGACAGCAGGCAAAGAAGTTGAAGGATATATATGCCGAATTGCTCAGAAGGCTAGAGCTGCCGGCATGCACCTTGTAATCGGTACACAAAGACCTAGTGTTGACGTAGTTACCGGTTTGATCAAGGCTAATATCCCTTCAAGAATTTCTTGTAAAGTTGCTTCAAACATCGACTCTAGAACTATACTCGACAGAGCAGGAGCAGAAAAATTACTGGGCAAGGGCGATATGCTCTACATGCCTGTCGGCGCAATGAAAGCAATAAGAATTCAAGGCTCATTTGTTTCCAACAGTGAAATAGACAAAGTCATTGAGTTTATAAAAGATCAAAGACCTGCACAGACCGATGACCAGATTATGGCTCAGATCAACAAGAATGCTGAACAGAGCGATAATGGTTCAAAAGGCGGCTCTTCTGCTAATGCTGGAGCTGCTTCAGGAACAGGAAGCAAAGAAGAAGACATTATGCTTGAAAAGGCTATAGAAGTAGCATTTGAAGCAGACAAGATATCCACATCATTGCTGCAAAGAAAATTGTCTTTGGGATTTGGCAGAGCAGCTAAACTGATTGACATAATGGAAGAGCGCGGAATAGTCGGTCCTCCGGAAGGTCAGAAGCCAAGACAGATTTTGATTTCAAAAGAAGAATATTATCAGATGAAGATGAACAGGGATAACAGTGAAAATTCTAGTGAAGGAGATGAGGAATAAATGGGAAAATTAATCGCTATTGACGGCCTTGATGGTTCCGGAAAGCATACTCAGTGCGAGTTGTTATACGAAACATTAAAGGAACAAGGCAAAAAAGTCAGACTTATTTCATTCCCCAATTATGATAGTGACAGTTCAAGTCTTGTTAAGATGTACCTTCACGGGGATTTCGGAACTAATCCTGATGACGTAAATCCTTATGCTTCTTCAACCTTCTATGCTGTTGACAGATATGCCGACTACAAGATGAACTGGAAAGACTTTTATGAGGAAGAAGACAGCGTAATCATTGCTGACAGATATACTACAGCTAATGCAGTTCACCAACTTGCAAAACTAGACCATGATTATTGGGAACCGTTTTTGACTTGGCTCTTTGATTTTGAATACAACAAGATGGGCATTCCGAAACCGGATCTTGTTCTGTTCTTGGAAATGAAACCTGAGATATCTCAAAGACTTGTCAAAGAAAGAGCTAAGGAAACAGGAAGAGAAGTAGATATTCACGAAATAAATACAGACTATATCAACAGATGTTACAATGCTGCCAAATACACATCAGACAACTATGGCTGGAAGAGAATAGTCTGTTTTGAAGGAAAAGAATTATTATCTAAAGAGGATATCCACGAAGAAATAGAAAAAGAAGTTACTTATCTTTTGGATATTAACAGGTGAATAATATGTCAAAAAAAGTAATTGTATTTTTTGCTGACGGCTGTGAAGAAATTGAGGCTTTGGCTCCTGTAGATATGCTCAGAAGAGCAGGAGCAGATGTAGTGGTAGCAGGCGTAAGAGGAAAAACTCAAGTCAGTTCTCACGGAATCAGCGTTAACACGGATATCGCTTTGAGTGAACTCGAAACAGATAAAGAATTTGATATGATTGTCCTTCCAGGCGGAATTCCCGGAACGAACTATCTTGATGCTTCAAAAGAAGTAGAAACATATATAAACAGAGCTGTTGAAGAAGGAAAATATATAGCTGCAATTTGTGCCGCTCCTTCAATAGTGTTGGGATCAAGAAATCTCCTGAATAAGAAAAAAGCAACATGTTATCCCGGCATGGAACCAGGAATGAAAGGGCATATTTCTACTGACAAGAAAGTTGTGATTGACGGAAATATAATCACAGCTTCCGGAGTAGGAGTATCCGTTGAATTCGGACTTGCCCTTGTAGGTGTTTTATACGGAAAGAAAGTTCAGGACGATCTAGCTAAAAAAGTGGTCGCAAAATGACAGATTTAAAAAAAGCTAAAAGTGAATTAAGGGAAGAATACAGAAAAAAGAGAAAAGAGTTGCCCAAAGAAGAAAAAGAAAAACTGGACAACCTTGTCACAGAAAAAATACTTAATTCTCAGACATATAAGAATGCCGAGACAGTGCTGATATACATTCCTAAAACTGAAGAAGTAAATGTTTTGGGAGTAGCCGAAGCAGTTTTAAAAGACGGCAAAAAATTGGCTTGTCCCAAATGCAATACAACTGACAGGACCATCACATTCAAATATATCAGCTCTTTTGATCAACTTGAAGACAGTGTTTTCGGATTGAAAGAGCCAAAAGACGAATGTGAAGAATATGTCCAGAAAGAAAACATAAACAGCAAAGTAATCTGCATTATTCCTGCAATCGTTTTTGACAAAAAAGGTTATAGAATAGGTTACGGAGGAGGATACTATGACAGGTTCCTCTCAAAGTACAATGGAATCAAAGTGGGTGTTTGTTATTATGACTTCATAATTAACGAAGCGCCGCACGGCAAATACGATTTTGCAGTTGATGTATTAATCACCGAAAGGGGAATATATGCCAAGAAATAAGGACGGCAATAGTTATTTCGGCCCGTCCGCGCTGATATTACTCGTAACTGTTTTTGCAATAGCGTTTGTAATATTCAATTTCAGTAACGCAGCAAATGTTAATGCGTCATACGCCGCCGTTATAGCTCTCCAGGTTTTCATATATGGAGCTTCGGCGGCTATATATATGAGTATCAGAAGCAAAGATTTGATGAGCAAAATAAACGTAAGACCTACGAGTATTAAGAATATAGGGATAACTATAGTTGTCACCCTTATAGTCATACTAGTCTTTGTAGTGCTCAAGTTTGGTGTTTTTCTGCCGTATAGGGATTATTTCCTATTCAATTTTTACAGCAGTAATTTCAATATTCAATTGAATTCTTTTTCAGATTGGCTGCTGATAATATTTGCTTTTGTTCTTTTGCCAAGTCTTGGAAAAGAATTCTTATTTAGATCAATTGTGTATAGTGAATATAAATCAACAGGCGTACTTTGCTCGATTATAATTACTTCACTATTGTATTCCATGATGCACTTGAGTTTTCAGGAATTCTTTGTTCATTTCATAGCTTCAGTATTGTGGACATATTTAGCATATATAACAGGATCATTTATCTGGCCGTTTATTTCTCATTTGCTTTGCAATTTCTATTTAGTATTCGGCGAGAAATATTTGTGGTCATTGTCTTCTAACCCTGATGGAAGCTTTTTGTTCTGGCTTATTACAATTTCACTATTGCTTTTATCTCTTTTCATTCTGTTTGCTATACTTGAATCAAAATATAAAGAGTGGAATGCTAAATTTAAAACAACACAACCCGAACAAAAACAGAACTTGCTGTATAACTTAAAGGTAATTTTGTTGTCTAAACCCGTTATCATAGATTTTGCAATATTTATTATTGTTGCAATGATAAGATTGTTCTGAGAAGGAGAATATTTAATGTTAGAATTGCTTTCGCCTGCCGGCAATTACGAGAAGATGACAGCGGCATTCAGGTATGGTGCTGATGCTGTGTATCTTGCCGGAAAGACATTCGGAATGAGAAGTGCAGCTGAGAACTTTACAAATGAAGAACTTGATTCAGCTGTCAAGTATGCTCATTCAATAAATAAAAAAGTATATGTTACAGTAAATGTTCTCCCGAGAACATACATGTATGAAGATTTAAGACAATACATATTGACGCTAAAAGAAATCGGGCCAGACGCACTTATCATTGCTGATGTTGGCGTTTTTGCTCTTGTCAAAGAGTTGTGGCCAACATGCGAAATACACATTTCAACTCAAGCTGGAGTTGTAAGTGCAGCAGATGCTATTTATTGGTATAACCAGGGAGCAAAAAGAGTAGTACTGGCAAGAGAACTCAGTTTACAGGAAATAGTTGAGATGAGAAGGCTCATACCAAAAGATTTAGACATAGAGACATTTGTTCACGGCTCTATGTGTGTTTCTTTTTCAGGAAGATGTTTATTGTCTAACTATTTGACAGGACGAGATGGTAACTTGGGCGCATGTGCTCAGCCGTGCAGATGGAATTATGTAATAACGGAAGAGAAGAGACCTGAAACAGGACTTCCTATAGAAGAAACTCCTGATGGAACTTTTATTATGAGTTCTAAAGACATGAAAATGCTTGAACATATCCCTGAGCTTGTTGATGCCGGTATATCTTCATTTAAGATTGAAGGAAGAATGAAGAGCGTGTATTACACAGCTGTAGTCACAAATGCCTATAGAGCTGCAATAGATGGATATATCAAATATGGAAAAGATTACAAGCTTGATCCGAGATGGTCAGAAGAACTAGAATCAGTAAGCCATAGAGAATATGGAACGGGATATTTCTTTGATAATCCTATGGAAAACGCTCAGACAGTTAAAGACATGGGATATATAAGAGATAAAGCGTACCTGGGAACTGCTGTTTCTTATGACGAAAAAACGGGACTAGCAGGATTTTTACAAAAGAACAAGATGAATTCAGGCGACGAAGTCGAAATAATCACACCGGGTAAATTTGGCAGAAGAATAAAGGTTGATGTTATATATAATGAAAAGATGGAAGAGATTCCATCTACACCTCACGTTCAAATGCTGTATTATGTAAAAGTGCCTTTTGAAGTTAAAACACAAGACATTATGCGCGGAGTTAGAAATGATAAATAATTTTAAAAAGAAGCTACTAGACAAGAACACAAAAGAAATACGAGTTGCATATTTCGGTGGCTCAATAACAAAAGGAGCAGGCTCAAGCAAATGGGCTGAGACCTCATACAGGGCTCTTGTAACAAAGTGGCTTAGAGAAACATACAAAGACAAAGAAATAGTTGAAATAAATGCTGCAATCGGCGGAACGGGCTCGGATTTTGGCGTATACAGAATGAATATTGAAGTAACAGAGAAGAAACCGGATCTCATCTTCATTGAATTCTGTACAAATGACTCGGTTTTGGAAGATTGCACTAAATACGAAGAAGCTATGATACTTAACTTCAAGCGAGACTTGCCCAATTGCGATTTGGTTTTAGTGGAAACTATAACACAGAGAATGTATGAAATGCTTTTGAAGGGCGAAACAATTGAAAGCGTAGATTCATATGACACGCTATCTAAAAAATACGGAATAGATTTAGTAGATGTGGGTCATGAATTTGTTAAAAGAGTTCAGAGCGGCGAGGGAACATTCTTAACTTATACTCAGGAAGGCGTTCACCCAATTGACTGCGGACACAAAATATATGCAGACAAAGTAATTGACTATCTTAAAGTTGTACTGGGTGAAGATAGTGAGAATCAGTATCCTGATGCTAGACTTGTTCCTTGTAAGTCAATTAATCACGGTGATTTTAAATATGTAGAAGATAGTTTCTATCTAGATTTAGGTAAAATAGTTGCTGAAGAAAAGGACCAAAAACTGGAGTTTGAGTTCGATGGTACGGCCATCGGCGCTATTGTGTGGTTTTGCAAGGAAGCTGGAAAATACAAATACAGAATAGATGACGGAGAGTATGAATACTCTAGCTGTTATGACAGTTATTGTGAAACATTCAATAGAATCAACTGCGTATTCTTTTCCAGAGATTTAAAACCGGGTCACCATAAACTAGAGATAGTTGCTCTTGGAGAAAAAGATGAAAAATCTCTGGGAACTAAAATTGAAATAGCTGCATTTTTGGTCTCATAGGAACCGAAATGTATTGAAAATACAACGCCTCTGTGATACAATTTTGCGGAAAAGAGAAAAAATACAGACCCCGAAAGGAAAAAATATGAATTACAACAAAAAATCAATTGAAGACATCGATATTGCAGGAAAAAGAGTTATTGCTCGCTGCGACTTTAACGTTCCACAGGACAAATCCGGTGCCATTACAGATGACAACAGAATCGTACAAGCTCTTCCTACAATCAAATATATGGTTGAAAAGGGATGCAAAGTAGTTCTTTGCTCACATCTCGGAAAACCTCACAATGTTTTCGATAAAGAAATCAAACTCAATAAAAAAGAATTGGCAGCTATAGAGAAACTCCCTGAAGCTGAGAGACAGGCTGCAACAGACGCTGCAATCGAAAAAGCTAAAGGCGATGTTAAGAAATTCTCACTTAAACCGGTAGCTGACAGACTCAATGAATATTTGGGCGGAATCGTTACTTTTGCAACAGACACAGTAGGTGAAGACGCTCAGGCTAAAGTTGCTGCTATGAAGGCAGGCGAAATCGTTCTTCTTGAAAACACAAGATTCACTAAAGGTGAAGAAAAGAATGATCCTGAACTTGCAAAGAAACTTGCAGCTTTCGGTGATGTTTTCGTTAATGATGCTTTCGGAACAGCTCACAGAGCTCATGCTTCAACAGCAGGTATAGCAGATTATCTTCCAGCAGTTTGCGGTTACTTGATTCAGAAAGAAATCACAATCATGGGCAACGCTCTTGAAAATCCTAAGAGACCATTTATTGCAATTCTCGGCGGTGCTAAAGTATCTGACAAGATCGGTGTTATCAACAACCTTTTAGATAAAGTTGACATGATTATCATCGGCGGCGGAATGGCTTATACATTCTTGAAGGCTACAAACCATACAATAGGCACATCAATAGTTGAAGACGACAAACTTGATGTTGCAAGAGAAATCCTTGCAAAAGCAAAAGCAAACAACGTTGACTTCCTCATCCCAGTTGACAATATAGTTGGTCGTAAATATGATCCTGAAACACCATACATGCGCATTTATTCAGATGCAATTCCGGATGGTTGGATGGGACTTGATATCGGACCTACAACAAGAGAATTGTTCGCTAAGTCAATCATCGGTGCAGGAACAGTTATTTGGAACGGACCTATGGGTGTATCCGAATGGGAAAACTTCGCAGCAGGAACACAGGCAGTTGCACAGGCAGTTGCTGAATCAGGCGCTATTTCAATCGTTGGCGGAGGTGACTCAGCTGCAGCAGCTCAGAAACTCGGATTTGCTGACAAGATGACACACATCTCAACAGGTGGTGGTGCTTCTCTTGAATTCATCGAAGGCAAAGAACTTCCGGGAATCGCTTGTTTGTTGGATAAATAATTCGGAGGCATATCATGGATAAGAGCAAAAGAAAAGTAGTAATTGCCGGCAACTGGAAAATGAACATGACACCGGCTCAGACAGAAGCATTCATTAAGGAGCTCGCTCCTCTTGTAAAAGGAAAAGATGACAGCGTAACGGTTCTTTGCGTACCTTTTGTTGACATTGCAACAGCAGTCAAGGCAGCTGAAGGAACAAACATTCACATAGGCGCACAGAATGTTCACTTTGCCGAAAAAGGAGCATATACCGGTGAAGTATCTGCAGATATGCTCAAAGCAGTCGGAGCAGAATATGTTATTGTCGGACATAGCGAAAGAAGACAGTATTTCGGTGAGACAAATGACACAGTCAACGCTAGACTCAAAGCAGGACTTGCCGCAGGCTTCAAGATGATTCTCTGCGTTGGTGAAACACTTGATGAAAGAGAAAAGAATATCACATTCGAAACAGTATCTCTTCAGACAAAAGTTGCTCTCAAAGATGTAAGCAAAGAAGAAATGGCAAATGTTATCATAGCCTATGAACCTGTATGGGCTATCGGAACAGGTAAGACAGCTACATCAGAACAGGCTGAAGAAGTTTGTAAAGCTATAAGAGACGTCCTTGCCGGCATCTATGACAAGGCTACAGCTGAAGCAACAACAATCCAGTACGGTGGTTCAATGAACACAAAGAACGCAAAGGAACTTCTTTCAATGAAAGATATTGACGGCGGTCTTATTGGTGGCGCTTCTTTGAAGACAGCTGACTTTTCTGAACTCGTTTCTGATGCTCAGTAATATATTCTACTGATAGCAAATAACCCCATTATTTGAGAAAGATGATTTTTTCAGATATGGGGTTTTTTATTAATATGAAAAAATGTCTAAAATCAAATTGAATTTGAGAATAGACAAAAATCTAATTTAAAACTATTGACGCGAGGTAAAAATTTGGCTATAATCAAATTTAATTTGAGAATAGCCAAAAAGGAGAATTGTATGCCATATATCAATAGGGCTGCCGAAAAGCTGATTACCGATTCATTTAAAACGTTTAAATCAGTTGCTGTTACAGGTGCCAGACAAGTAGGAAAAACTACTATCACATCACATGTATTTCCCAATATCAGAAGGATTAATCTGAGAAGCAACCAGCTATTTAATGCGGCAAAAACAGATCCTGATTTATTTTTGAAGAGTTTCGAACGTCCGTTGTTTGTTGATGAAATTCAGAGAGTACCCGAATTGATTAATTCTGCAAAAGTCATAATCGATGATGTTGGCGGAAAAGGAAACTATTTGTTTTCCGGCTCACAAAAGTGGGAACTAATGAAAGGTTTATCTGAATCTCTGGCGGGAATGGTTTCTATTGTAGAGTTATCGAATCTGTCTATGAGAGAGTTGTATGACATCAGCTTTAATCAGCACTTCGTACCATCTGAAGAGTATTTTTCCGAAAGACAAAAAGAAATCAAAAAGTATGATAATATCTGGAAGAAAATACATAATGGTTTCTATCCTGAACTCTATGACGATAACTCACCTAATTGGGAAATGTTTTACGACTCATATGTCAGAACATACATAGAAAGAGATGTATACGATATAACCAAGGTAAAAGATTTCAATACTTTTTTCCGTTTCATGGTTTCTGTGGCCGCAAGAACCGGAAGTGTATTGGAATATCAAAGCATAGCTAATGATGTAGGTGTTTCATTGGAAACAATCAGGATTTGGGTAAGTATTTTACAAAAGACCGACATTGTTTTCCTACTTCAGCCATATTACAGTTCTCATCTTACCAGAAACATCAAGTCTCCAAAAATATATTTCAGAGATACCGGTTTGGCCGCATATCTAACCTCCTGGCTGACCCCTGAAACTTTGGAGCATGGTGCGATGAATGGTGCATTCTTTGAAACTTTTGTTATCAACGAAATTATTAAGTCATATACGAATGTTGGGAAAGACTACTCGAAATACCTTTACTACTACAGAGGCAAAGATAAGGTAAAAAGAAAAAACGAAAACAACAACATAGAATATGAGGAATGTGAAATAGACTTAATTATTGAAGAAAATGGAACACTTTATCCAATCGAAATCAAAAAAACCTCTAATCCTAGTTCATTTATGGCAGGTTCTTTCGATGTTTTGGACAAAGAGATCTCCAAAAACAAAGGTAACGGAGCAATCATTTGTCTTTCAGAATACAAATTGAAATTGAAAGATAATGTGTTTGTTCTGCCTATTGAGTACGTGTAAACAAGAAAAAGGACGGCTTGGGACGCAAAATCTCAAGCCGTTTTGAGTTATATGTTGTTAAACAATTACACTCCTGAATAAGCAGCAAAACCGCCATCTACCGGTACCACAACACCATTAACAAATCCAGAACTATTGTTGTCAAGTAACCACAACAGTGTTCCAGTTAGATCATCAGTTGTTCCGAATCTTCCCATTGGAGTATGAGAAATAATCTTCTGGCTTCTTGGCGTGAGTGAACCATCCGGGTTAATCAGCATATTCTTGTTTTGGTTTGTAACAAAGAATCCGGGAGCAATTGCATTTACTCTGATGCCTACTTTTGAGAAGTGAACAGCAAGCCACTGAGTGAAGTTTGATACAGCTGCTTTTGCACCGGAATAAGCCGGAATCTTTGTCAGAGGTCTGAATGCATTCATGCTTGATACATTTAAGATTACTGTTCCTTCTTTTTTAGCCATGTCTTTAGCAAATACCTGAGTTGGAATCAATGTACCCAAGAAATTGAGATTGAAAACGAATTCAACACTCTTAGGATCGAGATCAAAGAATGTGACAAGGTCTTCTTTTCCTTCAAGATCTTCAGGATCCAAATATTCTTTTGTTGTTGTGCCTTTAGGATTATTACCACCTGCTCCATTTAAGAGTATGTCGCATGTTCCGAGTTGCTCAGCAATTAAATCACGAGCTTTTTGTACACTTTCTCTTTCAAGAACATTCATTTCAACAGCAATTGCTTTTCCACCATTCTCACAAATTCTGTCAGCAACTACTTTTGCAGCATCTACTCTGAGATCGCACACAGCAACTTTTGCTCCGCATTCAGCTATTACTTCAGCAAATCCTGAACAGAGAACACCACCTGCTCCGGTTACAACAGCAACTTTATCTTTTAAATCAATTTTGAATGGTAATTTCATCTTAATTTCTCCTTATATCTCATTTTTGTTTATTTTATTAATTATCCTAATCAAATCTTCTGGTTTGTCGGCTAAGTATTGTGAACCGCTTTGAATCAATGTCTGCCTGTCTCTGTATCCCCATGTAACATTCAGCCTGATCATACCCGCATTCTTGGCTGTCAAAACATCTACATCAGAGTCCCCTATAAAAACAGTTTCACTTGGCTTTGCGCCATATTTTTTTGCTATTGCAATAGGTCCGGTCGGATCCGGTTTTCCGGGATACAGACCAGTTCCGATGCTCTCATCGAAAACGCCATTAAAGTGTTTGTCTATTATCCAGTTTACTCTTGTGTTGTCTTTGTTTGAAAATACAACAAGGTGAATACCCATGCTTCGCAATTTTAACATGGTTTCTTTTATGTTTTCATATGGAATAGAACCATCGATGCAATAATTGCTGTATTCTTTCAAATAGAGTTCAATTGCTTTATCTAAGTCATCCTTTAAGGGTGTATCTTTTATCAAGTTGGAAATAAAACCGGGAGTAGCATAATTTATGCTTTCATACAAGTCGGGAATACCTAAATCTCTGCACCCGTATTGTCTTCTTACTGCATTAATTCCATTCAGCATTCCGGGCAGCGTATATGCGAGTGTGCCATCTAAATCCACTATGGCAAGTTTGACCATTATTTTCACTTCCTTTTCGATAATATATTGTATCATTCCACTGCTGTTTTGTCCACGGAAAACACCTTTTTTGTCAGTGTATTTCTGTCATGAATTAACTCTTCAGAAAAAAACAAAGCGCGAAATAACAATTATTTGAATTATTCAATATTATGTAGTAAAATATTAGAAACAATCTAAATACATTAAATATATTGCATTTGTTTGAAAGGTGATTAAAAATTGAATATAGAATTTGGTGTCGGAGTGTGTGGCATCAAACTCGGCATGGAGTCCGAAGATATAATTAAGATACTGGGAATGCCGGACAAAATAAATATTGACGAAGATGATGATACATATGAACAGATGTTCATATACAACAAACAAATGATGACGGTGTGGTTTGAGCGAAGCAACAAGCTCAGGGCAACTTTGATTCAGTGTTTTTCTCCGGATGTTAAAGTATTTGGCGAAAAGGTTTTCATGAAGAGCAAAAAGACCATCATAGAATTTATGAAAAAGAATGGTTTTTCAAAGTACGAAGAGATGGAAGAGGTAACTGAAGAAGCTCTTTATTATGAAGATATTTCAGCTTGGTTCAATTTTGAGTTTGACAGGCTGTCATATATAGAATTTACAATGCTAACTGGAAATGGTGACAATATCTATTGGCCATATAACGCTGAGTAGATTCAAAATATTTTTATAGGAGTTATTTTTATGAAAAAAATAATAGCTGTATTATTGTGCGCAATAATGGTTATAGCTCTGGTAGCTTGTTCTGGTCAGCAATCAACTACTACAACAGAAAAACCGGCTACAGAACAAACAGAAGTAGTTACAACAGAAAAAGTAACCACAACTGAAAAAGATACTACAACAGAAAAGGTTACAACTGAAGCTACTACAGTAACAGAAAAAGTAACTACAACAGAAAAAGTTACAACTGAAGAAGTGACTACAACTGAAGAAGTTACAACAACAGAAGAAGTAACTACAACCGAAGAAGTTACAACAACAGAGGAAGTAGTAATTGATCCTAATGATCCAAATGCTATCTTGACAGCTGCTTATGCTCTTAAAGACGGTGAAAGCCTCAAAGGCACATTCACACTTGAAGGTGTTGTTACAGCCGTTCCAACTGCATACAGTGAGCAATACAAGAATGTTACTATAACAATCGTTGTCAATGGCGACACAGCAAGAAAGATTGATGCTTACAGAGCAAAAGGTGATGAAGCATCAACAGTTAAAGTTGGCGACAAAGTAAAAGTTACTGGAACAATCAAGAATTACAAAGGCACAATTGAGTTTGATGCAGGTTGTACATTGGTTATTACAGAAGCATTGGTAATTAAACTTACTTCAGTTCAGAAAGCTTTGCAGGAAGCTGGATACGATCCAATGAAGTATGATACACTTGAGCTTACATTCCTCAATCAGTCATATTGGCAGTCAAACAGAAGTGCAAGTGAATTCACTCAGATTATCAGCGAATCAAATCCTCTCCAGGCAACAGTTTATCTCAGATTTGCATGCAATGACAGAATGCTTACAAAAGACGATATTCCTGAAGGATCAGTTATAGTTATTCTTGGCGACAAGAAGTACAGACCTGAAGGTTGGGTTGATCTCAATACTCCAAATACAGGTGACACACGTCCTGCTGAAGTATCAACAAAGGTTGTTCTTGTAGACAGCAAATGGTGGGGCAATTTCACATACAGAGCATTCAACATTTCAAAGAATGATGGTTCACAGTTTACTCTTGACGATGTTGAAGGACTTGAATTCGAATTTGCTGTATTTGTACCCAAGAAATAATCATAGATACAAACATATATATTCGTAAGTTAATGGAGGCAATATGGAAAAGAAAAGGCAAGTAGTATTGTTGGTAAGTATAATAATGCTGGTCACAGCCATAGTTATGCTTGTCACACTGGCAGTTATTTCTTCACTCAGAAACAGCAACGAAAATGCTAACAAAGATATGAATGCTCATATCAGCGAAGTAATTGACAAGAATAATGCCGCAATCAAAGAATTGAAAAATGCTAATACTACAGATACTAAAGCTTTGGCTGACAAAATAACAAATGCTGTTAAAAATGTAATACAGGAGAATACCGGTTCATCAACGGTTGATGTTAAAGTTGACGAAGATGAATTGTCCAGCAAGATTTCTCTTGCTGTTGAAAAGGCACTTAGTGAAGCTTCAAGTTCTGTTGTTAAAACAATCTCAGCTGAAGATATTCAGGGTGCAATTGAAGCAGGTGTAAAGACATCTGTTCAGATTTCCTATGATCAGTTTGACAGAATAGTTAAAAATGCCGTTTCAAGATTGACATACAATATTGCTAAAAAGAGCGAAGTAAAAGAAGTATCTGATGAAATAAGAGCGTTGTCCGAAAGATTGAAAGAAGCTCTCAATTCT
>JAEEGL013913713.1_pt1 | contig 19072 bp, 13 predicted proteins | sample 9134231 | NCBI WGS metagenome assembly JAEEGL01 (sample SAMN16246548, study PRJNA631951) | gut metagenome | biome: gut microbiome; feature: rumen; material: fiber-attached | host: Bos | place: Iran: Karaj | collected 2018-10 | reverse complement strand
ACAAGCGCACCAACGAAATCATCTTCTCCTTCTTCACTGGCAAGGATGGCGCCAACGGCAACAAGGGCTACGGCTCCACCACACAGATAATTTGCGGCTCCGCCAATTCGTCCACCGACGGTGCATCCGACAATCTCCGCGACGTGCTTGGCTGCGACGGCAATGTTTGGCAGCTCTTCCGCGCAAGGAAGGAAGCCGCACAGCGTTTTGAGGCTGGCGACAAGCGCGACCTCTTCTACAAGGACGGACGCTCCATCGACAATCCTACTCCCATGGAGGAGAAGGAAGCGTCGGAAGGCTACGTATTCAATAAGTTCTGCAATACCAACGACGACGGCTCTGTTGCAAGCGACTTCTCCACCACGCTTTCGATGGTTGACCTGCCTGTATTGAGGCTTTCTGAGGTGATGCTCAACGAGGCTGAGGCCATCCTTCGCGGCGGCACGGGCGCATCCAAGTCGGCTCTCCAGCTTGTCAACGATGTCCGCAAGAGGGCTGGTGTGGCAGACTTTTCGCAGGCTGACCTCGACGCCACCACCAACGGCGTTCAGTATTGGAACCTTCTCGAAGAGCGCGGACGCGAGTTTATGCTCGAATCCTTGCGCAGGACAGACCTCATTAGGTTCAATGCATACGCCGGCGACGCGCAGTACACATGGGAATGGAAGGGCGGCGTGCTCTCGGGCACCAGCGCCGACGCCAAGTACAAATTCTTCCCGCTGCCGGTGGCTGAGCTTTCTGCCAACTCCGCGCTCTACGACCCGTATTATAAATAGTAGCAACATCCAAAACTCATAAAGCTGTAAAAAAATGAAAATTTCCAATTATTTATATATAGGTGCGGTTTCGATGCTCCTCGTCGGCGGATTGGCATCCTGCGAGGACGACTTGGACCATTATGAAGTGTCGGAGATCGCCGCGCCGTCAGACTTCGCCCTCTCGGAGGCGAAGGTGCAGATTGACGAGGAAAACCTCTCCGAGACAGTCCTCAACCTCAATTACACCCCGAGCAACCTCAAAGTGACCAATGGCGACGTCGCCACCAACCTCAACGGCGGCTACGTGGAGGTGCAGGCTTCCACCGACGAGAGCTTCGCCAACTATCAGACCTTCGCGGGCAGCAACCTCACAAGCCTCAAGGGCGACGACATCAACAAGATGGCTTCCGCTTTGGGTCTCCAGCCCAACACCGTGGGCACAATGTACCTCCGCCTTGCTGTTTCTTACGGCAAAAACAGCGAATCCACGCTGACCACCACCCCTGCCAAACTCGCTGTTGTTCCCTTGGAAATCGACACCCATTGGGCTTACATCTACGACGTTGATGGCAACAAGACCGCCCAGTACCTCTTCTCGCCTGAAAACGACGGCAAGTACCAGGGCTTCATCAATGCCGGCGCATGGCTCAACTTCTCCGTAAGGACCGACGACGGCACCATCTACGGCACATCGGAAGGCACGGGCTGGACGTTCATGAGCTATATGGCTGACGGCGACCACTTCTGGCTCACAGCCAAGGCTGGTTGCTACTACTTCACGATGGACACCAAGAACACATCCGAACTCGCCAACGCTTACTTGATCAACACCTTGGCATGCGGCGGCGACGTTGCCAACGCTTCCATGGTTTACGACAACAGCAAGTCGGCATGGTACGCCTACATCGTGGTTCCCAAAGACAACGCCAACGTAACCATCTCGGGTACTGTGGCTCACTACCAGTCGTCGCAGGACAATCCCGACGAGACCCTCGAAATAGGATTCTCAGGCACTCAGAACGACGTCGCTTTCACATTGGGCGGCAAGGGTACAGGTGTTACAGTTCCTGAAAAGGGTACTTACAAAATCACCCTGAAGCTCGGCTTGAACTCCAAGTACAAGTTCACCCTCGAACCCGCCGAAGTTACCGTATATCCCGACGAAGTTACCCTCAGTGGCAACAAACTCGTCACCAACATCCTCGACGGCGCGGCTACGGGCGTTTACAACGGATTTGTAAACTTGAAGGCAGGCGCACAAGAAATCAAGGTTTCCGATTCCAAGGATTACGGTGTGAAACTCGAAGTTCCAAAGGATGGGTGGTACATGGTATCGCTCGACCTCTCCAAGAAACGCGCCGAGGCTGTCCTCTACGGCAACACACTCACCGTTTCGGGTTTCTGGTCAGGTGAATTAAAAATGAATGACAATGGAAAATATACTGGCTATATGACCAAGGGTGACGATTGGAACTTTAATCTCACCGACGAAAATGGACAGACCTACGGCACATATCCGGGCTGGGATCAGTTTACATTCGGCATCCAGGAAGGCGACCACGACCACCTCTGGCTCGAGCCCAAGGGCAACGCCTACATCGAAATCGACCCCTTCACCCGCACTTGGGAGTACGCTTACGAAAACGCCTTGATTGTAGTCTCCAAGCAGTCGAAAATTTCGGCAGGCGGCACAAGGACAATTCTCATGTACGACGAGGCCACCGGCAAATACTCCGGCTCTTACGACAACTCCGCCGACGAGAGCGGTACAAATTGGAACTATTATCTGCAAGGCGTCAACGCCACCAAGGACGGATTCGCATACTACGGCTGCATCGAGTGGGAAAACACTCAGCTCGAAGAGCGCGAATTTGCTGATGCGTCCGACGGACATTCCTTGTGGGTGGATCCTGCCAAGAAGTACACGATGACTGTTGACCTCGCTAACAAGACGATTAACTATGACGAACTCATCGTTCCCACCAAACTCACCGTCTATGACAAGGAGAAGGCCAACGTTGTAGTGGAACTCACCGCCCTTGGCGACGGCAAGTTTGAAGGTGTCCTTCCCGCCGGCGACGACTGGATCAACTACTACATCAAGGGCGTTGCCGATGGTTCCGACAAGGAACTTTGGTATGGTTCCGATGCTGATTGGACCAAGGACGACAATGGTTGGGCAAAACTTATCGCCCTCGACGGCGGCAATCTCTATGCTGATGTTACCGGACAGTCGTTGAAAATCACCGTTGACGTAAACGCTGGCACAATCACTTACGAAAAGCAGTAATCCTTTCACATTTTTCTCTCTCATAAATACCAAATTTCCGCCGCCTGATAATTATTTCAGGCGGCGGATTTGTTTATTTGGGAAGAATATCTTACATTTGTGGGAGATATATACCCAATAACATTTAAAAAAAACATCCGCTATGAAACGAATAAGCACACTTATCCTTTCGTTGATGCTGACGCTGGCAATGCTGCCGTCATGTGGCGACGGCGATTCCAAGTCAGATACCAAAAACAACAACCCGGAGCAGCCCACTCCCGACACTCCTGACAATCCCAACACCCCCGACGACGACGGCAAGACCGCCGAACTGCCATTCGCCTACGGTGCTGACACCGGATGGCTTACGGAGATGGAGAGCAAGGGCGTCAAGTTTTACGACAACAGTGGCAAGGAGACCGAATGTCTCGCACTCTTGAAATCCATCGGTTTCAATGCCGCGAGGATGCGCGTTTGGGTGCAGCCCACCAACCAGAACGGCTATGGCCCCTGGTGCGACAAGGCTGACGTGGTTGCAAAGGCGAAACGTGCCGCCGCCCTCGGCTACAAGATAATGATAGATTTTCATTATTCTGACAATTGGGCAGACCCCGGACAGCAGCGCAAGCCCGAGGCGTGGGACAATTTCACCACCATCGAGCAGCTCGCCACCGCCGCCTACGATCACACCAAAGACGTGCTGCAAGCCGTCAAAGATGCTGGCGTTGACGTAGCGTGGGTGCAGATTGGCAACGAGACCACCGGCGGAATGTTGAAGACGCAATCCGACAAGTCTGCCACCGACCTCAATTGCACCCTCGACGATGCGCACGTCAACGATTACATCAAGGTTCATAATACCGCCCGCAAAGCCGTCAAGGAAATATTCCCCGACAGCAAAATCATCGTCCACTTCGACCGTGGTCAGTTGTGGGACAAGTTCTCGTGGGGACTCGACAAGTTGGTGAAAGGCGGCGCGGAGTTTGATATCTTTGGACTGTCAATCTATCCCGACATCTCCGAAACCAACTGGTACGCCAAATACGTTGACGCCTTGATTGCCAACCTCAACAAGGTGGCTGACACCTACAACAAGGATGTTATGGTCTGCGAGGTGGGCTGCGCCAACATCGCCTCTTACAACGCCCGCCGCGCCATCAACGACATTGTAGTCCGCTCCAAAAAGGAAGTGTCGCGTTGCAAGGGCGTATTCTATTGGGAGCCTGAATGTTATGGCAGTTGGAACCAATACGCTATGGGCGCGTTCCTCTCGTCAGGCAAGCCGTCGGAGGCATTGAACGCCTTCAACGAAAAGTCCACCGAACTTCTGCCCGCCACCGACCCAAACGCCACCGAAATCAAGGAAGAAAACCTCTACCTCTACACCAAGGAGGGCGAACTTCTCGCAGTCTGCACTCCCGATGCCGAAGGCGTATGGCGCGGCACAGTCACCACCTCCTCCGACTATCTCAACTTTACCGCCGTGGATGGCAAGGGCGTCAAGTACGCCGTCAAGGACTGGGATACATGGAACTCCTTTGTGAAGGCAACCTCCAAATACGACCATTTCTGGTTTGGCGGCGACATCGCCAATGCAGGCACGTATGACGTTTGGTTTGATTTCACGAAAGGCACTTGGGGCGGCACAAAGTCGTCTAAATAGAGTTTTGCAAATTATAATTGACGAATGAAAAAAGCCGTGGGCGACTATCCACGGCTTTTTTTAGGTATGTTGATGTGATTTATATTCGTTGCATCATGCGTCTTGCCGCCTCGTCCTTCCAGTCGGCGAAAGTGCCGTCGGCGATTCGGGTGCGGATTTCGGCTACGAGTGCGAGGTAGAATGCGAGGTTGTGGATGCTGGCTATCTGTGCGGCGAGCCTTTCGTTGGAGACTACGAGATGGCGCACGTAAGCCCTTGTATAGCAATGGTCAACGAATGACGTGCCGTCGGGGTCGAGTTCGGTGAAGTCGTCCTTCCACTTCTCGTTTTTGAGGTTGATTGTGCCCTGCGAGGTGAATATCATTCCGTTTCTGCCGTTGCGGGTGGGCATCACGCAGTCAAACATGTCGATGCCCCTCGCCACGCCTTCAATGATGTTGGCGGGAGTGCCTACGCCCATCAGGTAGCGCGGCTTGTCGTTTGGCAGAATGCCGTTGACCACCTCAATCATTTCGTACATCATGTCCACGGGTTCGCCCACGGAGAGTCCGCCGATGGCGTTGCCGTCCATGCCTTGCTCCGCCACAAACTCCGCCGACTTTATCCTCAAATCCTTATAGACGCTGCCCTGGACAATCGGGAAGTACGCCTGCGAATGTCCGTAGATGGGGTCGGTCTCGTGGAAATGCTTGACGCCCCGTGCGAGCCACTTGTGGGTGATGTCGAGCGACTTGGTGGCGTATTCGTAGGTGCAGGGGTAGGGGGTGCACTCGTCGAGGGCCATCATAATGTCGCTGCCGATTGTGCGCTCGATGTCAACTACGTTTTCGGGCGTGAAAAGGTGCTTCGAGCCATCGATGTGGGAGCGGAACGTGACGCCCTGGTCGGTGATTTTCCTATTTTCGGCGAGCGAAAACACTTGGAACCCGCCGCTGTCGGTCAATATCGCCCTGTCCCAGCCGATGAATTTGTGCAGGCCGCCCGCCTTCCGTATGATGTCCATGCCGGGGCGGAGGTACAGGTGGTAAGTGTTGCCAAGGATGATTCTGGCATTGATGTCGTCGCTGAGTTCGCGCTGGTGAACGCCCTTCACAGACCCCACAGTGCCTACCGGCATGAATATTGGGGTCGGAATCTCGCCGTGATCCGTGGTGATTACGCCGGTGCGGGCGTTGGTCTTTGGGTCGGTATGTGTGATGTTGAATTTCATGGTTGCAAAGTTAATTCAAAAATTTTATATACATAAACGAATTTTTATTTTTTAATAATAAAAAAAGATTGTAATTTTGCATAAAGTTCCAAAATCTTATTATGATAGAGAAATTAATAGAAGTATTGACGGACATACATAGTTGGCAGTTTTGGCTTGTCTGCACGTTGGTGCTGGCATGGCTGATAGAGATGCTGTATTATCTGATAGTGTACGTGCGGATAGGTCGTAGGAAAAAGCCGGTGCCTTACAACCCCGTGGTGCCTGTCTCGGTGGTCATCTGCGCCAAAAACGAGGCGGAGAACCTCAAGACGCGCCTTGTCAGCATCCTCGACCAGGACTACCCCGACTTTGAGGTCGTCGTGGTCAACGACCAGAGCACCGACGACACGGAGATGATTCTCGACGAGTACAAGCAGAAGTACCCCAACCTGTATGTGACAGAGATTTCTCACAATACACAGTTTCGCCAGGGCAAGAAGCTCGCCCTGACCATCGGCATCAAGGCCGCCAAAAACGAGTGGCTGCTCCTTACCGACGCCGATTGTGTCCCGGCGTCCAAAAACTGGATTCGCACGATGAGCCAGCATTTCACCGACGGCAACGACTTCGTGCTTGGCTACGGCGGCTATGAGGAGCGTCCCGGTCTGCTCAATAAGTTGATACGCTACGACGCGGGTTTCATAGCCTTGCAGTATTTCACCTTTGCGGAGGCGGGGATGCCTTACATGGGCGTGGGGCGCAATCTGGCTTACCGCAAGTCGCTCTTTGTGAAGAGCAAGGGCTTTGTGTCTCATTCGCGTCTTATGTCGGGCGACGACGACCTCTTTGTCAACGAGAATGCGCAGAAACGCCGCGTGGCGGTCTCTTACAATCCTGATTCGTTCACCTCGTGCGAATCCAAGGAGACCTTCCACCAGTGGAACACGCAGAAGCAGCGGCATTTTTCGGCGTCGGAGCGTTACAAGGGTTCGCACAAGGTGATGCTTGCGTTGGAGCCGATGTCGAGGAGTTATTTTTATCTTGCGGCGGTGGCGTTGTCGTTTTTTGAGCCGTTGTATTTGGTGACTGGCACGCTGTTTTTGACACGTTATTTTGTGTTTTTGTATACCATCTGCCAGACCTCCAACAAGTTTAAGATAAAAGGAGTCAAGGGTTTGGCATTGATATTTGATATTATCTTGCCTTACATCAACCTTGTGCAGATGATATTGGGCAACCTAAGAAAAGAGCGACTGAAATGGAAGTAGAAACAGAAATAAGCGGACAGCAGGGCATTGAGTTCTCTGAGAAGGCGAAGGAAGACATCCGGCTTGTGGAGCAGGCCAAGGCGGGCGACCAAAAGGCGTATGCGCGGCTGTTGTCCAAATACCGCGAGACGATGTACCATATGATTTCGCGTATGGTCAAGAATTCTCACGACGCCGAGGACCTTACGATGGAATCGTTTGGCAAGGCGTTCCGGAATATCCAGTATTACAAGCCGGAGCGGGCGTTCAGCACGTGGCTGTTCAAGATAGCCACCAATGGCGTGATAGATTTTATCCGGGGGAAAAGACTGAGGATGATTTCCATCGACAATGATCCCGATGCTGATGACGGCGTGTCGTCCAATGTGGGCGTGCCTGAACTCATCGAGGATTCCGACGACCCGGAGGAGCGCATGATTCGCGAGCAAAAGGCGGATTACATGTGGCAGATAGTTTCGCAGCTGCACGAGGATTACCGCGAAATCACCATAATGCGTTATTTCAAGGAAAAGTCATACACGGAGATTTCCGAAGAACTTGGCATCCCCATCGGCACCGTCAAAGCCCGGCTTTTCCGCTCCCGCGAGCTGCTGATGGCTACATTCAAGGATTTCAAGGTGAAGAAGGACAGGTTGTAGCAAGTGATTGAAGTAATTGAAGTTATTGAAGTGATTGAAGTGATTGAAGTGATTGAAGTAATTGAAGTAATTGAAGTGATTGAAGTAATTGAAGTAATTGAAACAACAGCTGGATGGCAATTGTGAATTGTGAATTATGAATTGTGAATTAAAAATTATGAATAGTGAATTAAAAAAATATTTCCCTGATTTGAGCGGTGAGCAGGCGGAGCGGTTCGCGATGCTTGAAACGTTGTATCCCGAGTGGAACGAGAAGATTAATGTGATTTCGCGGGCCGACATCGGGGAACTTGTGGTGCGTCATATTTTACATTCGCTGGCGATTGCCAAGTTCGGATTGTTGGATGGTTCGCACAACATCCTTGACGTGGGTACTGGCGGCGGTTTTCCTGGGATTCCGTTGGCTATAATGTACCCCGACAAGCAGTTTACGCTCATTGATTCCATTGGAAAAAAAATAACCGTTGTCAACGATATTATTGTGCGACTTGGATTGAAAAACGCACGTGGCATACAGATTAAGTCAAATATGTTTAAGGAACGTTTTGACACCATCGTGAGCCGCGCCGTGACCGCTTTCCCAAATTTCGTAAAGCAGACCCGCGACAATCTCATCAAGGGTGCTCCGTCGCGTATTGTCTATCTCAAAGGCGGCGACTTCGAGGAGGAAATAGCCCCCTTCGCCTCCAAATGCAAGATTTATAATATTCCCGATGTTTTCGACGAGGATTTTTTTGAGACAAAGAAGATTATTTTAATGCGTAATTCATAATTCATAATTCATAATTCATAATTCATAATTCACAATTCACAATTCATAATTCATAATTCATAATTGCCATTCGGCGGCGGCTTTACTCTTTACTCTTTACTCTTTCCACTTTTCACTTTCCTCTCTCCTCTCTCCTCTTTCCTCTCTCCTCTTTCCACTTTCCTCTCTCCTCTTTCCACTTTCCACTTTCCTCTTTCCTCTTTCCTCTCTCCACTTTCCTCTCTCCTCTTTCCACTTCCCTCTCTAATTGTCAATAAAGAACGTTGAATCGGCTTCGGGGAGGTTGTCGTAGTTGTTGAATTGAGAATCCCAGCGGCTGAGGGAGTCCTGCATGTTTTCAAATTCTTCGTATTGCTTGCTTATTTCCTGTAAGGCGAGGTGGAATAGTACCACCAATACTGTTGAGACCGCTACTGCCACGCCCGACACCACCGTCCCAATTATGGGCAATGTCATTGCTCCGGGTGCTTTTTTGGTCGTCTTCCATGAAATGATGCCGCAGGTCAGTCCTGCTATTGCAATAATCAACGTCAGCCACGGGACACAAAACGTACACAGCGACAGTATTCCAAGTATTGTGGATACGAGTCCGAGGGTGAATCCCGGGTTGTTGCTGCTGTTGGGTGCGCTGGGTGGTGTCCCGTAGTTGCCGTTGTATTCCATATTTTATTAGGTGTTGGTTTATCTGTTTTCCAATGCCTCTACGCGGCGGAGGAGTTGTTCAAGGGTTGATTTGAGCTGTTCGTTTTCGGATTTGAGCTGGTTGATTTGGTCCTGCTGCTCCTTGACGGCTTCGGTGAGCACGGGGATTACGCCGATGTAGTTGACGGTCTTGTAGCCGTTGCTGTCGGTGCTTACGAGGTCGGGCAACACCTGCTCCACTTCCTGCGCTATGAATCCGTATTGTGTCTTGTCGGATGCCTTTGGGTTGACAGTCTTGTCCCAGTTGAATGTTACGCCACGGAGTTTGGTGAGGCTGGCGAGCGGGGTCGAAAGTTGCTGTACGTTGGTCTTCAGGCGTGCGTCCGACGATGAAATCAGGCTGCCGTTGAGGTATGCCTCGCCACTTTCGTTGATGGTGAATACGTTGCTTCGATTGTTGGATCTGCCGTTGCCCACTATTAATATTGCGTCGGAGACATACGTGTTGTAATAGCCGCAGATAAACTGGTTGTCGTTTCCTGCTTCAAGGCCTTCTCCCAGCAGTGCGCAGTGTCCTTTGATGCCTGTGCTGCAATTTTTCCCGATTACGATGTTGTGTTCGCCGTTTGACGAAGATTCGTTTCCTAATACGATTGTGTTGATTACGAGGTTTTCGTAGCCGCTGCTGCCAGTCTTAGAACCCCTTCCTGCGATGACCGCAGTGCCGTTTACAGAGTTTTCGTCGCCGTTGCAGAGTGCTATTTGCCCCGTGCCCTCGCCGCATCTGTTGTTTGTGCCAGCGATTGTGATGCTTTTGGGTTCTATTAGCACGTTGGCGGAGTTGTCGCCGCCTTCGCCGATGTGCAGCAGTGTGAGGGGGTTGTTGGTTCCGATTCCCACTTTTCCGTATTTGGGGTTTCTGTAAGTTTTTTTCTCTTCGGTGGTGAGCCAGATGTCGGTGGCGGGGGCAGCTTCGTTGACCCATTTTTTGGATTCGAGGTTGTATTTGAGTATCTGGCCGTCGGCGGGGTTGGTGATTTTCACGTCGTCTGTGAGTTGGGCGATTGCCGAGACGCTTCCGGGAGCGTCCTTTGCCTTCCATACGTTGTCGGCGAATGTGAGCACTTGCCCTGGTGTGGGAGTTGTGGGGATGCTTACGCCGTTGATTGCGTCGAGGTTGAGGTTCTTGTTTTCCCACTGCTTGCTTGTGGCGTTGTATGACAGCACGTCGTTTTGCGTGATGTTGGTGGTTGTTTTCACGTCGGAGAGTCCGGCGAGTGAGAGTGCCTGTACAGGCTTGTTTTCCCAGTTGCCGGTTGCCTTGTTGTACACGAGGTGGTCGCCTGTGGCGGGGTCTTTGATTGTGATGTTGGTGAGTCCCTGCGCTGTGTTTGGGACGGTCTTCCATGTGGTGCCGTCGAACAGGAGGATTTGGTTTGGCTCGTTGTTGTCTATAGACACGTCGGCGAGTTCGGCGAGTTTGTTGCCGATTTTGCCGTTGACGGGCTTTACTGCGTCGGCTGTCTTTGCGGAGTTGGCAGACTCAGCGGCGAGCGCGTACGGCACCGACGAAAATTTGGTGGTGCCGAGGTCTGTCATTCCGTTGAGGTACGACGCCTCGCCAAAATCGACGCGCACGCGCATGTAATAGCTTCCGCTTGTGGTGTTGAGCCAGTCGATTTTAGAAATATTGTCGAGCGTGCCGCCGGTGGTGTTGATGGCCGCGGGGTCGCCTATCTCGATGCTGAAACCGCCGAAAGCGTTGGTCTTGGGCGAGTGGAGCTCCTGCCAGAGTGTGGTGCATGAAGAAGGGTCGGCCTCGCATCCGTTGCCTTGGTATATGGTTACTTCCACGGCGAGGTCGTGGTCGCCTACAGGGGCGCCGTCTTCCGCCGTCACCACCGCCTGATAGCTGAATGTGCTTGGCGTGGTCTGTGCGCTGGCGGTGCCGAATGTTGCCGCCGTCAGTGCCAATATGCCGATGGTATTTAAAAATTTCGTTTTCATGATATTGTCAGATTTTTATTGCTGTTGCAGTGTATATGCCATTGTCGGTGATGATTCTTATGATGTATTTGCCGGGTGCGAGGCGCGACATGTCGATTGTTATCTCGCCGTCGTCGCCTGCCGGGGCGTCCATTGTGGCTGCCGTGCCGCCTTTGCCGTCTATTATCTGTATCTTTGACTTGACGCTTTCGATGGGCGTGGAGGCCTTGATTTTTAGATAATTGGCGCAGGGGTTGGGGTATGCCGTGGCTGCGGCGGGCCTTGCTGCGGCGGAAGCGTCGGATTGCTTTGCCTCAGATTGTTTTTTTGGGGCGTCGGATGGCTTGATTGCGGCTACAATGTGTCCCGTCCGCCCTATTGCGTATGTGTATGACAGTCCGCCCGCATGCGCCGTGCTTGCCGCCGGTGTGGTGTGTCCGAGGCTCGATGTCTGCGCCGTGGCTATGCCCGCCGCTGTGGCCGTCAGGAAGCCCGCCAATATGTATTTCAATAACTGCTTGCTCATTTTGGGTCGGTTTTTTAGCGTTGATTGTTACTTGTCCCTCTGCTTGACTTCGAGTCCCACCATGATCCTGCTGTCTTCGTAGCGTCCGTCGGGAGTTTCGGATACGTTGCGGAGCCTTGATCCCGTGGCGATGATTCGGTGTCCCGGCACGCCTTTCGACATGAGGTATTTTTTGATGGCCATCGCTCGGCGTTCCGACATCTGCTTGCCGTATGCCGTGGGGTCGTTGGTGTAGGCTATGATGAGGATGTCGCGGTCGTTGTTTTTGGCGTGTGTCACCTTGAGGGCGAGGGCGTCGAGGTCTGACAACGACGATTGCAGCATCGTCACCGTGCCAGTGGCAAACCTTACGTTGGTGAGTTCGGTGGGGGAGAGCCACTCTGTGGAGCGTGGGTCGCGGGGCTGTGCTACTTCGCTGTCGTCGGAGGGCTGTTCGTCGTTGTCGGCTATCTGCTGGTTCGGTTCCGACGGGTCGGCGATTTGCTCCGGATTTTCCGACGGCTTGGGGCTGTTGACGTCGGAGGATGGGTTGTTGTTGGTGCAGCAGTCGTCGATGATGTCTTCGAGACGCTTGATTTCGCTCTCGCGGTTTTTGATTTCCTCCTGCAACTTTTTAGCGAGGTCGCCGTCGCCGCCCTTCTTGTCGGAGCGGGAGTCGGTCTTGTCGTCGATGAAGATGGTTGGCTTCTGGTATTTTTTTGCTTTGCCGATGAGGAAGCCTACGGTGATTTCGTGGTTGCCGTTGCATGTCTTTGCTATGTCCGACATGCCTATTTCGTACTGGTAGGCGAGTACAATCCTGTTGGTGGCGGCGAACCCTACGCCCGCGCCCACCCACTGCTGCGATGAGTATGAGAGCTGCAGCCATGCTGCGCGGTTGTATTTGGCGACGAGCGAGCCTTGCCAGTCGAGACCGCCTTTGAGTCCGTAACTAACCATCGCGCCCGGCTCTATCTCCCACTTGTCGGCTTCGATGGCGTAGGAGATGTTGGCGTTGATTTCGCGGTCGGTGTTTACTATGCCGTGCTGGAACTTCAGGTCCTGGCATATGAGGCGCGGCGCGTTGACGCTGAAATACAATCCCTTCATATTGAACAGGATGGAGAATCCCGCGTCGAAACCCGTGCCGGCGAGTCCCGCCTCGTTTTGGAACACGGGGTCTGCCGTGGAGCCGAATGTTTTGGCTTTCGCCATGTCGAACGACGACCTCACTATCGTTGGCGAGATGCCAAAGCTCAGGTTCATGTCGTTGCTGAGTTTTACGTGGTAGGCGTATGTGAGGGCGGCGATTGTGTTGCTGAAATTGCCCGACTTTTCGTTTACGATGTCCACGCCGTATCCCATGTTGCCCTTGATGTTGCCGTTGACGTTGGCGCGGAGCATTGTAGGTGCGCCGTCGATTCCTGTCATCGTTGCCCTGTATCCGATGAAGCCCTCGTCGTTGCCGTTGAACCCTGCGAAGGCGGGCGCGGCGGCAAACTTGTTCATATAGTTTTGTCCGGGCGTCAATTCCTGCGCCGTTGCGGCGTTGACGGCTATCAGGAGCGCGGCGGCTGTAATTAATTTCCTTGTCATGGTCTTGGTAGTTTTATCTGATTAAATCGACAAAGCCCGTGCAGCCTTTTTTGCCCTGGCTTTTGATAACATAGTAGTACGTACCGGCAAACAGCTGGTTGCCGTCGTCGTCGAGTCCTTGGAAACCGTCGGTGTTGGAGTATTTGTTGTTGGTGTAGACGAGTTTGCCCCTCTTGTCGAAAATTTTTACGGAGCAGGGTGATGGGTAGTTGTCTACGTCCTCTATGTACAGCACGTCGTTGATGCCGTCCCTCACTCCGGGTGTGATTACGTTGTTGGCGACTTTGATTTGTGTGTCGTCGTTGGCTTCCTGTTTTTCGTATTTCACCGTGATGGTCTGCGAGGCGGTGCATCCGTTGTCGTTTTTGGCGGTGACGGTGTACGTGCCGCCTTCGAGGTAATAGAGCGTGGGGGCGGTGTTGCTGATTTGGGAGCCGTTTCGTTCCCATGCGAGCGACGCTCCCGACGATGCCGTGGCGGTGATAAGCGCGGCGGCGGAGTTGTCGTCAAGCTCTATTGTGGGTGTCTCGCCCACTGTGACGGTTTTTGTTTGGTAGTTGGTCCAAGTGTTGTCGTTGAGCAGGAGGCGTAGGGTGATGTTGTAGGTGTTGGCTTTTGTGTAGATGTGCTTTAAGTCGCTGCCGTAAGTGTCGAACCCGTCGCCGAAGTCCACCTGTGCGATTTTGTAGTCGCTTTTGTTGTTGGTGACTGCCACTGTTACGGCCGTGCCTTCGCATATTACGTCTGGCGACGCCGTGAATGAGGGCGTCACCTGCGCGTGAGCCGCCGCCGATGCGGCGAGGGCCACCGTGGCGATTATGTGTCTGATAGTTTTCATATGCTTGCGTTGTTGGTTTATATTGGAGCGATTAGCAATTAAAATGCCACAATTTGTGTTTTATTTGCTAATTTTTGTCAACAATATTACACCCGCCTAAATGGTTTTCTTGAAATAGACGGTGTCTTTCTTTTCGTAGAGGGTGGCGACGTGTCCTATCATGCCTTCGTGCCGTCCGATGATGAGGCATCCGTCGTCGGCGAGGTTTTCGTGGAAAAATTTCAATACTCTGTTTTGAAGGTTGTGGTTGAAGTAGATGAGTACGTTTCGGCAGAGGATGATGTCGAGTTTGCGGGCGATGATTGGCTCGCCTGACACGAGGTCGTGCTTGAAGAATAGCGGCTTTTCCACGAGGCTGCGTTCCATTTTCACATAATCTTTCTGTTTGTTTACCTCCATGTATTTGCGCATGTCCACGTATGGCACTTCCTCGGAGTGTATTTTGGCGTTGAACACCTTGTCGAAGTTGCCGATGTAGTCCTGCACCTCGTGGTATTTGTATTGTCCCGACATGGCTGTGCGCAATACGTTTTCGTTGATGTCGGTGGCGTAGATCGACGCCTTGTCTATCATGCCCAGTTCGCACAGCATTATCATCATGGAATATACCTCCTGCCCCGACGAGCATCCTGCGTGCCAGATGTTGAGGGAGTCTTTTTTTGCGTATTTTTGAGAGAGCACGGTGCGGATTTTATGCCATGTCTCGGTGTCGCGGAATAGTTCTGTGGTGTTTACGGTGATGTCGCGCACCACTTTCTCCATGAAGTTATAGTTGCCCTGGATGTCCCTGAGCAACACGTCGAGCGACACCCCGTAATCGAGCAGTATCTTCTCTATCCTGCGGCAGAAGCTGTTGTAGGAATAGTCGGAGAAGTCGTATGACGACACCTTCTTTATGGTGTCCTGCACCCTCTGTATGTCTTGTTCGGTAAGTTCCATTTTCAGTAGTGAAACGACAATACAAAGGTAATCGTAATTTTCGGGATTGACAAAACAATTCTATAAAAAAATGCAAAATTTCCTAAAAAACATTTTGCATTTTTGGAAAATTTATGCGAACTTTGCACCCGTAAAAATACAACATCAGAAACACAAATACATCCCAAACCTGATATGGAAAAATATCAAGTAGATATTATAAAATGTGAAGTATTCTTTATGGGGGGGGTGGGTAAAACTCGCCCCTGATAACCGTCTGAGCGGTGCATTGTCGCGCAATCCGCCGTAAATGTCTGTAATTCAACATCTTACATATACGTAAGAATCACCTTTTGCTATCAAAACAAGTATCAATTAAATTACAGACTAAATTACAATGAAAATCAAACAAATCATCACATTGTTGCTTCTTATGATTCTCGCCGTGCCGCAGGTGTGGGCGCAAGCGCAGAGGTTAGTAGGACAGGAATCAGGCACGCTGCAACAATACGGCTGCGATTGGACTTGGGACTCAGGAACTCGCACTCTCACTGTCACTGGTAATGGTTCAATCGATGCCAATGCATTCCAAGATAATACCGACATCGTTACTGTGAGTATCGGTAATTCTGTCACAGGAATAGGCAATGGTTCATTCTCGGGTTGTACTGGCATTGAGACCGTCATCATTTCAAACTCGGTACAAAGTGTCGGTGAGAATGCGTTTGGTGGCTGCAGCAGTATCCGTGCCATTAACATTGCCAAAGATTCCAGGCTCGCTTCAATCTCAGCCAAGGCGTTTTCCGACGCTCAATGCACCGAAATCTTCATGTCTTGCAATTTTATGCCATATATTGAAAGTGATGCGTTTCCAGCCGGTGCCACCGTATATACAACGGGAGATACGTGGACTACATCTTTCTACTCAGTAAAGCGCATCTATCCCATCACCGCCGCTAAGGATATCAACCTCGTTGGCGCAAAGATTGCCTGGAGTGAGAATTACGGTGCAGTGGGTGAAAAAATCACTGCATCAACGGATTACACTGCGACCATCACAGTAACAGGCAATGGAAATACTGTAGCGTCGGCATCTTCATCCTGCAAGTTCACAATGCCGGAGTATGGCGTTGAAATTCAATCGTCCTCCGTTGCGTCATACACCATCACCGTCCACCTTGACGACCGTGGAACTGTCAGCATACCGTCAACCTATACCGAAGGAGATGTCATCGAACTCACCGCGCCGACATATGACGAACCTAAATGGCAGTTTGACGGCTGGTATACCAATGAGAATTTCAATGGCGCCCCCATCACAACAATCCCCTATGATGGTACTCTTGGTGACAAGGTCATCTACGCCAAGTGGACGAAGTTGTATGCGGTATATTACGCTGAACAAGATGGAGTATCAATCACCCCATACGTTGACGACAAGCCGATGGCTGGTAAGGACAATACAACCGGATACGTGCGTCCCGGCACAGAAGTCACCCTCCGCCTCGGTATTCCTTGGGGCAAGTCTGTATCCGAAGATTTGACACATTATGGAGATATCAAGCTTGCCAAAATAGACAACATCACCTACACTTTCACGATGCCAAAAGAAGAACCTAAATCTGTGGGATATGTCGGAATGTCGGTTGTAGAAGGCTTCCTCCTCACAGTGGCGGAGTCGGATGACTACACGTGCAGTGCAAATGGCACATACTTGAAGCCAGGAGCCGAATGCTCACTTCATTTTACGATGAAAGATGATGCCAAGCACATTGCTTCCTGTACCTACACCTACACCGACGAGCAGGGCAATGTTCATGACGGCAGGATTGAGGACATAACGAAGGGGTTCACTATGCCCAACGGTCCTACCACCATAACGCCCGTAGTTGAGGATATTCCAACGCACGACATCACACTCAGCTACGATAAGGATCTTGGCTCGTGCAAAGTCTATATGGTGAACAATCCTATTGGCGAGCCAGTAACCTCAGCCAAGGCAGAAGACGTTCTTGTTGTTGTCGCCGAGCCAAAAGATGGTTATGTCGTGCAGGGATATGAATTTAAGGCAGAAGACAACGCAACTCAGGTTCGTTCGATGGAGAACCTGTTTAAGATGCCCAAAAGCAATGTAACGGTAACGGTAACATTTGTCGATGCGATGCCTGAGATTACATACTATAAAGTTGATATGGTTAGAGGGACCATAGACATATCAACCACTAATGCATATAAATTGGTAACCAAGGACACCAAAGTTCTCGGAGGTGGCGAATATGTTGTGGCAGACGATGTTACCATCGAAGGCAATGTTGAAGTAACAGGAGAGAAGATGACTTCGCTCATTATCTGCGACGGCAAAACCCTCACCATCAATGGCGATATCACGAGCGATGGGGAGTCTTATTTTTTTGTTACATCGCAGGAGTCCCGCTCAGGCAGCCTTAAAGTTAACAACATAACTTTAAGCAATGAGGTGGTTGTGTTGGTATGTGGAACTCTCAATGCAACAAAAATATCTGCATCGTCGACAAGTATTGTGGGAGGCAGAGTCACTGCAGACGAAATCCAGGCAAATAATAACGTCGCATTGTCGTTGGAAAAAGAAGGCGAATTTGTTTCTGTAACAACGTATTCCTCATCAAGGGTCATAGTGTCAAGTCCCTTAGCCGACGAAGACGGTCAAGTCTATGAACAAAATTATGAAACATACAATAAAGAACTTGACGGCAAGACGCTCCGCCCCGCCAAGATAGACGATGATGGCACGGTAACAGTCGATTATGGAGCGCTCTCCCTCAGCATCAACGGCGAATTTGCCACTAAAACCGCTGAACTCGACGGTAATTATGATGGCACCGCACCATTGACGATAGACAGCGACATCGAAGAAGTAGATGTAACCGTAAACCGCAACTACAACGCGGGCACGGGCTACACCACCATCTCCCTGCCATTTGACCTTGTTGCAGATAAGGTTGCGAAGTTGGGGAAATTTTACACGGTTGAGAATGTTTACTACGATAATGATGATAGCAAATGGGTAGCGGCTGTATCATCAGTAGCCTCGCTCACTGCGTACAAGCCCTATCTCTATCTGCCGTCCAATCCGACCGAGATGAAATGGACTGTAACGCTCAAGGCAACGCCCAAAGATGCAGAGCCATTCGTTACCACAAGCGAAAACAACGAATGGCAACTTGTGAGCGTATATCAGCGCAAGACCTGGGACTCCCACGAAAACCAGGACTACGGTTTTGCCGCCACTGAGAAGACGGGCATTTCAATCGGCGATTTCGTGCATGCGGGCAAAGGCACTTACATCAAGCCGTTCCGCTGTTATCTGCATTACTACGGCACGGGCGATCCGTGGAAGACGTCAAAATCCACCGTCGCCCTTCCCGACCGCATCGAGGTGCGCGTCGTAAACGCGGTTGTTGAGCCAGACGAGCCGTCGGAGAATCCCAACGGCGACATCACCACCCCGACATCCGAAATCATTGCGCCCAACGCCAATGCGAAGGTTTGGTCGTATGACCGCACCATCTTCATCGAGTCCGCAACAGGAACAGCCTTCCGCATCATCGACGCATCAGGCAGGCTATTGAAAGAGGGCGTCACCAGCACCACCCGCGAGGAAATCAGCCTCGGCGGCAACGGCGGCGGCATAGCCGTAGTCCTCATCGGCAAGAAGTCGTACAAAGTTTCGTACTAACAAAGCAGCATCATTAATAATGCCTGATGCATAATTGCGGGATGCGGTTATGAATTAGGCATTGTTATTTTATTGCAGTGTGTCTTTTTGGGCGTTGGCGTTTGAATATGTGTCGGTGGAGTCTTGGTTCTTTTCGGCGGCGTTTGTTGTGTCTTTTGCGGCTTCGTTTTTTACAGCCGTGTCTTTGTCGTTGTATTTGGGCGTATATTCGCCGCCGCCACCTTGCGTCAGGAATCGCGTGTAAGCCTTTCCAGCAAGTCCAGTGACGCAGAAGGTGAGGTTGTTGGCGAAGAGGATGTCGGTGATTTT
>JAEEGL012465377.1_pt1 | contig 19072 bp, 14 predicted proteins | sample 9134231 | NCBI WGS metagenome assembly JAEEGL01 (sample SAMN16246548, study PRJNA631951) | gut metagenome | biome: gut microbiome; feature: rumen; material: fiber-attached | host: Bos | place: Iran: Karaj | collected 2018-10 | reverse complement strand
GTGTGTAATATTCTCAAACGCATCCTCAAGTGGATGAGCGAAATCATACATTGGGTAGATGCACCACTTATCACCTGTGTTGTGATGTGTCATGTGAGCAACTCTGTAAAGAATTGGATCTCTCATGTTGATGTTAGGTGATGCCATATCAATCTTTGCACGAAGTGTGTGGCTTCCGTCCTCGTACTTACCATTTTTCATGTCCTCGAACATCTGGAGGTTCTCCTCGATGCTACGGTCACGGTTTGGGTCATCCTTTCCTGGATGCTCAAAATCACCACGGTACTCTCTCATTTCCTCAGCAGTAAGATCGGAAACATATGCAAGTCCCTTCTTGATAAGGTCAACAGCTACCTCGTACATCTTGTCAAAGTAGTTTGATGCGAAATAAAGGTGGTCACCCCAATCAGCACCAAGCCACTGAATATCAGCCTTGATTGAATCAACGAACTCAACCTTTTCCTTTGTAGGATTTGTATCGTCGAATCTCATGTGGAACTCACCATTGTACTTCTTAGCGAGACCATAGTTTAAGATAATTGACTTAGCATGTCCTATATGTAAATATCCGTTAGGCTCTGGAGGGAAACGTGTACAAACGTGGTCGTAAACGCCTTCCTTCAAATCCTTATCAATCTCTAATTCGATAAAATTTTTGCTTACTACTTCTTCACTCATTTTTGAATATATATATCCTCTCTATTTTATTACCCCTCATCAGCCATCATTAATGAACGTGAGTGTGTGTAAATAAATGGTCGCTACAGTATTCATAGTTGCCATTGCATTTACTACAAAATCTAAACTCTAATTCAGGGTTAGAAATCTCTGTGCGTCCGCAAACTGCACATTTATGTCTAGCGATTGGTGTGCCATCTCTGTACTGGGTACGAGGTGGTGTAGCCTGACGCTTGAACTCGTTTCTTCTGTGAATCTCCCTTGGGTTGTATCTGTTGTAGTTCCTTGTCATAAGGAAGAAAATCAGATAATTCAAAAGAGATGCAATAATAGGAACTGCAACATACCACTGACCTGAAAGGAAATGCTGAATTATCTCAACTCCGATGATAACCAGGTAGAAAATGGACATCCATTTCATCTTAACAGGGATGATAAAGTACAGTAAAACCTGCATATCCGGGAAGCAGGTGGAAAATGCTAAAAATATAGAAAGATTAATATAATAGGTGCTGATGAAGCTTCCTATTCCAATCGGTGTGGTCTTATTTATTAAGAAATAAAGACCGTAAGTAATGAAGGCACCAACTAATGTAAATAAAAGGCCTCCAAAAATATAAACATTAAATCTGAAGGTTCCCCAAGTATTTTCAAGGGATGATCCCAATTGATAATACAGGAAGAACATAATTAATGCCCAAAGTAAACTTGTCTGAGGTGGAATAATCACCCAAGTAATAATTCTCCAAATCTGACCATGGAAAATATAATATGGCTCAAGTGTCATATAATCCAAATAAGGAACACCTGTAAATTTCTGGCCAAATTGAAGCAAATAACCCAGCAGATAACCTGCCAACAAATATATAATCAAGTTATGAATGGCGTATTTACCAAACTTCTTTTCCATTTTATCTAGCAAGCTTTTGTCCTCCGAAGTTAAATTTAGACACAATAATAAACTTTAAAGATTATAAACCTTTAAAGCCTATTACCGCAACTAGAAAATTAACTTGTCTTCCGCCTATCTGTCCTTAAAACTGACTGTCTGGCCATCCAGCAATCCAAATTCCTTCAGAGTCTTTTCTCCCTCCAGCTTTTCACCGGTAGAATCGCAGATAAAGCTATAGGAAGCTGTGTCCTCAACATCAATCCCAAGACCTATACCCTCGTTTAGAGCCTCAATCAATTCCTGGCAGGTGATATTTAAGGGAACCTCTATATCAGTTCTGCTATCTGACCAGCAAAATTCAATTATTATCTTATCTCTCATATTCCTGGCCTTCCTACTCTACTGTCTTTAAGCGCTTAATCTTACCATCCGTAATAAAGAAGGCATCACCTGGAGCACTCGGCTTCTTTACCTGTCGCTTAATGTTGATATTGATATCTACGAACTGAATATTCTGCATATCCTCAAAGCAAAGAACATTCATACAGTTTCTAATAACAATAAGTACCGGGTTAGACATAGCGTTAAGTGGTGAATTTTCAATGTTTGTGAAGATGATTGAAACTCTGCAATTAGCAAATTTAGTAATCAGCCCCTTAAACATCTCAAAGATCTCTTCGCTCTCCCTGAGAATATCTGGAGCCTTACTGCTGGCAAGGACAATAAGCTTAAGAGGCTCATTATCTATAGAGACTCCCGACATCTTTTTATTGAAGCGATTCTTTGCCAGATTGTAAGCATCCTCAATTACATCGATAATCTCCATCTGATCTGTAGTGTAATGCTCTAGGGCTGGATTATCCTGGCAATATTCCAAGCTACCCTTTTCATCATCAATCACAGTGAGGTCTATTGGATATTCTCCAATGCTATCCCCCATCTTTTCCAATGTATAACGAATGAAGTTGGCTCTACCTAAATCATCTCTTCCGAGAATTGCAAGAAGTGGCTTTTTCATCAGGTCATTGTGCTCAGGATTTGCCTTTGCATAGCCTAAGCCAACAAGCATTTTATAATCTTTCATCTTGGCGTCGCCAAAACGCTTGATTAAGTACTCGTCATTTAAAACATTTGGAACATAGTCCACCTGCTCTGCTGTGGTACTTGTATATTTGCTGTTGCAGGCGCTTATATATTCCTTAATCTTTGAGATTCGCTCAACCTCCTTGCCCATTGAAAAGGCAAGGTAGCTTTGGAATTCCATAACCTCATTATCGATTGTGATAAGACCACGACCAGGCATATCATCAGGCTCAGTCCTGCACTTATCAATAAGCATAGCATACTGAGAACGGTCGTTACAGTTCATGGCAATTCTGGTAGAGAAATTGGTAAGAAGTCTAAAGCCGATACCGCTCATCTGCTGATTGGTAACCACAATTGAAATACCAAGGGCAACACCATCTCTACATATCTTAATGAACTGACTCTCATAATTTGCGTAAACATCCTTAAAGGCAGTGTAATTCTCAAGGAATACCACAATCTGAGGAATGTCTGTATTGCCAGCCTCCTTATATGCACCATAAGAGCTTAAGCCGGCGTTGGCAAAAATCTCACGACGTTCATCAATCTTCTGCTGTATCATATCAAGGAAATGCTTAAGCTTGTCCTCATCTGCAAGGCTGATTACACTTCCCACGTGGTTCAACTGCTCGAACACTTTCATAACCATGGAAGCAAAATCAAGAATGTAGATGTTTACTTCCTCTGGTGAATACTTGGTGGTAAGACCGTAAATCATATTCTGAATCAGGTAGGTCTTTCCAGAAAGTGATGAACCTAAAATAAACACGTGATTCTGGGTAAAGTTCACTATCAGCTGATTCTGAGCCTGTCTGGATGGATCATCATAGATACCTACTGGAATGGTAATATCTGTGCTGTCCCTATCCAGCTTCTCAGGATATGGAATAACACCTGGAAGTGGAGGTAAGCATATCTCCTGAAGCTTCTCAATTCCAGCATCCTTACAATATGTATCGATGTATTCCACAATTGCATCCAGCTCAGTGACAGTGTTCTCGTTTTTAGCAGGCTTCTGAGAATAAAGTAGCTTTCTTCTTCCTGCTAAATCCATTGTAGAAATCTCAAACTTTTTAACAGCACGAGTGTGCTCATCACTGATGTAGGCACCGCTGTAGGCAGATTGGAAAAGCTCAAAAATCTCGTTATTTCCAACCTGTAAATATGCTCGACCTGGCTCACGAATCTCAGCTGCAAGAGGTGATTTTAAAACCTCATTACTGTCTGATTTATCCTGAACCTTAAGGCAAAGCTTAAACTTTGAGTTACTCCAAATCTGGTCATTAACAACACCAGCCGGCTTCTGAGTGGCGAGAATAAGGTGAACACCAAGGCTTCGCCCAATTCTGGCTGCACTGATAAGCTCCTTCATAAACTCAGGCTGTTCACTTTTAAGCTCAGCAAACTCATCTACGATAACAATCAAATGAGGAAGCGGAATTGGAGTTGTTCCATTTTTATAAAGCTTGATATAATCATCAATCTTATTAACGTCATACTTGGCAAAGAGCTCCTGGCGCTTTACCAACTCCGCCTTAATAGACATAAGTGAACGGTTAATCTGCTTGCCGTCAATATTGGTGATGGCTCCATTTAAATGAGGCAATGCCTTAAACTGGTTGGCCATACCACCGCCCTTGAAATCGATGATGATAAAGCCCACCTCATAAGGATGAAACAGTGTGGCAAGAGATAAAATATAGCTCTGTAAAATCTCAGATTTTCCTGAACCTGTAGTACCGGCTACAAGACCGTGTGGACCGTGGAATTTCTCGTGGATATCAAGGGAAACCACATCCCCACCACTGCGGACACCGAGAGGTGCTGCCATGCTCTCGTAAATTCTAGAATTGCTCCATCTGTCAGCAAGTGAAAGCTCATGGATATTCTTAATTCCAAGAAGCTCGTAAAGGGTGATACTTGAAGTCAAATCGTTTTCAAGTGAAGGCTCCTTTATAAATACAGGTGCAAGCTTTCTGGCACATTGCTCAGCAATCTCTTTACTAATATGAGGATAAGAAAATTCCTGAACCTCAGATGAATCTGATAAGTCCTTTACATATCCCACATTGTCATTGTCATGTAAAGTAACTGCATACTCACAGGACTTGTGAAGAAGTGCCTCACTCTCCTCAAAGAAAATAAAGGTGAAGCCGTAGTCTCTGGCATTTTCAAAGTATCTGCTTACAGGATGCTCTGACAAACGCTCTGAGCGGAATGCAAATACCAAATAATCTGGCAATGCCTTAATCTCATCTGGTCTCATAGACTCACGGCGAGAAATCTCTGAGTAAATATTTCCGAGAACCAGCTTGCTAGTCTCGTCATCATACATAATATTACGCTGATTTGATTCACTGTCGTAGGTGTTTGGAAGCCAGCGAACCCACTGCATATATGGTGCGTAAACTTCATCCAAAAGGAACACCATCTTAACATCTGTAAAGGACTCCTGACCTGCTATGGTAAGCACCACATTTTTCATAATGTGATAAAGCTTGGTCCTGTTGCCAATGAAGCCTACAGCATTTACCTTTCCCAAAGGAAGCACTACAGGCATCTGGGAAATATATTCATACTGGTCGTGAATCTGCTCAGGAATGTTGATTAGCTCATCATATACGTGAACGTATTCCTGCTTGGTGTACTCCACCTGAAGAAGTGATTTTACATTACCTGTACCAATTCTCACATCCAGATAATCCTCGTGCTCCTTGCGCTTTTCGAATAAATCTGGAGAAAAACTAAGAATCCGCTCAACAGTTGTTTCAAGCGATGGATTCCTTCTAGTAATGATATTCTGTTCTTCCTGTCTAACCTTTTGAATTTCTTCTAGCTTTTTATTGATGTAATCGTTGTATTTCTGCTTTCTCTCTGCCACCTTCTTTTTGTAATCCTTGCCGTTGTCAAAGTAGGCCCATACTGACATGGCAGCGCCAATCATCATGGATGCAGCAAAATACAACACATACATTATGCCTCCGCTCATCATACGGCTTCTGACAAAAACCATAAGGATAAGCATGAGAAAAATAGGAGTCAAAGTCATCAATAGATTTTTCTTTGGCTCCTGTGGTGGATTCTCAGGGCTTAGAACCTCCAGCTTTTCATCTGGAAGCTCGTAAAGCTCCCTAGCCTTAAGGAAAAACTCTGGGTACTCCAGAGCCTTTCCCTGTTTCTTAGACTGTTTATTTGAATTAAAATCCTGTGTAACCATATAATTCCTTCTAAAACTACTACAAATGGAATCTTTAATTAGCCTCTTCTCTTGGCTCTACACTTTTCGATGTAATCCTCATCCTCAGTGATAATAGGAATATCACTATTAATCATATACTGGAATAAAGCGCTGAACTCGGGTGTATCTACACTGTTGAAAAAAGCCGAATAAATGCCAGTCTTCACAGTGATACTTTCAGTTGAAACAGTTTTAGCCCTCATGGTCTTATAACCATTTTTGGTGTAATGAAATGAAGAAATATTCTTCTTTACAACAAATGGCAAATACCTTATTTCAACTCCTTCATCTGTAAATACAATCCTTTTGTACAAGCTGTTTGAGCATAATAAAAGAAGTATTAAAATAGCAAAAATCATAAACCAAACAAATCCTAGCTGTGACAATGGAACCATCTTGCTAAGAAAATAAAGTCCAAAAATCATAATTAATAATACTGGAAGCAATATTAACGCACCAATAACAGCATCCTGGTCATTTGATTTAACTACAAGCTTTTTGTCTTTCATAATCATCTGTAATTGATATTGTGACTATCTAGGTAATCACAAAAACGTTTTCCTTCCCCCCAAAACTTACTCCATCTAAACAAAGTCGCTCCGCTCTGATCAAGTGCTTTATAACCACCAAATGACTTACTGTCTGTGTAAGATTTGATATCGCTGAATTGTATCACCTGGTGATTATTCCACTTAGAAAAGATTACCTTATCATCGCAGGCAATAATACATCTGCTTCTGCGATATAAAGCACCATAAGCAGTCCAAAGACTAAAAACAACGGCAACTGCCATAGGTATTGCTGCAGATGGAACATCCACAATATTTGCCCATAAAAGAAGAAGATAATTAACCCACGCCAGAATCATAAAACCATTATTTGTAGAATTTCCATACAAGCCTATATCATCCGCATGGCAATAAAATATACCTTGGAAATCATAATTCTTTTTGAACAAACCTGCTAATAGTCTGATAAACCCTGAAATTATAAAGCAAACTCCAACTATTTTAATGAAAATAGTGATGACGTATATATCATTAAAAACACCAACCAAACCATAAACGCCTAACAGAATATTAAAGAGTCCGTATAGTAATTCTCGAAAGTTAGTATTTTTAAAAGCCTTGTTGTACGATTCAGTCATTTACCTTTCCTTCCTAATTCGCTGTTGCACAGTTATTTTGTTGAACATCCTTTATTATGTAGCCAAACAATTTATCGGTAAGCTCTTTAAAGCCTATGCCAAAAGCGTCCTGTATCTGCTTTTGTATAATGCCTCTATCGTAGCTGATGAAGTTGCTGGTGATATACGCAACAATAGAATGATATAAGAATGTTTCATACACGTCACGACCACCTCGGGAGTTCTTTTGCCAGTTGTTCATTATACCAGAATAATCTTCATAGATATCCTTGCCTGAAGAATTTTTCAAATCTATAAAGACATTTTTAGAAATAGCACTATATACTGGCAACTTGCTAGCGCACTTACCTATCAAATGACCTACTGAGGTAGCAAAAATAGATGAAACTACAGATTTAGCTACGTCTACCTTGCCATAACTTTCGCCATTAATAAATCTCGCTTCTGTAAAGTCCTTTGAGGTATCAATGACAGCGTTTGAAAGCATCTTTACTCCAAAAGCTCCTACTGCCCCTATTCCTGTGGCAGCTACCGCTCCTGTAACGGCACCCTTTAATCCTCCGGATAGTGTGTCTAAGCCAACCTTTTTGAAATCTACTTTACCATTATCTATCAACTGGTTAGTAATGGATGTGGTACCAGAAATTCCAGCACCTATAGCAGCTGTGGTAACTACAGTAGCTGCAGCAGCGGATAAAGATGATGCTGCCAATGCACCTGTAAGTGCTGGTACAACAACTGGCGCTGCCAATACACAGCCCACACCAATAGCTGCTCCAACAGCAAGCTTGGCTCCAGTCTTTAGTAAATCAGTCTTGTTGTCGGCTACCCATTTTCCTGCCCCTGATGCTGCATTGCTTACAGTCGAACCAACAACAGAGATTCCATTAGCCATTGTAGAACAGGTCTTGTCGATGGCATTGACAATGCTCTCGCCAAAATTACCATCCCTATCAGCTAAAGCTATAGGATTACTCCAACAATATCCGTAACGATTTAATGTAAATGGACTATCTATAAATCCCTTGACATTGTCCTCGGATTGGAATCTTCCTGTGGTAGCATCATAAAATCTTGCCTGAGCAAACTTTAGACCTGAAACCTCATCCTCCTGATAACCTGTGAAAGCAAAAGGCTGGATGATATTTCCATCGGTGGTATAGCCATGAACACCACCATTTTCCTTAAGCTTGCCGGTAAATGGATCCACGTTTCTTCCAAAATCATCAAAAGCATAGGAAGTCACTGGAACACCATCTGTACCTGTCATGTACATTGGAGAGCCAAGCTCATCCTGTAAATAGTAATAACTGCTTCCAGCCTTTGACATGGAAATTACATTGCTGTCGTAAAGGAAGCTCTCTCTTTCACCATTTACTGAACGCTCTAAGAGATTGTAGTAATCCCTGGAAAGGTCACATAAGTATTCGATTTTAGCCTCTGGGCTTGTGGAAGCCACTCTAAAGCCTAGACCATTATACTGGTTTTCAATCTGAGCATTAGCTGAGTCCACAACCTTTGAAAGCATATTTGTAGCATCGTAGGTAAGAGTCTTGGCTAAAAGTCCATCTACAAATTCCTTTGTCTGGTTGCCACGATTGTCATACTCGTAGGTCCTTAATACAGTCTGATTTTTACTGTGTTCCTTAGATTTAGTCAATCTATCAAGAGCATCATACTTGTATGAAGTCTTTACATCATTTTCAATTAAGCTTGTCCTGTTGCCAAAGGCATCATATTCGTATGCCGACTTAACCTGACCATTTAGGCTGGACTCCATAAGACGACCAAGGGCATCATACTGATACTTGTACTGTCCTGAAACAGCCTGAAGGTCTCTTCTATTTCTGGTGATTTTATCAATGAAGCCAAGGCTGTCATAAGAATAAACATAACTATCAAGCTCACCCTTGCCGTCATAGCTTGTCATTGCCTGAAGATTTCCACCAGGAAGATATGAGTACTCAGTGGAAACTCCATTTGGAAGAAGCTTAAGTGTCAATCTGCCAAACTCATCATATGAGTAGGTAGTCTCCTCGCCATTTCCAGAAATGTTTGATAATCGTCCCTCTGCATCATAGGTGTAAACAGCCGACTTTCCATCTGGATAAACAAGTTTTGTTCTGTCTCCTGTCTTACCATATTCATATGAAACAGTTCTGTTCTGGTAATCTGTAATCTTGGTGAGACGACCTAAAATATCATTTTCAATAGTGGTCTTACCAAGCCAATCATTGATTTCATTGAGCTGGTTTAACTCATTGTAAGCAAATTCAACTGCTCTGCCATCACCGTAACCAACCTTTGTAATAGCGCCAAGTGGATTGTAGCTGTAGCTTGTAACAAAGCTATCTCTATCAGTCTTTGACACTAAACGACCATACTGGTCATACTGGTAGGTCTCAACATTGCCCATGGCATCTGTGATGGATGTAAGCTGTCCGGAAAGGTCATAGGAGTAAAGTGTCACGTGACCGTCTTTACCTACCTTAGGGAACTTCTTGCCTTCCTGCTCTTTCTCGCTAACCAGGCCCTCAGCTCTGTGAATGCTGGTCATATTATCAAGGGCATCATAGGTATAAGAAGTCTCGTTTCCAAGTGCATCAACTACACTCTTAATGCGACCTGTAGCTGTGTAGGTGTAAAGTGTAGCACTTCTGCAATCTATAACCTTTGTGGCACGACCCATGGCATCATATTCATAAGCTACATTTCTGCCAAAAGAGTCCTCTGCCAATGTGACTCTGCCTAAAGAATCATAACTGTATGAAAGCACGTATCCGTCAGCCATCTCACGGGTGAGAACTCTACCTACATTATCGTATGTAAATCTCTGCTCCAGCTTGTCACAGAAATAAACCTCGCTAACCTTTCCACCATCAGTGTACTCAAAACGACGAACGCGATTTGCCGGGTCAGTGATGGTCTCCACATCTCCAAGCTTTGTGTATGTGTATCTGGTCTCATTTCCAAGTGGATCAACCTCAAGAATAACTCTTCCAAGAAGGTCAAACTCTCTGGTAGTTCTGTTTCCTAATGTATCGCAAGCGGAAGTAATGTTTCCACTCTCATCGTACTCATATATCTTTTCATAGCCGAGGGCATCCACCTCACGGATTACGCGATTTAAAGCATTGTACTCGAGACTTCTCACCTTGATATCTCCAAGGTATTCCGCTATCACATTGCCATTTGCGTCATAGTCATAGCCCTTAGTTCTTCCCTCTGGGTCTGTAACCTTTGTGAGACGCATAAGTGGGTCATATTCATATAGAATCACACCACCATTTGGAAGGAGAACCTTTTCCTGCTTGCCCATCACGTTGTAAGTGATTTCAGTTACGTTGCCTGCCTCATCAGTAACCTTAGAAACACGGCCCATCACATTCACATCAAAGGCTTTAACAGTGCCGTCGGCTTCCTTAACTGAAGTCACATTTCCATTGGCATCGTAGGTGTACTCTCTGATGTTGCCGTGGGCATCGATAGTCCTTGTGAGTCGACCTGAATTATCGTATTCATAAGCAGTAACCGCACCATCTGCTGTGGTGGTAGATACCACTCTGTTAAGCTCATCATAGCTGTACTCAGTAACTACTCCATCGGCATCAGTAATCTGCTTTACATTGCCTCTGTCGTCGTAGTCAAAAAGAATCTGACCACCGTTTGGAGCCTTAGTCTTGTAGAGATTTCCGTTCTTGTAGTAGAAACGATTTGTCTCCCCAAGAGGATTCTTAAGTTCAAAAAGCTTACCGTTTAAATCGTAACCATATTTGAAAACTTCACCCTTTGCGCCCTTCACAGACATAGGCTTTCCGTCAGCCCTGTAGGTAATAAAGGTCTTGTTGCCAATGGCGTCCACAATCTTTGTCATGTGGCCCTTATTATCATAGGCGTATCGTGTGGTGTTACCCTTTTTATCTGTAAAGCTTGTCTTTTGATTTCTGGCATTATACGTAAAACGCTCAGTGCCATCGTAATACTTGGTGGCAGTGTGACGCATAAGGTCATCGTGAGTGTAGACTACCTTGTTACCATTTTGCTCTGTGGCTGTGGTGGTCTTGTTGATGTCGTCATAGGCATAGGTCATCACCGTGCCATCCGGGAAGCTCTGCTTTGTGGTGCGGTGCTGGCTGTCGTACTCATTAGTGATAGCAACAATACCATTAGGATTAATCACATCCTTAATCTTGCCATCCTCTGTGTATGTGAAGCCCTTCTCATGACCGTTCACATCTGTGATACCAATAAGGTGCATTGATGAATCATAGGTGTAAGAAACAACTCTACCTGTATGGTCTGTAACAGACTTAAGGAGTCCCTCGCAGTCACCATCTTCATAAAAAGCAAATTCAAAACTATTTCCGTACTTCGTAAATACGGTACTAAGTCTCCTGCTTCGATCCTCAAGAAGCTCGTAGCGAAGTGTGGTATGGTCACCGTCTAAATCGCCAAGGGCAACAAGACGACCATCCCAATCAAACTTCTGGTATGTGCCATTGTCCTGAGTGATAATGTATTCATTGGTGTCCTCAAGCTTCTGGAGAATGCCCGGCTCACCATGCTCCTCAACGTAGTAATCCTTTTCCTTTTTAAAGGTTCCCTCACTTCCGTCTGCATAAGCAATACGAATCTTAGAATCGCTTTCAATATCGTATATACGTACTTCAAAGCTGTGGGTCCAACCCCAGCCTAAATCCTTTAATTCATTTGCAATGGAATTGTAAAAGCGCTTAAACTCGATTGGATAACGACCACCAAGAGTAATGTCTGTCTCCTCATCGATGTAGTTACCATTACACATATTTACTGGGTCGTACTTGTAAACCTCGCAACGTTCCTTTTTACCCTTAAGGTAAGCGTGCATATCCTTTACGAACTGCTGGTACTCAGCTAATGCTGCCCCCTCTAAATAATCAAGAGGATTCTTCCAGTTCAGGTCATTTTTCTTGCCATCGTAAGAGGTAATATCGTAGCTCTTTCCATCACCTGTGCCATTAATAAATGACTGAATGTTTGACATAATGGTATCGTAAAGATTCTGATAAGTGCTGATGCTTACATCGTTGACATGAGCATTATCAAAAGCTTCCAGCTTTTTCTTGGTGTTTGGTGCAATACCAGTCATACCATCATTGCTGGCGATACGTTCCATAGTAGCAAAATAAGAGCTATAATCTGGTATGTTATAGCTTCCTACTTCTCTACATGTTCTATTTAACTCTACTGCAAGGTCTATAATCTGAGTTCCGACAGTCTTAAGGGTATCCTCATAACCACCAAAATCAAGAGTAACCTTGTCTAAGTGTTCTGACTTAATTATTGCTGTAGCAGATGCGTCCACCTCCTCAGCGAAAGCCTCCATCAGGCTATCCTGAAGACTCTCTAACTGCTGGACATCATCTATAATATCTATCAATAAAGGAATCTGTTTTTCTGAAACAAATGCCTTAGAATGTTCTGCTTCATCACCGGTATGAGTGTCGTCATCTACAAATGCCTGAAAAGCATTTATGAGAGAATCCGACATAGCCAAAAACTTATTATAAGTCACTCTACAGGACTCAAAATAAGCCTTAAGCTTCGCTGCATCCCATTTAATATTTCCCATATTATTCTCCCGAAAAAACTACCTATCTAAATTTTGGATGGTATTATACGCCTCCTGATTTGCTTCTTCAAAGCTTGTCTGTACGCTTCGCATAGTATCAACTATCTGCGAAACCTGCCCCTTTAACTCCTGAAGCATCTTTATCACATCGCTGTCTGCGTTGACAAAGTGAGGTACTGTGTTATTTGTGGTTATGTCCGCTGTGGCATTCTTTGCCCTATCATAACCCTCAATAACTAAATCATTTGTATTCTCAATCCCATTAACTACTGAACTATATCTGTCAGTATCTAGTACCGTTTGTTTTTTATTTCCCATATAAACTCCAATAAACCTTAGGCGCCAAGGGATCTCAGCTCACCTAAAATTGAATTCCTCTGACAATATAGCCCCTGTAAAACAGAGTTTGCTCTGTCTATGCCACTACCTATATCTGTGCAAAGCTTATCCACCTCTAAGGCATAATTAATCTTAGCTGATTTAACCTCAGAGTGAATTGAATCGGCCTCATCCGCTGTTGTGCCTTCCCAATCAGAAATACCGTGAATAAAGTATGTGACAACAGGAGTATTAACCTCACTGCTGAGTTTGTTTCTGTAACTATTCATAGATGTTCTGGCGTCGGTAAGTCTCCTGAGAATGCTCTCAAAATGAGAAATCCTACTCTCCACTGATGAAAGCTGGCCTCTAAGCTCATTAATTCTGGCCCTTCTGGCTCTCTCTGCAGCCTCTGCTTCTGCAGCAGCTCTAGCAGCTCTCTCCGCTTCTGTCATAAATATCTCCTCAAATAAAGCAATGGCAGCCGAAGCTGCCACTAAACTATATGCTTAGGCTTTAGCCTTCGTAGCTTAAGTTTGCTGAAGCCTCTGTATCGATTGTCTCTAAGTTGCTTGCTGATGCCTGTACATTTGTACCAAGTGTATCAAGCTCAACAACGTACTTCTGTAAATCCTCGTTTAAGCTGTAGTAAACATCTAAAAGCTTATCGCTTGCTGAACCAAATGTAAGCTCACCAATCTGATCAACTGTATTCTTAATAGATGCAAGCTCCTGGGACAAATCCTGGCTGAAATTAACCAGCTGCTGTCCGCTTCTTGCTATCTCTTCAACACTACCTTTAATTGCTCCCATTTCAAATTACCTCAACTTTCTATGACATATAAGCGCTGGCACCAGATGATGCCACCTCTTCGTAATTATTCTTAGTCTGCTCAACCCAAGAATGAAGCTTCATCAGCTCCTCTGACATATCCTTCATCTTTGTTGAAAGTCTGTTAAGGTAATCTACACATGCTGTAGCTTCTACACCTTCCCAAGCATCTGTAAGTGGTCCCTGCAGATTGTTTACCTGTAATGTAAGTTCATCAAGTCTGTCAGCTCCCTGAGAAAGCTGTGTGAGCATTGACTCAACTTCTTCAATGTTCATACCTGTTAATGACATTTTTCAAAATCCTCCTTTGTCCCTCATATATCTGCGAATAGCGACTAAATAGTCACACTTTGTTCACATTTTTAAGACGTTATATAATATAACATCACAAAAAAGACTAGGTAAAGGAAAACCTAGTCTACTTAAACAATTTCTACCTTATTCAGCTTATGCCCCACTTGGCTTGGGTATTATTTGTGAAGTTGCACAAAAAACGTTATTTTAGATAATCTCTGACATTTTCTGCATTTATCTTACTATAAGGGACATAGAAATATTTACCGTCCACTAAGGTGACATCATCAGAAATATGTCCATCTACCCCTAAATTGAATGCCAGCTTGGCAATTACCCTGCCCTTTTCCTGAGCATTATTTTGAGCTGTTCCCTCAATCAATCCCTGGGCAATATCTTCAAGAGCCTCCTCCTGACCATTCACACCTACAATAACCGGCATGGTCTGGACACCGAATTCTGTGAGAGCGTCAACTGCCCCCAAAGCCATATTATCATCATTGGCAATAATAAGCTCAATCTGGCGAGGATAGCCCTGAAGCAAAGAGGTAATTTTTGTGTGTGCCTGCTGACGGTCCCAGTTGGCAATTTCATCTCCAAGCTGTTCTACATCAACGCCTCCATTTGTGATGGTGTCAATTGAGACACGGCTTCGGATGATGGCATCCTGGTGACCTGCCTCCCCCTCAAGCATAACGTACTGAATCACGCCGTCGTGGTTCAAATCGATTTCTTCCTGTCGCTGAGCCCAGGCATCCAAGACAATCTCACCCTGAATACGTCCACTTTCCTCAGGGAGAGCTCCCACATAATAAAACTTGTCAAAACGATTTAAATCATCCTCCACCAGTTCCCTGTTGAAAAAGATAATCGGAGTGCCTGAAGACTTAGCTTTTTCAATGATAACTGAGGCATCAGTCCTATCCACAAGATTAACACAAATCACATCATAATTTCTGTCTATGAAGTCCTCCACCTGGTCATTTTGAACCAGCTGATTTTTGCCGGAATAAACCACTGTGGTGTCAATGTCCACATTGGCAGACTTCCCCAAGGACAAAAGATTCTCCTCGATGTTGTGACGGATATCCTCTGTGAAAGGGTCGTACTCGTAGTACATAGTGATTCCAACCTTAACGGAAACGGCGGTGTCCTCATCTTCAATTTTGTTTTTACAGCCACAAAGGCTAGTCGTAACTAATAATCCAAGTAATAATAATCTAGCTATTTTCTTCAACATAATCACCTATTTTGCAAATGGAAAAAGTATCTTTTCCATTTTTTCTGAATACATAGAATCCTTGTCAACTATGTAATAAAGGGTAGCTCCTCTGGCAATTCGATTTAAGGATTTTTCTGTCAAAAGATGCTTAACTGTGATGTAGCCCAAGGAGAAATCATCCCTGTAGGCAAGGGCTGAAATCATCTCCTTGTCCAGATAATAAACAGCCTCCGGTCTGTTATCAATGCAGTAAACATCCAGGCTTTCAGAGAGAACATTGTTCTCAAAATCGTAGCCGTCAAAGGCCATTGTTCTGTAGGAAACTCCAGCCTTATCAAGGGAAGCCAGCAGGGTTTCATTTTCCTTGCCGGATAAAATCAAAACATTTTTACTGCCCTTTTCCACTATATAATCAGCGAAATCCTGACCTAAAGAATTGTCCTCAACGGCTTCAATTAAGCTGACCTTGTCGCCTAGGCTGTTTTCAGAAATAAAATCCTGAAGCTGTTCCTCGAAGCTACTGGCACAAACCACGTAGTCTGCCCCTTCCTTTAGCTGGCGCTTGATGGCTTCGATTTCCCCATCTACGCCGGATGCCATTGAACAATTTACAAAATTAACATCACAATCCATATCCAGGGCTGCTGTCTCGGCTCCCGACTGCATATTTTCCCATAAATCAAGATTATCTCCTGTCATCACAAAGGAAATATGGGTAATATCCTTGCTGATAGTGCTGTAATTCAGATAAATATAAAACTCGAAGGCAATGAGTACAGCAAGGCTTAAGAAAAATCCGATTAGAAGCTTATTTTTTCTCATTTTCAACGCCTTTCTTGTACTGGTCATAGGTCATCTTCGGCAGGCGAATAATGGCGGTTGTACCCTCATCCAGCTCACTTTCGATGGACAGACCGTAGTCATCCTTGAAGTAAAGCTTTATACGTTGGTTGATATTCCAAAGTCCAATTCCTGAGCCCTTGCCCTTTGACTCGGTTTTCTCCACAAGAAGATTTTCAAGAACCTCCGGTGGGATTCCCATACCGTTATCCCTAACCTCGATGAAAATATCTCCATCCTTCTCATAGCCTACGATATCTATAACACCCTCATCGTCCAGCTCACCTACTGCGTGATTTATTGCGTTCTCAATGAGAGGCTGAATGATAAGCTTTATGGTGATGCAGTCCTCTATTGCAGGATCCACGTCGATGTTTGCCTCGAACTTGTTTTTATACCTTACCTTCTGGATAGCCAGGTAGTTTTTAGCGTGGGTAATTTCATCCCTGATGGTGATTATATTATTGCCCTTGCTGAGGGAAATTCTAAACAGTGATGCAAGGCTGGTAATCATGGAAATAGCCTCAGGATATTTCTCAGATTCAATCATCCACACAACAGAATCCAGAGTGTTGTAAAGGAAGTGAGGATTAATCTGAGCCTGCAGAGCATTCAATTCGGATTTACGTTTTTCCTTCTGCTCCGCCACTCGCTCATCCATCATATTTCGCATCTGCACCACCATTGATTTGATAGCTCGACCCAGGTGCCTGATTTCGTGGGAGCCACCGATGTAAATCTTTTCCGCATCAAAATGACCATCCTCAATTTCTACCAATGATTCCTCCAAACGGCGAATCGGGTCGGTGACGATTTTTGAAATAAAGAAGTTTCCAAAAACAATAAGGAAAATGGTAACGGTAATGATAATAATCATGAAAAGTCTGAGTTGGCTATAGCCTGCTGCCAGCTGAGAAAGTGGCACCACAGAAACAATCTTCCAGCCGGTATAGCCTACAGTCTGAACAATAACAGAACGTCTGCTTCCGTTGAAAGTTTCCATATAATTGCCATCGTTGTAGGTGGCAGCCTTTTCATTATTTTCCTGAGCCAAGCCGGAATAAATGGCCTTCTGCTGAGGATGGTAAATAATCTCACCATCACCATCTATAAGGTACACATAACCTACACCACGCTCGTTTACCCTTGAAAACATCTGCTCAATGGCAGAATAGTTCATATCAACAAGAAGAATTCCGCGACGCTGGTGCCCCATGTAGTTTAAATCCACACTACGGCTCAGTGAAACTACCCAGTAATAGCGGTAATTACTACTTTCAAACATATTCTGAACGTGTGGGGCTGAAAAATGAAAATTCTCGAATTTCTCCTCAGTGCTTTTGAACCACTCCTGCTCTGTGAAATCCACCCCGGATTTTCTGGTGGCAATCGGGGCAGCAGAAATAAGCGCACCATCCTGAGAAATACATGCGATGCTGATAAGATTGTCTTTGTTGGCAGCGTACAAAAGGTCCATTTCCTTTGTCATTGTATCGCTGGTCAAATCCATATTCTTGATGACGTTGTAATACATAGAGTTGGAAATGCCCATCATATTACGTAAATACGAATTCAGGTTCCAACTAATCTGATCAATAATCTGCTCGTTGTTGTCGATGGCAGTCTGCCTGGCAGTATTGATATAGTTTGTATAAAAAGCAAGGGTCATGAAGGTCATGCTAAGAATAGAAACTATGGTGAAGGACAGTGAAATAATCAACTGAATGCTTCGCCTCTTAGACGCTCTCCTAACCCTTTTGAGTTGTGATTTAAGGTCCGGTCTCTTCATCAGCTGTCCTTCTTCTGTCTGTACTTAGATGGTGAAATACCATACGCCTTTTTGAAAACATAGCTGAAATAATTTGGCTCATCTATGCCAATCATACCTGCTATGATATATGCCTTTTCATCGGTGTTATCAAGGAGCCACTTTGCCTTTTCCATACGAAGATTAGTCAGGTAGGTGACAAAGGTGTGTCCTGTTTTTTTTCTGAATAATGTAGAAAAATAATTAGGAGAAACATTGAGAACTGAGCTGATTCTATCCACTGATAAATCAGACTCGTTGTAGTGTTCCTTGATGTAATCCTTTGCCTTTTCTACAAGGTCATGAGCATTGGATGACATGTCCTTGAGCATACAAAAATCAGCTGCGATGTTGTCGTAGCCTGCAGCTATTGTGGCATCAAGAAGCTGCTCCTTAAAATATGGGAAGCTCTCCTGATAATACTTCTCTAAAGTTTCCAGATTGCGCCTCTTATCAAGTTCATCATCAAGGCGCTCTTTTAGACGTGAAAAAAGCTGATACAGCTCATCAGAATCCACAGGCTTAAGGATATACTCCTCCACTGACAATTCGATTGCCTCCTTGGCATACTCGAACTCATCATAGCCTGAAAGAATAACAAATTTAGTAGTAGGAAGCTCTGCCTTCAGCTGCTTAGAGAACTCCAAGCCATTCATAAAAGGCATGTTGATGTCGGTCATAACCACATCCGGACGGCGCTCCAAGGCCATGTCCAGGGCATCAAAACCATTCCCCGCTGTGCCCACAACATTAAACCCAAGCTCTGTCCAATTAATCTTTTTTTCGATAGCGATGCGGACTTCCTCCTCATCGTCAACAAGCATAACATTATACATACAATATTCCCCCAAATACCTAAAAACCGTATGTACATTATATCAAAAAGGGATGTTTAAGGGCACCCCAAAATAGCTTTTATGTTACTATTCACAGTCCCCTAATCTTATTGATGTAGGCCATGAGTCTGCCATATGAATTAACTGTGCTAATAAGTTCTAAGTTCATCCGCATTCTTCAAAGCACTGCACTTTTCTGCGGAACTAACTTCGTTCAGACAGTCCTCGAAAAGTGCATTTCCGAATGTTTATTCACTAAGAACTTATTGCT
>JAEEGL011941186.1_pt1 | contig 19072 bp, 16 predicted proteins | sample 9134231 | NCBI WGS metagenome assembly JAEEGL01 (sample SAMN16246548, study PRJNA631951) | gut metagenome | biome: gut microbiome; feature: rumen; material: fiber-attached | host: Bos | place: Iran: Karaj | collected 2018-10 | reverse complement strand
ATATAGAAAAAGATTTAAATTATGAAAAAGAGCTAGAAGAAATAGTTAATAAAAATGAAAATGGAAAAGATATACTTTTTGAAATGCTTCAAAAAGTGGATCCTGAGTCTGCAGAAAAAATTGATAAGAATAATATTAGAAGAGTTATTCGAGCACTAGAAATATTTAAAGTTACAGGAAAGAAAAAATCTACTATAGATCTAGAATCTCAAAAAGGAACACCATATGATTTTAGAGTATATGGATTAGAATGGGATAGAGAAAAATTATATGATAGAATAAATAGACGAGTAGATATAATGATTTCTCAAGGACTTGTTGAAGAGGTAAAAGAACTTACTTCTAAATACACGCTTTCTCGAACGGCACTTCAAGCATTAGGATATAAAGAAGTAATTGAATATCTTGAGAATAGAATTACTTATGAAGAAATGATAGACAAAATAAAAACAGAGTCTAGAAGATATGCAAAACGACAAATGACATGGTTTAGACATATTAAAAATATTATATGGCTAAATGGAGAATCACCGAATGAATCTATAGACAAAGTACTAAAAGATTTACAATAGAAAAGAGGATAATATGAGCATAAGCACTAAAGCTAAACAGAATTTGTTATATATAATAATTGCATTAATAGTAGTTGGTATTTTTTATATACTACTATCAGCTTCAAATGCAATAAATAAAAATGTTCACTATGTTTATGCTCAAAATGGAAGAATAACAAATTTTGAAGAAGTAAAAGCAATCGTTGTAAGAGATGAAACAATATTAGATACATCTAGTTATTCAGGTGAGATGCAAATTGTTGCAGTTGATGCATCAAAGGTTGCAAAAGGTGACACAATAGTTTCATATATAACAAGTGGTGGAGAAGATGCGAAAAGATATCTTGAAGAAACAGATTTAAAAATTCAAGAGTTGATAGAAGATTCAAGTATTGATTATACGCAAGAAGTTAAAGCTACAGAAAAACAAATTGAAAAAGAACTATACGATTTATTAACATATAAAAATAACATTTATGATGTTAACATTTCAAAACAAAATTTGTATTCAAATTTAGAAAAGAAAATAAAACAAATAGGCGAGAATTATTCAAAAGAATCTGAATTAAATACACTTATTAAAGAAAGAATTGCATATGAAAAAACATTAAGTAATAACAAGGTAAATTTTGTTGCGCCAAAAGCAGGATTAGTTTCATACAGAATTGATGGATATGAAAGTACATTTCCTATTAGTTCTTTTTCAGGACTTAGTCTTAAGAAAATTAAATCTGTTAGATTTGTAAATGATCAACAAATTCCTATTACTACAGATAAAGTTAAATTAATAAATAATTTTTACAATTATTTAGTTATAGTTGCAAAATCTGATGAAGCTAAAAATTTAAGATTAAATGATAGTGTAAAAATTAGTACAACACAAGATTTGAATAACTATGAAAAATCAACAGTAGAGTATATTATTGATGAAAATAATGAAAGAATAATTGTACTAAAAGTATTTGGAAATATTGAAAAGCTTTCACAGTACAGAGTTATTAATGCAAATATTATTTGGTGGAATTATGAGGGATTAAAGATTCAAAATGATGCAATATACGATACGACTATAAGTGACCAAGAAACAGGGGATATATATGCTAATTTGAAAGCTGTAAAAGTTCTTGGAAATACTGGATATCAAAAAGAAGTTTGGGTAAAAGTTGAAAACACGGCAGGTGGATTTTCAATTATTTCAAATTATACAGATGATGAGCTTATTGAACTTGGAATTCCGGAAAATATAGCAAAGGAGCACTCAAATATTAATACTTTTGATAGAGTTGTCATAAATAACTAGCTTTTCATGAAATGGCTTAACTGTGCGTTTTTCAGAAATATTACAACGCCATTAAATAAAAATTACATGGCCAGCTTTCCTTGACATCATGCCTAGAAATTATAAAATAATTATAGAGTATGTAATGATTTATACAAAAGATAAAAAAGAAATATTATAGGAGGTTGCTGGGAGAATGGGAAGCGGTTTAGTTAACAAAATATTTGGAGCTCTTGGAATTGAGCAAGCAGAAGGATATGATGATGAAGAAGAAGTAGTTGATGAGGCTACTTATGAAGATAGAGAATATGAGGAGCCTGTTTCTAGATGGGGTAGAAAGAGCAAAGTAGCTGCTTTACCTGGTATGCAATCAGTTAGAGTGGTTATTTCTCAACCAAATAGCTATGATCAAGCATCAGAAATCTGTGAACACCTTAAGGAGAAAAAATCTATTATTGTTAACTTAGAATATGTTAACAAAGACGTTGCAAGACGTATTATAGATTTCATGAGTGGTGCAGTTTATGCTTTAGACGGCAATATTCAAAAGATTTCTAATTCTATCTTTTTGATTGCCCCATTTAATTATGAGATTACAAATGAAGTAATCAAAGAAACAGTTGAGAAGAAAGCTTCTACAAGTGCGGTTTCTTGGATTAAATAATAACATGGAATTTATAGGGGCGACTATTAGTCGCCCTAAAGTATATTATGTAATGTGTTTTTTGTGAGGAGATGAGCAGTATGATAACTCCATTAGATATTGAAAATAAAACGTTTGGAAAGCAAGCAATAAACGGATATAGTACTCAAGAGGTACATGAGTTTATGGCTGAGCTTTTACAGGACTACGAAAAAATATATAAAGAAAACAAGGAATATAGAGAAAGAATAGAATCTTTGAATCAAGGACTACAGCACTATAAATCAATTGAAGATACTCTTCAAAATGCTTTAGTTGTTGCTCAAGGCACAGCAGAGACTGTTAAAGCCAATGCTAGAGTTGAGGCAGATAATATTATTAAAGAAGCAGAAATTAGTGCTAGGAAAAATGTTGATGAAATAGGTCAAAGAGTTCTAGAAAGACAACTTCAATTAGAAGAAACTGAGAAGAAATTCAATGTTTACAAGGCAAAAATGGAAGCTTTGCTTATCTCACAATTAGAATTACTAAAAGATATTAATAATGATGACCAATAAATATTGAAAGACACCTTACAAGGTGTCTTTTTTTGTGGATAATATGTGATTTAAGAGCGATTTTTCTTGAATTTTGGATCATATTTTTGTATAATCTTGTAGATAACCCAAAATACGAAAGGAAAGAACGATGAAAAAGATTATAATATTATTAGCCATTCTATCTGTTATTTGTTTATCAGCTTGTGATTCAGCCCCAAAAACAGTAAGTGGTGAGAAGAGCCTATCAGGCGAAAAAGTTGAATCAACGGAACAAACAAATTCAGAGGTAGTTATGGAGGTTGAAACTAAATCTGGAGAAGAGAATATAATAGTGAAGGATAATAAGGAAGAAGAAATGACAAATAATAAAAGAGATCCAAAAAGATATGCAGATGTTGAGAAAAATCCAGTAGTTACAATGGAAATGGAAGATGGTGGAGTAGTTAAAATTGAGTTATATCCTCAAATTGCTCCTACAACAGTAGAAAATTTCGTTTCACTTGTAAGCCAAGATTTCTATAGTGGAGTTATATTTCACAGAGTTATGCCATCATTTATGGCACAAGGTGGAGATCCACAAGGAAATGGCTTAGGCGGACCTGGTTATTCTATTGAAGGTGAATTTTCTGAAAATGGTTTTGCTCAAAATGATTTAAAACACGACATTGGTGTAATATCAATGGCAAGAGCTACTGCACCAAATTCAGCTGGTTCACAATTCTTTATTGTTACTAATGAAAACTCATATATGTCACTAGATGGAAAATATGCTGGCTTTGGTAAAGTTATAGAAGGTATGGACGAAGTTTATAAAATCGTTAATTCACCAGTTAATTTTTCTACAGAAGCACTAAATAAAGTGTATGAAAAGTACTATTCTGGAGTAACAGAATTTACTACTGATGAAATCGCATTACTTCAAGCGTATGAAGCAGGAGAAGTATTTGATAGACCAATTAATCCTCCAAAGATTAAGAAAATGTCAGTAGAAACTTTTGGTGTAGAGTATTTAGAACCAGAAAAATTAAGCAAATAATTATGTATACAAAAAGAAGAGCGAAAGTTCTTCTTTTTTTGTTTGTTCGGTTTTTTTATAGATTAAGATATAATATAATAATCGTGTTAAAACAATTAATAAATTAAGGGGAATAACATGGAAGACATTAAAATCAAAGGGATATATAAGCATTACAAAGGTGATTTATATCTTGTTGAAGATATTATCTATGATAGCGAAACATGTGAAAAAATGATAGCATATAGAGCTTTATATGGTGACACAAAACTATGGTGCAGATCTTATAATAGTTTTTTTGAAGAAGTAAATAAAAACGGACAAAAATATAGATTTGAACTTCAAGATATTAAAAGTAAAAAAGGAGAATAAAAATGTTTGCATATATAAAAGGAAAATTAGCGATTAAAAGCACAGACTTTGTAGTAATTGATGTAGGTGGAGTTGGATATAAAATCTTTGCGCCAACATCTACTATTAATAAATTAGGAGAAATAGGCTCAGAAGCCATGGTTCATACACACTACCATGTTAGAGAGGATAACATTTCGTTATATGGATTTGCTACAGCAGAAGAACTTAGAATGTTTGAACTATTAATAGGAGTAAGTGGCGTTGGGGCAAAGTCTGCCAATACAATACTTGCAAACATTTCACCATCTAAATTTGCCCTATCAGTTATTACAAATGACGTAAAAGAGCTTACCAAACTTCCAGGCATAGGAGCAAAATCTGCTCAAAGAATAATTTTAGAGTTAAAAGATAAATTGAAAACAGAAGAATCAATTTCTTCAGATGAAAATGTTATTGAGGCAATACAAGTAGGAGGCGACAACTTGTCGGAAGCGGTATCTGCACTACAAGTACTAGGCTATCCACAAAGGGATGCTCAAAAAGCAGTAGCCTCAGTAAATACAGAGGGATTGTCTGTAGAAGATGTAATCAAAAAAGCATTATTATATTTTGCGAAACAATAAATATGTAGCGGCGACCATTGGTCGCCATAAATAATGAAAATGGAGAATACAAAAATGGACAATAAAACGCCACTTGCATATCGCATGGCACCAGAAAGCTTAGATGAATATGTAGGCCAAGAAGAAATAATAGGCAAAGACAAAATGCTTTATAGACTTATAAAAGCAGATAGATTGTCTTCTATAATTCTATGGGGGCCACCAGGTTGTGGAAAAACTTCACTTGCAAGGGTTATAGCACACACAACCAAAAATAAATTTGAAAAACTAAATGCCGTTAATGCAGGTGTTGCAGATATAAAAAGAATAGTAGAGGATACTCAAAATCCACTGCTAAATCCATCTGGAAAAGTTGTTTTGTTTATTGATGAGATTCATAGATTCAATAAATTACAACAAGATGCGCTTTTACCATATGTTGAAAATGGTACAGTAATACTAATCGGTGCAACAACAGAAAATCCATACTTTAGTGTTAACAAAGCCTTAATATCTCGTTCTACTGTTTTTAGATTAAAAGAATTAACAAATGATGATGTATTTAAGGTATTAAAAAATGCATTATCAGATACCAAAAAAGGAATTGGTAATTTAGGTATCGTTATTTCAGATGATGTGCTTAGAATGATAGCAGAGCTTGCATCAGGTGATGTTAGAATAGCTTTAAACGCAATAGAAACCGCTGCGCTTACTACAGATATGAATGAAGACGGTGATATAGTAGTTACAAAAGAAATTGCGATGGAATGCATACAAAAAAAGAAAGTTGACTTTGATAAGTCTGGAGACTCACATTATGATAATATATCAGCATTTATAAAATCAATGCGAGGTGGAGATGCAGATGCAGTGCTGTTCTATTTAGCAAGAGCATTATATGCAGGAGAGGATCCGATGTTTTTAGCAAGACGTATTTGTATATGCGCCTCAGAAGATGTAGGTATGGCAAACTCTAATGCATTAGTTGTTGCAAATAGTGCACTACAAGCAATACATCAAATAGGAATGCCAGAAGCAAGAATATTACTTGCACATGCGGCAACTTATGTTGCAAGATCGCCAAAGTCTAATGCAGCATATTTGGGAATAGAAAAGGCTTTGGAAGATGTTGGAAATAAAGATACAGGTACAATTCCAATGCATATTAGAAATGCACCGGCAGAAGGAATGAAACAAGAAGGATATTCAGTTGGATATAAATATCCTCACGATTTTCCAGGTCATGTAGTGGAGCAACAATACTTGCCAGATAAAATGTTAGGTACAAAATACTATGTGCCAGATGAAACAGAAGAACATTTGTAGGAGCGACTTCAAACACTCTTTTATAAACAACAAATTAGTTGTACAAAATAATTAATAGTATTATAATAATCTTTAAGAAAGATAAAATTATAAATATACGGAGGATAAAAAATGAACTTAGATGCTAAGAAGTTAGAAGCGGTACAATATAGAAAAGGATTTATTGCAGCACTAGATCAAAGTGGAGGCTCAACAGCTAAAACTCTTGAAAAATATGGTGTTCCTGCATCTGAATATAATGGCGAAGAAGAGATGTTTGAAAAAATTCACGAGATGAGAAAAAGAGTTTTTACAAGCGAATCTTTCACAGGAGATAAAATATTAGGTGCTATATTATTTTATAAAACTATGATGTCTAAAGTAGATGACAAATATACTGCAGATTATTTATGGGATGAAAAGCATATAGTATCTTTTCTAAAAGTCGATAAAGGATTGGAAGAAGAAAAAGACGGTTGCAAACTAATGAAGGAAATTCCAGATTTAGATGCTCAGCTTAAAGAAGCAAAAGCAAAAAACATTTTTGGCACAAAAATGAGAAGTGTAATCTATAAAGCAAATGAAAAAGGAATTCAAGAAATTGTTGATCAACAATTTGAATTTGCAAAAAGGATTTGTGATGCAGGACTTGTACCAATAATAGAACCAGAAGTAGATATCAATGCAGATGATAAGGCTCTTTGTGAGGATATGCTTAAGACTGCGATTGATGAAAAGCTTCAAACATGGAACGAGTCACAACCTATTATGTTTAAATTCACTATTCCAACAGTTCCAAATGAGTATTTAAGTTTTTATGATTATCCTTGCGTAATCAGAATAGTTGCTCTTTCCGGTGGATATGGTGTTGAAGAGGCATGCGATAAATTAGCTCAAAATGAAAGAATGATAGCAAGTTTTTCAAGAGCTTTATTAGAAAACTTGAGTGCAAAGCAATCTGATGAAGAATTTGACAAAGCACTTAAAGAAGCAATTGATATGATTTATGAATCTTCAATAAAATAATATGATTAACATTACATTGGCGACCATTGGTCGCCAATTATTTATACCATTTTCGTCGTAGCTCGTCGCAAGGTAAACGATTTCTTCGTGGCCGAAGAAATGTTTCCTTGCTGCGCTACGACTCTATTGATACAATTTTGTAGCGGCGACCATTGGCCGCCATTTTGTTGCTCATATAGTTGATTTTTTGCATGTTTTATGTTAAATTATGCTTGATATTTGTACGTAGAAAGGAATATTTCACATGATTGATTACAAACAAAAAATCGCTTCTAAGATTTCTCAAATAACAAATCTTAATGAAGACGAACTAAAAAGTTATATAGAAATTCCGCAAAATACTGAGATGGGAGACTTTGCTTTTCCATGTTTTAAGCTTGCAAAAGAAATGAAGAAAGCTCCTCAAATGATTGCTGAAGACATCAAATCTCAGCTTACAGTTGGTGAAAATGATTTTATAGAAAAGGTTGAAGTTGTAGGTGGGTACTTAAACTTTTTTATAGATAAATCGACATATATAGATGATATTATGAAAGAAGCGATTTCAGAAGGAGAAGAATATGGCAAATCCTCTTTCGGAAATGGTAAAACAGTGGTAATAGATTATTCATCACCAAACATAGCCAAGCCTTTCCATATAGGGCATTTACGTTCTACAGTTATTGGTAATGCATTATACAAGCTTTATGATTTTATGGGATACAAAGTTATCGGAATTAATCACCTAGGTGATTGGGGTATGGGTGTTTGTCGTACCATTGCCGGATATTTAATGTGGAAAGATGAATATGATTTTTCAACTTGTCCACTAGATGCAGTTTTAGGTATATATGTAAGATATAATAAAATCGAAAAAGAAAATCCAGATTTTAAAATTCACGCTGTAGAAGCACTTAAAAAGCTTGAAGAAGGCGATGAAGAAATAACGAATATTTGGAAATGGATAATTAAGGTAAGTCTTGAAAATTACAATAAGATATATGATTTGATGGGGTGCAAGTTTGACTCATATAATGGCGAAGCCTTTTATAATGACAAAATGGATAGAGTAATAAAAGAACTAGAAGAAAAGAATCTTTTGGTTGAAAGTGAAGGCGCTAAAGTTGTTATGATGGATGAAGATATTCCACCATGTATGATTTTAACTTCACAAGGAACTACTATCTATGCAACTCGTGATTTGTCGGCGCTATTATATCGTATAGATAATTATGATTTTGATAAATGTCTTTATGTAGTTGCATCAGAGCAGTCGCTTCACTTTAAACAAGTGTTTGAAACTTTATCTAAAATGGGCTATGAAAAATATGCTAAAAGGTGTGAACATATTCCTTTCGGTTTAGTCTTAGATGAAGATGGACAAAAAATGGGATCTCGTAAAGGAAATGCAACAACACTTGAAGAAATCTTTAATGAGTCTATAGAAAAGTCATTAAAAATAATTGAAGAGAAAAATCCAGAACTTGAGAATAAAGAAGACGTTGCAGAAAAAGTTGGAGTTGGAGCAATAATATTTAATGACTTGGCAAATTCAAGAATTAAAGATGAAGTATTTGATTGGAATCAAATATTAAACTTTAATGGTGAAACAGGACCATATCTTCAATATACATATGTCAGAACAAGAAGCATTTTAAGAAATGTTGATGGTATTCCTGAAAATGCAGATTTTTCAAAATTAAATAATAAAGAAGGCTACGAAGTAGTAAGATTAATTGGAAGTTTTGGAGATGTTGTCGCTTCAGCTTGTGCTAAGAATGAACCTTCAATAGTTTCAAGATACTTATTAGATTTAGCCAAAGCGTTTAGCAGATTTTATAATGAGCATCAAATAATTTGCGAAGACAAAGATTTGCAAAATGCAAGAGTAGCACTTACAAAAGTAACTGGCGACGTATTAAAAGAAGGATTAGCATTACTAGGAATTCGTTGCCCAGAAAAAATGTAAAATTGTGTAATCCAATCGCCACAGCTCGTCGCAAGCAAATGATTTCTTCGTGGCCGAAGAAATATTTGCTTGCTGCGCAGTGGCTCTATAGATAATGGTTTTACATTTTTTTGTTTCACTCAAATGTAGGGGCGACTATCAGTCGCCCATTTATAAAGGAGGCTCTTATATGAACATTGAACCTATAACCCCGATTATTAAAGAAAATTTATCTCAAGAAAAATACGAGTCACTTGGTGCTGAAATGCTCTCAAAATCTAAACTTGCATTTTGCACACTAGCAGGAGGTCAAGGCACGCGTTTGGGACATAAAGGCCCAAAAGGCACTTTTGTGGTTCCATTTACAAAAATAAAACCTATGTCGATTTTTGAAACCGATTCTTTGAGGGTTAAAGAAGTATATGAAAAATACAATGTTTGGCCATTTTGGTACATTATGACCTCTAGAGAAAATGATAGTGATACTAAAGCATATTTTAAGGAAAATAATTTCTTTGAAATCCCAAAAGATAATATACTTTTCTTCGTACAAGGAGAGCTTCCTCTTATTAGAGAAGATGGTTCTAAAGTACTAGATGAAAATGGTAATGAAGTATATGCTGCTAATGGAAACGGAGGCATTTTCAAAGCTCTAGAAGATGAAGGAATTATAGAACACATGAAAGAGCATGATGTGGAATATATTTGTTCTTGCAACGTAGACAATATATTGATTAATCCTTTTGATGAAATAGCATTAGGTGTCTTAAAAGAAAAAGATGCAGAACTAGGCATAAAATCAGTTGAAAAGGCAAAACCAGAGGAAAAAGTTGGTAATATAGTGCTTAAAGATGGAAGAACAACGATTGTAGAGTATATAGATATGCCAAAAGAGCTTGCGGAAGAACGAAATGCAGATGGAAAACTAAAATATAGTGAGTCACATTTTGGCTGTAATTATATTAGCTTAAGACTTTTAGAGAGAATTGCTGACAAAAGACTGCCGATTCATGAAGCTCATAAGAAAAATGATGATTATGGAGAGTATATAAAGCAAGAAATGTTCATTTTTGACGGTTTTGAAATGGCTGAAAGTGCCTGCGTAATTAGGGTTAAAAGAGAGGATGAGTTTGCCCCAATAAAGAATAAAGAGGGCGAAAGTAGCCCTGAAACAGCTGTAAAACTTTATGAAAAGTAATAAAACAAATTTTTAGGGGCGATTATCAATCGCCCCTTTTTAAATGGCAGAATCTTCTGTAAACTTTACTTCCGTAGGAAAAACGAGTATTATAAGAAAAACTAATTGTTAACATAAGAGAAACGAAACTACGAAAGTGGCTTAAATAGTGGATTTTATAGCTATTTTCAATTGACATAATGCTATTTATATGATAAAATAATCTTGTATTGTGAGAAGAGGTGATGTGATGTGGCAAAGCTTGATAAATCAGTTTTGGATGTTTTAGAAGGCGAAGGACTACCTGGACTAGCTAAAAGGTTTGAAGGGAAGGATCATGAAGAAGTTGATATAAATGATAATCTACTTAAAAGATGGATTAGAGAAGGCAAAATTCGTTTAAAAGATGGGGCTACACTTCCAGAGGGGTTATCACATCTTGAAAGAGAATTTAAAAAGCAGAAAGATGGTGACCTTGATGCTTCAACTGGTACGCCAGAAAGTCATCCAGTCGATGATGGTACTGTCGTTATATCTATAGATTTAGGTAAGGACGATGAGGACATTAATGAAGTATTGAGAAGCGGACTGTTGGCAAGTATAATTGATGCTATTAAAAATAAAAAAACAGTACATATACAACTGGAAAAAGATGGCAAATTGGTAGAACTTTTAGATGAACCACTGGATGAGTACTATTTTGAGGGAAATAGCACAGAAACAGAAAAGAGTATTATGGCATACATCACAGATAGAATAAAAGAGCATAGAGGAACGTTAGAATCTTCAGATCGAACTGAGGATGATGAAAGAAGTAAAGGAGGAGAGGATATGGCAGAAGCAAAAGGATTAAATGGAGAATACAGTGGAGTGAGCTACGTGATTAGCGGGGATTCACTGGAGGATTGTATTAAAAAAGCTGTAGAGGATGCAAATAATCCGGAATTCGAAAGCCGTGTAAATGACACGATGAGACAAATCATACTAAAAGTTAATAGCAGAAGTATAGCACGAAATTTAACAAAAGAGGCGTTTAAAGGAGCAAATTTGGAAGAAAAACTAATGGCACTATATAAAGATGCTGATTTTACAAGGGACATACCAGATGGCTCAGCCTCTTCAGGTGGCGATGGAGCACATGACCATGCTGGTGGCGGTGGAGCACATGACCATGCTGCTGATGATGGAGCACATGACCATGCTGGTGGCCATGGAGCACATGACCATGCTGATGACGATGGAACAATTAGAGTTTTGGAAGATATATTGAAAAGAGCGGGCTTTGAAGGTGTCACGGTAGAAACGAGAGAGAATTCTAAAGAAGGTACACGTCTAATGTTTATGTATAAAGGAAAAGACTTAACAGAGTATGGAGCTATTGATAAGTTGGATCCTATGAAAGGTCAAAGTTTTTTTGATGCAATCAAAAGGGCTTGCCAAGCGGTTGATGAAGAATTAAGTCGTGATGACAAGAAAAAGTATTTAACCATAGGCGAATTCTGTAAAATGGTTAGCTCTTGGTACATGAACGATCGTGAAAATGCATTTGATACATTCAAGTTAAATGGAGAAGAAATAAGAATTGCTGATATGGCACGAGATTTAGGTGCAGAGTGCACAGAGGAGAAACTAACAAAAGTATTACAAGAAGCTTGCTTATCGAATATTGAGCACAAACATGGACCAGTAAGAACTCCAGGTGCAGATGCTCCGGGTAAAGATGATTCAGCTGGAAGTGGCAGAGGTGCAGATGATTCAGCTGGAAGTGGCAGAGGTGCAGATGATTCAGCTGGAAGTGGCAGAGGTGCAGCTGATCCAGTCAGAACAGACACACCAGCAGAAACAGGCACACCAGCCCCAGAGCCAACACCAGCAACTCCAGAACAAATAAATGAAATGCTTACAACATTGGAAGCGGCTGATACAGAAGCTGCGAAAGAAGCTACAAAGAAAGCAATTGATATTGTTAAGGATGGTAAGAAAAAAACTAATCCTAGAAAAGCGGTTCAACAAGAATCAAAAAGATTATTTGATGAAATGTTAAGTGGAAAGACTCCAGCTGAAGCTAGAAAAAAAATGGAAACATTTAGAGGTAATTATGAAAAATTAGTAAAATATATTAAAGCTAAGAAAGCACTCGAAGAGTGTAAAATATCTGCTACTCCATCAGATGAAACCTTGAAGAAAGCACAAGAAGCATATGCTGTTTTACAATCTATGAGTGCGGAGGATTTAAAAGCCATTAGAGAACTTAGAAGCAATGTATCTATTATTACAACATTGGATATAGCTTCCAGAAATGAACCTAAATTTGCTCCAACATTTGTTGTTCCTAAGCAAAATGAAGAACTTGAAAAAGCACAGGAAGGTTATAATAAAAACGAGCAAGTATATAAAGCACGTGGAGATACAGTCAGTGCAGTTGCAAGAAAAAAGGAAGAATATGATAAGAAAAAAGCTGCATTAAGAGATGCAAAGCAAGCATTAGAAGATGGAAAAGCAGCTAGAGATAAAGATGGTACTTTCCTAGACATAGATTCTTTGCAACAAAGTGTTAGAGAGGCAAAGGATGAAGCAAAAAGAGCTAAAAAGACATTAAGAGGGGCAAAAAGAGACAGATTTAAATCAATGCACAGCTTACGTCAAGGTAATGCAATTCATGTTATTCAGCAACAAATTGATAGCTCAGTGGTATATCGATGTATAATAAAGCCGAATAGTTCCGAAGTTCAAAAAGCTACCGATTTAAAATATGACTATGAATCTATTAGAGACGCAGTTAGTACATTAGGAAGGTCTTTTGAAACAATTAGAGACATATTAAATTCAGATGTATTGACACAAGGTGTTGCCGATGAAAAGAAAAAAGCAATAGAAGAAGAACGACTTTCATTGATTCGTGCACTTGTAAATGGTCTAGAAGACACAAGACGTATTGATCCTACTACTCATACTCCTCCAGATCCTTCTATATAAGTTTTCCCCCTAGGAAATTATTCCTAGGGGATTTTTTTGCCCCAAGATATAGTAAATTCATTTGATATAATCGGCCTATTATGCTAAAATATAAACGAAATTTTTTAATAATTCGAAAGGAGCATATAAGGTAAATGTCAGATAAAAAAATAACTTCTATAGGCGGTCAAGCAGTCATTGAAGGCGTTATGATGAGAGGACCTTTTAAAACGGCAGTTGCAGTTAGAAAGCCTGATGGAGAAATTACTATAAAAGAAACAGAAAATAGGGTTAAGGGAGGATTTCGCAAAATCCCTATATTAAGAGGCGTTTTCGCTTTTGTTAATTCTATGGTCATAGGAATAAATGCACTTATGTATTCTGCACAATTCTATGATGATGATGGGACTCCAAAAGAGGAAGAATCTGAACAGAAAACATCATCTTCTGAAGTTCAGGAAAATACTCAAGACGAAAAGAAAAATGATAGCGAAGGTAGTGGAGAATTATCTGGATTTGCATTGTTTATAACTTTGGTAACTTCACTTGCACTTAGTATTGGATTATTTATCGTTCTTCCAAATGTTATTGCAGGATTAGTAGTGTCTAATGGAGATGTTATGTACAATGTTGTTGAGAGCATTGTAAAAGTAGTAATATTTTTAGGATATTTGATATTAGTTTCTCAAATGAAAGATATTAAAAGAGTATTTGAATATCATGGAGCAGAACATAAAACTATTTTCTGCTATGAAAATAGAGAAGAGTTGACACCTCAAAACGTTATGAAATACCAAAGATTCCACCCAAGATGTGGTACAAGTTTTTTACTTTTTGTTATTGTGATTAGTATTATTGTTTATTCTGTTGTAGGAAGGCACCCTGTTTTAATAATGAATGTTTTAATTAGGATTGCACTACTTCCTTTAATTGCAGGAATATCTTATGAAATAATTAGATTTGCTGGTAAGCATAGTGACAACAAGTATATTTCTTGGCTTAGTAAACCTGGACTTATGCTTCAAAGATTAACTACTAGAGAACCAGATGAAAAGCAAATAGAGTGTGCTATTGCAGCATTAAAGGCCGTAATACCAGATGATGAAAAAGCAGATATTTGGTAATACATATAAATGGGAAAAGGTCTTTTATGTGTCAATATTAATGGATATACAATAGAGCGGAATTGAGGTAAAAAATGGTAGCAACAAATGAACTGCTAATTGAAGCAAAGAAAAAATTAAAAGAACATGATGTTGACGAACGAGAAGCAAGACTTCTTCTTTCGTTTGTATTAGGTTGTAGAAAAGAAGAAATACCAAAGTATAACGAAGTTCAAGATGATGTAGCATCAAAGTTTGAGCAGGCGGTTGAAAGAAGATGCGAAAGAGTTCCTTATGCATATATTGTGGGGCATAAAGAATTTATGAAACTAGATTTCAAAGTAAATGAAAATGTGCTCATACCTAGAGAAGACACAGAAGTTCTTGTAGAAAGAGTTATATCTATTGCACAGAATTTATGCAAAGACAATCGAAAAGAAGTACGAATACTCGATATGTGCACGGGTTCAGGTTGCATTGCTATTTCTTTAAAAAAGAATTTAAATAACTCGATAATTGTTGCTATAGATAAGAGTAAAGAAGCACTTGAGATTGCGAAAGAAAATGCGAAGAATAATGGAGCAAATGTTGAGTTTATCGAATCTGATTTGTTTGAAAAATTAGATATAGAATTATTTAAAAACGAAGAGGATAGATTTGATATTATCGTATCAAATCCACCTTATGTTGAAGAAGAAATGATTCCCAAGTTAGCTGTAGATGTAAATGCGTATGAGCCAGAAATGGCTCTAAATGGCGGAAAAGATGGGTTGGATTTTTATAGAAAAATATCTAAAGAAGCAGAAAAATATTTAAAGCAAAAAGGAGTAGTAGCATTCGAAATAGGATATTACCAAGCAAACGCAGTATCAAAAATATTAGAAGAAAACGGATACGAAAACATCGAAGTCGCAAAAGATTATTCCGGCAACGACAGAGTCGTAGTAGCGACAAAATAAACGCCCAGACGGAGAGAGACGACAATAAAGGCACTTAAGAGCCGACGTGCAGCGAAGAAACATTTCTTCGGCCACGAAGAAATTGTTTGCTTCGCGATGAGCTTCGGCGATAATAAAGGTACAAATAATAGGAGGCGAATGAATGTCATTTTCTAGTGAAGTCAAAGAGGAACTTACAAAAATACCAGTTAAAGATGAAGACTTAAGAATAGCAGAACTTGCTGGTTTCATTATTATGAACGGAAATGTTCAGCGTGAAAATGGTGCATTCATTTTAAAGATGTGTACTGAAAATGAATTGGCTATTCGAAGAACATATACAACTTTTAAGACTCATTATGGAATACTTGGTAAATCAAACGTTGAACGTCCTAAAATACCTGGGGCAGAGCCATTATATCATTTGAAAATAACAAACAAAGACGACTTACAGACTATATTCAATGAAAGCTTCATAAATATAAATGAAAAATTACAAATTGTTTTAAATGATGAAAGCATTATTTTAAAAAATGATGATTGCCAAAAAGCATTTTTGCGTGGTGTTTTTTTGGGAAGTGGTTCTATCGCAAATCCAGATAGCAGATACCACCTGGAAATTTCAGTAAATAATCAAGAAAATGCTTTATTCATAAATGAGATAATCGAATCATTTGGCATTGTTGTAAAAATGATGAAAAGAAAGAAAGATTTCATTTTGTATATTAAAGGTGCAGAATCTATTTCTACTTTTTTGGCAGCTATAGGTGCAAATCAAGGAACACTTAAATTTGAAGAAACAAGAGTAATTAAAGAAGTACGAAATAATATAAATAGAGTTAGCAATTTTGAAAATGCTAATTTTGATAAAACGGTTGATGCAAGTTTAGGACAAATAGAAGACATACAACTTATAAAGAAAAGTAGAAAGTTCACAAAGCTTCCTGATCATTTAAAAGAACTTGCGAAATTAAGACTAGCATATAAGGAAGCAACATTTGAAGAACTTGGAAATATGGTTGAACCTCGTATAAGTAGAGCAGGCGTTAGCCATAGATTTAAAAAGATTCATGAAATAGCAGAGGAGTTACGTGCAAGTGAAGAGTAATTTAAAATCGTTATATGTTCATATACCTTTTTGCAAACAAAAATGTTACTATTGCGATTTTAATTCATATTCTGGAAAAGAAAACTATGTTGAAAAATATGTAAAAGCAGTCTTAAAAGAGATAAAAACAATAGAAGTTGATGAATCATCAAACAGCCAGCATCTATTTAAGACAATCTATTTTGGCGGTGGAACACCATCAGTGATTCCTTCGCAGTTTATTATAGAGATATTAAGCACTCTTGAATGTGATGGTGAAATCACTTTAGAACTTAATCCTGGAACAATCACAAAACAAAAATTAGAAGATTATAAAAATGCAGGAATAAACCGTTTGAGCATTGGGTTACAAACAACAAATGATAATTTGTTAAAAAGCATTGGAAGAATTCATACACTTTGTGAATTTGATGATGCATTTAAAATGGCTCGTGACATAGGTTTTGATAATATAAGCGTAGATCTTATGATTGGTCTTTCTAATCAAACGTTAAAAGATGTAAGAGAATCATTAAATCACGTGATTAAACTTGGTCCAGAGCATATCTCGGTATATTCTCTAATTGTTCATGAAGAGTTAGAAGATAAGCATCCACAAGCATTTTCTAATCTTCCAAGTGATGAAGAAGAAAGAAAAATGTATTATTTGGTTTGTGAAGAGCTTAAAAAGGCTGGTTACAACCAATATGAAATATCTAACTTTGCTAAACCTGGCTATGAGTCAAAACACAATTTGTGCTACTGGAATCAAGATGATTATTATGGTGTTGGTGCTGGCGCAAGTTCATATATAAATAACATTAGATATAAAAATTTGGACAGTATAGAAGAGTATATATCGAAAATAAATAATGGAGAAAATGTTGCTACAATTGAGGAGACACAGTCATTTGAAAGTAAGCTTAGAGAATACATGATTCTTAAGCTCCGCCTAATAGAAGGAATATCGGTAAATGAGGCAAAAGAAAGGTTTAGAGTAAACATTTTAGAGACTTTTAAAAAGGAAATATCTAAAATGGTAAACGAGGGACTTCTTGAAATTACAGTAAAATCAGGCGATACAAGGATTAATTTAACTTCAAAAGGACTTGATTTTGCCAATATAGTTTGGGAAGAATTTATTTGACAATAAGGCTAAAATATAGTAATATACCACTTGTAACAAAATTGGCGCCATGGCCAAGTGGTAAGGCAGAGCTCTGCAAAAGCTTTATCCCCAGTTCAAATCTGGGTGGCGCCTCCAAACATAAACGACGTCCTTTAGGATGTCGTTTTTTGTTGTTTTTTAGTATTTTTTGCGATATAATACACAAGATATAGACCACAAATAGAAAGGATGTTCAAGATGGAAATTACGAAAAAAGATATTGAACATATTGCGACTTTAAGTTCGTTAAATTTAAGTGAAGAAGAAATAGAAGGCTATACGAAAGATATGCAAAATATTGTATCTTTTGCAGAACAAATTCAAGAAGTTAATACTGATGATGCGGTTGAGTCTGCATTCGCTTTAGATAGTTATAACGTTTTTAGAAAAGATGAAGTTAAAGAATCTTTTGATAGGGATTTACTATTACAAAATGCACCATCATCTAATGGTGTACAATATCAACTTCCACCTATTATTGAATAATTTGCACGTCGTAGCTCATTGCAAGTATTATATATTTATCGCATCGCTAGTCGCAAATGGTATTCTTTCTTCGAAATCGAAGAAAGATACACATTCGCTCGCGCGATGCTCTATTATGAAATATTTAACTTAAGGGCCGACAATACATTTATGGCGACGAGCTTGAGGCGACCGTCAGTAACAAATTACATAGAAAGGATCTTTTTTATGGATATAACGAAATTAACTGCTCACGAGATTCGTGATGCTTATAAAAATAAAGAACTAACTGTTAAAGAAGTTGTTGAAGCATATTTTAAAAATATTGATATTAAAGATGGAGAGATAAAAGCATACATCACACTTTGCAAAGAAGATGCTTTAAAAGAAGCCGAAAAAAAACAATCTAAAATTGATGAAGCACTTGAGAATGGTACTTTTGATGCTCTTCCTAAGCTTTTTGCAATTCCTATAGCAGTTAAAGATAATATTAATACTTTAGGAGTAAAAACTACTTGTGCATCAAAGATGCTTGAAAATTTCGTAAGCCCATATGATGCTACGGTTGCTAAAAAGATAAAAGAACAAGGTGCGATTATCCTAGGAAAAGTTAATATGGATGAATTTGCTATGGGTGGCTCGTGTGAGAACTCTGCCTTTTTTGCTACTAAGAATCCTTGCGATTTAACAAGAGTTCCTGGTGGTAGTTCAGGTGGAAGTGCAGCTTGTGTAGCGGGCGAAATGGCTCCTATTTCATTAGGCTCAGATACTGGTGGATCTATAAGAGAACCTGCTTCTTTTTGTGGAATAGTTGGATTTAAGCCTACTTATGGACTAGTTTCACGTTATGGCTTAGTTGCATTTGCTTCGTCACTTGATCAAATTGGTCCTATGACAAAAGATGTAAAAGACAATGCAATGCTTCTTACAGCTAT
>JAEEGL016959609.1_pt1 | contig 19073 bp, 13 predicted proteins | sample 9134231 | NCBI WGS metagenome assembly JAEEGL01 (sample SAMN16246548, study PRJNA631951) | gut metagenome | biome: gut microbiome; feature: rumen; material: fiber-attached | host: Bos | place: Iran: Karaj | collected 2018-10 | reverse complement strand
GAATACCAGCATTTTCGGATTTCTGAGCATTGCGCGGGCGATCGAAATTCTCTGTCGCTCGCCGCCTGAAAGGCCTGTTCCGCGTTCTCCTAGGATTGTATCGTAGCCGTCCGGCTGACGGACGATAAATTCGTGAGCGTTTGCTATATCCGCAGCGTTTATGACTTCGTCGACGGTGAACTCGCCGGTGCCGTATGATATATTGTTGTACACCGTGTCGTGGAACATCATCGGTTCCTGCTGGACGTATCCGATCTGTGAACGGTAATACTGCATGTCTATCTGCCTTATGTCAACCCCTCCTACGGTTATAAGACCGTCATAATGGTCGTAATATCTGAGCAGAAGATTGACAAGCGTAGATTTACCGGATCCCGTCGTCCCGACAATGCCGACGATGTCGCCCGGTTCTATCGTAAGGTTGATGTTTTTCAGTACCTTTTTCGTCCGGTCGAATGAGAAATTAACGTTGCGGAATTCAATCCTGCCTCCGATGTCGGCGTCTGTGTTGCCGCGACCGAAATCGTGCTCCGGTTCAGCGTCAATTATGTCCATGATACGTTCCGCGGATGCCATCGCGTTCTGCGTCGAATCTGACAAGTTGGCAAAAAAGTTAACGGGATCATAGAACATCGACGCATATGAGATGAACGAGACGAGAAGACCAGCTGTGATCACACCGCCCTGTATAACCATCCTGCCCCCGAGCGCCCATATGACGACCGTTCCGGTCGAAACAAGGAGATTGACTACGGCTGGGTAGATGTTTAGCATACGTCCGGCGCGCGTGTCCGTAACGCGCCAGTCGTCAACGGTTCCTGCGAAACGCGAGACGGAGTTTTTTTCGTTTGTGAAGGACTTTATAACCCTTATCCCTGGAATCGTGTCTGTAAGAGTTGAGGTGACGGCCGAACTTCGCCTCCAAATGCGTTTATAGAACGGCGCTATTTTTTTGCCGAATATTCTTGCCCCAATGACTACAACCGGAACTGGTATAAGCGAGAGGAGTGTGAGCTTCCAGTTCAGAGCGATCATGACGACGATAATGCCTATCATCTTGAAGAACTGAACGACCACTTCCTGCGTAATTCTGAGCATGAACGCCTGTATCGTCGCAGTGTCGCCGCTTATGCGGTTTATTACCGATCCGGTCGAGGTCCTGTCGTAAAAACGCATAGGCAGATGCTGAGCTTTTTCATAGACTTCGCAGCGTATGCGCGCAACGATCCGGTCGCCGGCGCACCGAAGCAGATATCCCCGGAATCCGCCGAGCGAATATTGGACCAAATTTAGAAGAATTAGAGCGACGGCAACGTAACCGAGCCTTCCTGCGTCGCCGTTCGGGAGAATGTCATCAACAAGCGAGCGTGTAAGCAGAGGCGGGACAAGGGTTATCGCGGTTGTCAGTATTGAAATGACTACCGAAACCGCAAGTATGAAAGCCTCTGGTTTCAGATAAACACCGAGTTTCTTCACAAGTTTGCCTTTGTCCATGCAGTTTACGCACTGAACGCCAGGTGAAGACAGAGTACGGCCGCATTTTGGGCAAACTGAAAGGAGCTTGTCGTATGAAGATTTTATGCCGGCAAAGGCCTCGTCCGGGTCTCCGCCGTCGCGTATTGATTCGACATAAGAAAGTACGGCGTCCGAAAGACTCGCTACGGTGAAATTGAATCGGAAAACATCCTTCTGTTCTCCGTTTTTCAGCTTCACACGCATGAGGCCGTTGCCGTACATTCGTTTGTTCCATATTTCTGCGACGTCGGAAAAAAGTGTTTCCTCCGAGAATTCATCGGTGTCATCGCGGTAGGTAAAAAGCCGGCTTGCTGTCGCGAGCAGTACCGTCCTGCCGTATTTTCCGTCCGGAGTTATGTCTCCGACCACAGCGAACCTTATGGGATCGTCAGGGTCGTTTCGTGAAAGAATCCGCCTGCCCGGTCTGTTGCCGAGCGAGGTGTTGACTATAAACGGAACGTCCATATTGCACCATTCCTTCCGGCGCCGCGCGCCGTCACATGTGTTGCATGATTTTAGCATATTGCGATGGCTGTGTCAATAGAAAAAACGCCTGTGCCGAAAACTTTTTTCAAGCAGAACAGAAAAATAAATCAAGGTTGATTTCCGGGGCGTTTTGGAGTAAAATATATAGACAGAATGGAGATTCGTATGGGAAAGACGTTTGCCGGCGATCCGGATGACACAATTGAAAAAGCTGCCGGTCTTATAGCCAGTCTTGCAGCAGGTCAGACCGTGAAAAAGATAGTTTTCAGCCGCCCTTACAGAAATGAGTGCGGAGAAAAGTGCGAAGGGCGTCTTTTGAGATTGAGATGCGGTACGGTGCTTCAGCTTGAAACGTTTTTTTCGGACGGAAAAAATTCGCACGAAAACGTGCCGTCGGACTCTGCATGCGAAAGGGTGAAGGAGTATCTCTCCATGTACCGTCAGTGTAATATCATCACACCTGCCGGGGATGCGGAATATACCGTATCGAAATCCGGCAGGCACGTCCTGATGGACGGAATACGTGTCCATGAGGCAATTGATGTCGCGCCGCACGACAGAAGCAAAAGGCACATTCTTTATGACGGGCAGATCTATCCTTTTCTTGTGCTGCTCGGTGTGAGCGATGAAAAAGGCAGAATATTCGACCGCAGACGAGCTAAGTTCCGTCAGATAGACCGTTTTCTTGGGTACGTCGGGGATATATACGATAATCTTCCTCGAGCAGGAGAGTTATATGTGCTCGATCTCTGCTGCGGCAAAAGCTATCTGTCTTTTGCGGTTTACTGGTATCTGACAGAAATCAGGCACAGGGAAGTTAAAATGCACTGCGTTGATCTGAAACGTGATGTCATTGACTTTTGCTCCGAGACCGCTGAAAAGCTCGGATACAGCGGAATAATCTTTGAATGCGGCGATATCGGAAACTTCCGACCGGAGCGCAAGCCGGACCTTGTGCTGTCGCTTCACGCCTGCGACGTTGCGACGGATATAGTTCTGACGGCCGCCGCGGAATACGGGGCAAGAGTGATTCTTTCCACGCCGTGCTGTCAACATCAGGTTATGAACCAGCTCAACGGTGACTCAGAGCTCGGGAAGGCTCTTTCCCCGATAATGTCACATCCCCTGCTCAGGGAAAAACTGGCTGTCGCGATAACAGACGCGTTGCGATGCAAACGCCTTCAGGCAGACGGGTATTCCGTCATCACGACGGAACTGACAGATCCGGAGGATACGCCGAAAAACGTGCTTATACGCGCCGTCAGAACAAATATGACCGACGCGGAAAAAATAAAATACAGACAGGAATTTAATGATATGTCGCGATTCTGCGGCGTATGCATATATCCCAGAAACACGGAGGAAAACCAGAAATGAGAGAGACAAAACTGAGAAAATACGCCGAGCTCATCGTGCGCAAAGGAATAAACGTGAAAAAAGGGCAGGAGGTTCTCGTGATCGCTGGCCTTGACCAGCCGGATTTTGTGCTTATCCTTGTTGAGGAGGCGTACAAAGCCGGCGCGTCGCGCGTGTCTGTTCAGTATGAGGACGACCGCATGACGGCACTGGAGCTCAAATATATGGAACTTGAGGAAATGAAAAAAGTTGCCGACTGGGAGATAGAGAGACAGAAACACCGCGTAAGCACTCTGCCTTGCCGGATTTTTCTCGATTCGTTCGATCCCGACGTACTCGCCGGCTCTGATACCGTAAAATTGGCTTCAGCCCGTCAGGCACGCGCAATGGCTCTCAAACCATACCGCGATCAGATGGAAAACAAATACCAGTGGTGTATAGCGGCCGTTCCCGGCAAAGCATGGGCAAAAAAGCTTTTCCCTGATCTAAATGAGAAAAAGGCAGTCGAAAAACTCTGGGAATACATCCTGAAATGTGCTCGTGCCGACGGCAGGTCGCCGCGCGCCGCGTGGACAAGACACAACAGCGAGCTTTCGCGCCGCTGTGATTATCTCAATTCGCTTGGACTTGATTCGCTCCGAATTAAATCAGGAAACGGCACCGATCTCACGGTCGGGCTCATTCCGGGGATGCAGTTCATGGGCGGATGCGAATCCCCTCTCGGGAAAAAGCTCAAATTCAACCCGAACATCCCGAGCGAGGAGATATTCACCTCGCCAGACAGGGCGCGCACCGAAGGAATTGTGTATTCGACGCTTCCGCTTTCCTATAACGGCAAACTTATAAAATCCTTTTCGGTACGCTTTGAAAAAGGCAGAGCTACCGAAATAAATGGCAGTTCCGATGAGGAAACCGAGATCCTCAAGACGCTCATCGGGATGGATGAGGGTGCCTGCATGCTCGGCGAGACTGCGCTTGTTCCTTATTCATCGCCGATCAGAGAATCGGGAGTAATTTACTATAACACTCTGTTCGACGAAAACGCTGCCTGCCATCTTGCGCTCGGCATGGGTTTCACTAACTGTATGAAGGATTACGAAAAGTTCACGCAGGACGAGCTTCACGGCATGGGCATAAATGATTCGATAATCCACGTTGACTTCATGATCGGCGCGGCCGACACAGACATAACCGGCATAACACGTGACGGAAAAACTGTCAGGATTTTTAAAAACGGTGAGTGGGCATTCGAGGTTTGATGAAGGTCTCTTTTGTCACCCTCGGTTGCCGTGTTAACCATTATGAAAGCGAGGCTCTGCGGGAAATGCTCGGCGGTCTCGGAATTTCAGGCGCAGGCCGGGGGGAGGCTGCGGATATCTGCGTCGTTAACACTTGCGCTGTGACCGAGGAAAGCGTAAGAAAATCCCGTCAGGCGGTGAGACGTGCCGTGAAAACTTCATCGGGTGCGTTAGTGCTCGTGACGGGGTGCGCGTCTCAGCTCTCTCCAGAGGCTTTCTCTGGGATTAAAGGCGTTTCATTCGTATGCGGAGCCAGAAACAAAAATGAGATATACGAAGCGGTAAAGAGATTTGTTGAAACCGGCACGCCGCCCTGCGGAATGAGCGTTCCGCATCCCATCGGAGAACCCGTGAAAATGTGCGTCAGAAATTTCGACCGGACAAGGGCTTATGTTAAGATCGAGGACGGATGCAATGGGAAATGCTCATACTGCGTCATTAAGGACGTTCGCGGTCCTGTCGCCCTGCGCGGCAGCGATGAGATTCTTGAAGAGGTTCGCGGACTAGCATCGGCCGGCTGCCGCGAGGTGGTACTGACCGGCATCGAAACTGCCGCCTACGGGAATGGACTTCCTGATCTTATTGACCGCGTCGCTGAAATCGAAGGGATCGATAGGATCCGGCTCGGTTCTCTTGAGCCTTCGTTTATTACTAAGGAGTTTATCGACGGCGTTTCTAAAATCTGGAAATTCTGTCCTCACTTTCACGTATCGATCCAGTCCGCATCGGACAGGATCCTTGCGCTTATGAAAAGGAAATATAATTCACGAATGCTGATGGAAAACCTCGGGTATGCCGTGGGTAAGATACCGGGACTTTGCCTGACTGCCGACATAATAGTCGGATTTCCGACCGAGACGGAGGAGGACTTTGCTCTAACCGAGAGGTTTGTAAAGAACTTTTCGCTTCTTCACTGCCACATTTTCCGTTATTCCCGCCGGCCGGGAACACCGGCCGCCTCGATGGACGGACAGGTGCCCCCGGATGTTTCTGCGGATCGCGCCGCGCGGCTTGCTCGGACAGCACATGAGGAAAAGATGCGCACGCTATGCAGAATAAAAGATAGTGGCCCGGTGCGCGTGCTTTCAGAAAAGCGGCGAGACGGCCTTGTTTACGGTCATGCCGAATGTTACGCCGAAGTAGCTTTCTGTCCGCTGACACCATTTGTGAAAGGAAAAACTGTTAAGGTTCTGCCGGAATACGTCGACACGGCCGGCGGTATGATAGTCGGGACCGAGATCAAATTATGATATATGATAACAAACGAAAAACCGACATCTGAACTCAGAAAAAGTGATTTTTACTATGACCTGCCGAAAGAACTGATAGCTCAGACACCGATTGAACCGCGCGATTCGTCGCGGCTGATGACGGTAAACCGTCTGACCGGCGAAATAACTCACCGCGTTTTCCGTGATATAGCCGATCTGCTAAGTCCCGGGGATGTCCTTGTGATAAACGACTCGAAAGTAATTCCGGCGCGGTTGTACGGCACGACAGAAAGAGGATATCCCGTGGAGGTTGTCCTCCTCCGCCAGAGGGGGAAGGATGTGTGGGAGACGATTGTCAGGCCGGGTAAAAAGTGCCGTCCCGGCGCACGGCTGTGCTTCGGAGACGACGCAAACCTCCTCCTCGGCACCGTGACTGAAATTGTAGAGGACGGCGACCGGCTTATCATGTTCGATACCGGGGGCAGGGAGTTCTTTTCGCTTATCGATGAGATTGGTCAGATGCCACTTCCGCCGTACATTACTGAAAAGCTTTCCGACAGGGACAGATACCAGACGGTTTACGCGCGAGAGCGCGGCTCGGCGGCCGCGCCTACGGCCGGTCTTCATTTCACGCCAGGACTTCTTGACAAACTCCGGGCAAAAGGCGTTGTTATAGCACCGGTAATGCTTCACGTCGGGCTCGGGACATTTCGCCCGGTCAAGGAGGAACGCATCGAGGATCACGTGATGCACACCGAGTTCTTTTCCGTATCTGAAGATACGGCGCGCGCTGTCAACAGCAGGACCGGGCGGCTTATTGCCGTGGGAACAACATCATGCAGAGTCCTTGAAAGCGCAGCCGACGAAAACGGTGTCATACGCCCGATGTCCGACGACACGGGGATATTCATTTATCCCGGGTACCGTTTCAGGGCGGTCGACGGTCTTATCACCAATTTTCATCTGCCTGAGAGTACTCTCCTTATGCTCGTTTCGGCATTTTCTTCGCGTGAGATCATGCTGGATGCTTATTTAGAAGCAATAAAGGAGAAATACCGTTTTTTCTCATTCGGGGACGCTATGTTCATATTCTGAAAAACCATATTTTTGTGAGGACATTTATGAATAACGGAATTATTGTTGCCGGCAGCACAATTGCCGACTATCTCAAAAAAATCGATATTTATCCCGGTGAAAGTAACCTTACGGCTATTCGTAGGGTTGACGTTGCACTCGGCGGGCTCGTGTGCAACTGCGGACAGGATCTTGCGCGGCTCGATCCTCAAATGAGAGTCACTGCCGTCGGCATAGTTGGCGACGATGACGCGGGCAAACTGATTTGCGACACTCTTTCCGAATATTCTAACATTGACGTTTCGGGTGTCGTTCGACGCGGTCAGACGTCTTTTACTGACGTTATGTACGACAGCAAGCGCAACACGAGGACGTTTTTCCATTTTAACGGCGCAGATGCCGAAATGACGCCGGAAGACTTTGATTTCGACAAAATAAAAGGGGATATTTTACATATCGGATACGCACTTCTGCTCGATGCCCTCGACGCGCCGAATCCTGTATACGGTACTAATCTCGCCGCTGTTCTCGCTGCAGCTCAGAAAAAGGGAATTAAAACCTCAATTGATATAGTCAGCGAGGAGAGCGACAGATACCGCACGATCGTGACGCCCGCGCTCAGATATGTTGATTACTGCATCATAAATGAGACCGAGGCGTCGAGGACAACAGGCATTCCCGCGACTGACGAAAACGGAAAAATATCAGAATGCAATATGTCCCTCATATGCGCGGAACTTCGCCGGCTCGGTGTGAGGGACAGGATAATAATCCACTCCAAAACAGCGAGCTTCGGACTTGATACCGACGGAACTTTTTACCGCATGGAAAGCATCGACATTCCGCGTGATCTTATAAAATCCACGACCGGGGCAGGGGATGCTTTCGCTTCGGGGGCGCTTTACGGCATCTACCGCGGAATGAACATGGCGGACACAATGTATTTCGCCACAGGGGTCGCATCGCGGTCTCTGCTCGCCGCAAACGCTTCAGACGGTGTCGTATCTTACGAAGAAACGCTGAATTTCATGAAAAAGTATCCAATACCTGAGACAGTTTCATACGTTCTCGGCAGATAATGCGACATGGCAGGAACAGTGACAGAGACTTAAGAAGATTTCGACGGCGCATACGCCGGATATAGGGGAGATAATGAGCACTAAATCAGTATCCGAAACGGACAAAATCATCGGAACCGAACCTGTTAATCAATGTGACATCTCACATCTGGCAACGTCATTCACAGTTTCGCACGCGTTCGGGAACGATATGATAATTCAGAGACACGCGCCGATACGCATATGGGGCTGGGCGGACGAGTCGCAGAACGGGAAAACGATTTGCGCCGAGTTCGGTGGCCTGATGGGTTTCGCCAATATCGGCAGCGGCGAGTGGGAGATTACGCTCAACGGCACGCTCGGAGAATCATCTGAAGGAAGAACACTGATAGTATACGGGAACGGTACCGAACAGAAGTTCGAACGCGTGCTCGTCGGGGATGTTTACTGGATAATCGGTCAGTCAAACATCGCTTACCCCGTAAGTGAGAGCAGAACCGTTACCCCGCCGAACGATCCGGCGAGAAGCGCTGAGATAAGTGACGCTCTCAATATTCGGCTAAATCGCAACAGTTTTGTTTATGACGATTCCGGGCTGCCGCGCGGAACAAATGACGTTAACAGGGATGTAGTGCAGAAGCGCGGCTGGGAAAAGCCTGTCGCCGGCGCTCCGGCTTTTTCGGCGGTCGGATATTTCACGGCGCTTCAGATTTTCAACAGACTTGAGAGAAAAGTGCCGGTCGGAATGATCGAGTTCGACGGAAACGGTCTTCCGCTTCACAGCTTTCTGCCTAACGAGGTCCGTGACGGGCTTGGCGTCAGCACGCTTAAGGACGGAGTATACACCGCGCCGGGGATCAATAATGCGGAGTCTTCGTTTATGTTCAACCATTACATATACAGCTTTCGCCGCTTCCCGATATGCGGTCTGATATGGTATCAGGGTGAGTCAGACTGTCAGGATCTGAACGAAAACAATACAAAATATGACGAGCGCTTCGCCACACTGATAAAGTTTTTCAGGGATACGCATGATCTTCCGGAGCATGATTATCCTGTATATTACGTCGAATTTCCGCCCATATATATTCAGTTCGATTACTGCAGAGTCAGGCAGACAATGGGTAACATACCAAATCTCGTAGTAAATGCCCATGTGTGCGTGACCTCCGATCTGTGGAAGGATCGGGAGTTTGCGAACAACCTTCATCCATATCATAAATGGGCGGTGTCTGAGCGTATGACTTCGCTTATCCTTGCGAATCAGTATGGCATTGGCATAACTGAGGACACGGAAGGACCGACCGCCGTTTCATGTGCTTTCTCCGGCGACGGACTGTCTGCAGAAATTAAATTTCGCAATGTCGGTGGCGGACTCAAAGCCGAAAGTGGGACTATAAAGGGAATTGGTGTGATCACACCAGACAGCGGCGGAGCTTACGTTGAACCGCTGAATGCCTTGATAACTTCGGGTGATACGCTGACAGTTGAATCCACCGAACCGATCCTTGCGGTAGGGTACAACAACCGGCTCGATCTTTCATTCCCGGAGGATCTCACACTGTGTTCCGGCACCGGAGTCCCGTGTTGCGCATTCAGATTTGAAAAATGATTTTTCCGGCCGTTGCGCTTGACACGCGGCGGCCGTTGTGGTATAATTTTTTCGTAAATCAAAGAAGGTGCCGCGGACGTGACACCGAGGAATAAAACGCCCCCGTGACTGACGGAAGTGGAGCACCACACGAAGCGGGGACGGAGAAACGCCGACCGTCTGGGCACCTTTCATTTTAACGGGAAAGGTGCCCCTTAACGTTTCTTTTCCGTGTCCGCGTGCAATGAAAGGTAACGGCTGTATGAAAAAAGTCGGAATAGTGATGGGAAGTAAAAGCGACCTTCCCGTAATCAGAAAAGTTGCTGAAACTCTCGCAGAACTCGGGGTCTCTTATGAAGTGCACGTTTTTTCCGCACACAGGACGCCGGATCTTGCGAGAGATTTTTCTTTAAATGCCCGGAAAAACGGATTCGGGGTCATTATAGCGGCGGCCGGAATGGCGGCGCATCTCGCGGGAGCTATAGCCGCGAACACGATTCTTCCGGTAATTGGTGTCCCCTGTTCGGGCGCAGTTCTCGACGGAATGGACGCTCTGCTTTCCACCGTTCAGATGCCTGGCGGTATCCCGGTGGCGACCGTAGCGGTAAACGGCGGTGTGAACGCCGCTCTGCTTTCAGCGGAGATCCTTGCGCTTAATGACGCAGAGCTGGCCGCAAAGCTAGAGGCAAGGCGAGCGACGGAGCGTGAAAAGACGCTGTCCGCGGACCGGGACGTCATATTGGAATTCAGCGGTGACTGAGGTGTGACATGGGCGGATTTTTCGGAATAGCATCGGCACGCGAGTGCCTCCCCGACGTCTTTTTCGGCGTTGACTATCACTCACATCTCGGAACAAAAAGCGGTGGTCTGGCTGCGTATGATCCGATCCTTGGGCTTCAGAGAAAAATACACAACATCGACAACGCGCCGTTCAGAACGAAATTCGAACATATCTTTGCTGAAATGAAGGGCACCTCGGCAATCGGATGTATAAGCGACGGCGATCCTCAGCCGCTTCTCATTCGGTCAAACCTCGGGACATATGCTATATGCATGACGGGCATAATAAACAATTCCGAAGAGCTGATCGACAGCTATCTGTCTTTCAGCGGAGGACATTTCGGAGGAATGTCGGGCGGACATGTCAACAGCACTGAGCTTCTCTCGGCGCTGATAAATCAGAAAAGCAATTTCACCGACGGCATAAAGTTCGCGCAGAAGTCGATTGACGGTACGGCGGCGATACTTATTCTTAAAGACGACGGAACTCTTATCGCCGCGAGGGACAGATACGGGCGCCTTCCGGTTCACATAGGTAAAAACTCCGACGGATACGCGGTTTCCTTCGAATCTTTCGCATATCAGAAACTCGGATATGAAGACGAACGTGAACTCGGCCCAGGCGAGATTGTCGAGCTTGACTCAAAAGGCGTAAAAACTCTCGCTCCAGCCGGAAATAAAAAACGCATTTGCTCGTTTCTGTGGACATATTATGGATACCCGACGTCGGATTATGAGGGTATTAACGTCGAGGAGATGAGATACCGCAACGGCGCGCGGCTCGCCGAGCGCGATCTCAAAACAGGATCGGCGGAAGATGTCGATTACGTCGGCGGAGTCCCTGATTCAGGCACGCCGCATGCCATAGGATACGCAAACAGGAGCGGGAAACCGTTCGCCCGGGCGTTTATAAAATACACGCCGACTTGGTCGCGCAGCTTTATGCCGGAAATGCAGACCGAGCGTGACCGGATTGCCAAGATGAAACAAATTCCGGTCAGCGCGCTAATAAAGGACAAGAACCTGCTGTTCGTTGACGATTCCATCGTCAGAGGCACTCAGCTCCGGGAAACGGTCGAGTTCCTTTACGAAAGTGGCGCGAAATCGGTGCATATAAGGTCTGCGTGTCCGCCGATAATGTACGGATGCAGATTTCTGAACTTTTCAAGGGCGACATCCGACATGGAACTGCTCGCCAGACGCGTGATAGTTGAACTCGAGGGCGAGGCTGGGCTTGAACATATTGACGAGTACAGCGATCCCGATACCGAGCGCGGCAGATCGCTTAGGCAGGCGATATGCGAAAAACTGCATCTTTCCTCGCTTGAGTTTCAATCTCTCAACGGACTTATCGAATCTATTGGAGCTGATCCCTGCGAACTCTGCACATACTGCTGGAACGGAAAGGACTGAAACGAATGATAAACGATTCGTCAAGATCAGAGGCTTACGCCTCCGCGGGAGTCGATATAACTGCCGGATACCGCGCTGTCGAGCTTATGAAAAAACACATAAAGCGCACGGAGACACCGGGTGTCGCGTCCGGCATAGGCGGATTCGGCGGCCTTTTCGAGCCCGACCTGACGGGGATGAGGCGCCCGGTGCTTGTTTCCGGCACCGATGGAGTCGGGACAAAGCTTAAAATCGCCTTTCTGACGGGAAGGCACGATACGGTCGGAATCGACTGCGTCGCCATGTGTGTAAATGATGTTATTTGCTGCGGAGCAAAGCCGCTCTTTTTCCTCGATTACATTGCATGCGGAAAAAATATTCCGGAAAAGATTGCCGATATAGTCAAAGGAGTGGCTGACGGATGTGTTGCGGCCGGCGCCGCGCTTATCGGCGGTGAGACTGCGGAAATGCCGGGTTTTTATCCTCCTGATGAATACGATCTCGCAGGATACTGCACCGGCATAGTCGACAGGGAAAGGATCATTGACAACGAAAAAACCGAGGCCGGTGACGTGATAATCGCTCTGCCTTCCTCGGGAGTCCATTCAAACGGTTTTTCGCTCGTGCGCAGAGTTTTCGACGTCGAACATGCCGACCTTGGGAAGCCTGTTGGCGAGCTAGGAGGGAAAAGTCTCGGAGAACAGCTTCTCACACCCACAGAGATATATGTGAAGCCGGTTCTGTCACTTGTTGAAAAAGTTAACGTACACGGCATATCCCATATTACGGGCGGAGGCTTTTACGAAAACATACCGCGATCCGTCCCAGACGGACTGTGTGCTGAAATAAGCAGAAAGAGTGTGCGGGTCCTTCCGATTTTCAACCTTATAATGAAGACCGGCGGGATAAGTGAGCGAGACATGTTCAACACTTTCAACATGGGTGTCGGCATGAGCGTCGTCGTCCCGGAGGACGAGGCTGACGAGGCGATCTCGGTACTTCGCGCGGGCGGCGTGGATGCCTATCCGATGGGAAGGATCGTCTCGGGCGGCGAAAAGATACGCATTGTGTGACCCCGCGAAAGGGAAAGCGATGAGTGAAAGAAAAATAAAGGTCGCCGTCCTCGTCTCGGGCGGGGGGACGAACCTTCAGGCCCTGATAGACTTTGAGAAGGCGGGGCGGATGCCATACGCCGAGATATCCCTCGTCGTTGCGGACAACGTGGGGGCGTACGCCCTGAAAAGGGCGGAGGCGGCCGGAATAAAGACCGCCGTGATACCGAAAAAGGGACTCCCGTCCGGGGATTTCTGCCGCAGGCTGTCGGCCTGCCTTGACGAGAACGGCGCCGAGCTGATAGTTCTCGCCGGGTTTCTTACCATTCTCGACGTGGAGTTCACGAAAAAATATGAAGACAGGATAATAAACGTCCATCCCTCGCTGATACCCTCGTTCTGCGGAAAGGGCTTTTATGGGCTGAGGGTGCACGAGGCGGCGCTTTCGCGCGGCGTAAAGGTGACGGGGGCGACGGTGCATTTTGTCAACGAGATACCCGACGGCGGACGGATAATAGCTCAGAAAGCCGTCGCGGTCCTCCCGGGAGACACGCCCGAAGTGCTTCAGCGCAGAGTGATGGCACAGGCGGAATGGATAATACTTCCCGAGGCCGTGGAGACGGTCGCCGAGAGAATGATCGGAGGCGGAAAATGAACGTATACGAGACAAAGACCATAACCGAGCTTATAAAGGGCAACCCCTACGTCGGGCGCGGCATAATTACCGGAGTGTGCCCCGACGGGGCGACGGTCATCGCATATTTTATAATGGGCAGAAGCGAAAACTCCCGCAACCGCGTTTTCGAGGCGAACAATGACGGGGTTTTCACAAAGCCGTTCGACGAATCGAAAGTCAAGGATCCGAGTCTGATCATTTACCGCGCCCTCGGGTGGGCGGACGGTAATCTCGTCGTGACGAACGGCGACCAGACCGACACGATAATCGATTATCTGAACGAAGGCAAAAGCTTCGAGGACGCCCTCCGCACACGCGAGTTCGAGCCGGACGACCCGAACTTCACGCCGAGGATAAGCGCCGTCGTCGATCTTGCCGGCGGGACGGGATACAAAATGAGCATACTCAAATCCGCCGACGCCTACGGCAGCGCCTGTCTTAGACAGTTTTTCGAGTACCCCGGCATACCGGGGCTCGGGCATTTCATCCACACCTACGTGACGGACGGCAGCCCGCTCCCGTCGTTCTGCGGAGAGCCCGAAAGAGTAGCCGTTCCCGACGACGCCGGGACGTTTGCGCGCGACATCTGGGACGCGCTCGACGAAAGCAACCGCATCTCGCTCTTCGTGTGGAAACACGGTCGGGAAAGCACGAAAGTCATTATTATAAACAAACACGACAGGAGATGACAGGGATGAAAGAACTTGAGCTGAAATACGGATGCAACCCGAATCAGAAGCCGGCGAGGATATACGCGGAGAACGGCGAGCTGCCGATCGAGGTCCTCGGGGGCAGACCGGGCTACATCAATCTTCTCGACGCTTTCAACTCGTGGCAGCTCGTGAAGGAGCTGAAAGAGGCGCTGGGCAAGCCCGCCGCCGCCTCGTTCAAGCACGTCAGCCCGACCTCCGGTGCGATAGGTAAAAAGCTCCCCGAAAAGCTCAAAAAGGCCTGTTTCGTCGACGATATCGAGGGGCTCGACGACTCCCCGATCGCGTGCGCCTACGCGAGGGCGAGGGGCACCGACCGCATGTCGTCCTTCGGCGACTGGATCGCGCTCTCCGACGTCTGCGACGTCACGGCGGCGAAGATAATCAAGCGCGAGGTTTCCGACGGCATAATCGCCCCGGGATACGAGCCCGAGGCGCTCGAGATACTCCGTTCAAAGAGAAAAGGGAACTACAATATCGTTAAGATAGACCCGGACTACGTCCCCGAAAAGACCGAGCGCAAACAGGTCTTCGGCGTGACGTTCGAGCAGGGAAGAAACGACGTGAAGATCGACCGCGATATGCTGAAAAACGTCGTAACGGCGAAAAAGGATCTCCCGGAAGAAGCGGTCGAGGACCTCGTAATCTCGCTCATCACACTTAAATACACCCAGTCGAACTCGGTTTGCTTCGCGTACGACGGGCAGGCGATAGGCGTCGGCGCGGGCCAGCAATCGAGGATTCACTGTACGCGTCTCGCCGGCTCAAAGGCCGATACCTGGTTTCTCCGTCAATCAGACAGGGTGCTCGGTCTGCCCTTCAGGCCGGACATCGGCCGTCCCGATCGCGACAATGTCATCGACGGGTACATAAATCACAACGAAGAGGACGTCTGCGCCGACGGGATTTGGCAGAAGTATTTCACCGAGAAACCGGCTCCGTTTACGCCCGATGAACAGAGGAAATATCTCGACGGAATAACCGGCGTTTCGCTCGGCTCCGACGCGTTCTTCCCGTTCAGCGACAATATAGAGAGAGCGAAAAAGAGCGGCGTGAGCTACGTAGCCGAGCCGGGCGGCTCGGTGCGCGACGACGCGGTCATAGAGTGCTGTGACAAATACGGCATCGCGATGGCCTTCACCGGGCTCAGACTCTTCCACCACTGATAAAATGAATGTAATGGTAATAGGCGGCGGAGGCAGAGAGCATGCCGTCATAAGAAAGATAAAGGAAAATTCAGAGGTCGGCACGATATTTGCGCTTCCCGGCAACGGAGGGATCGCCCGTGACGCCGTATGTGTACCTATAAAGGCGACCGATACCGAAGGAATCGTTTCATTTGCCGAAAAAAACGATATTGATTTCGCAGTTGTCACCCCGGATGATCCGCTTGTCATGGGGCTCGTCGATATGCTCGAGGATGCCGGCGTACCCTGCTTCGGACCGAAGAAGAACGCCGCCGTGATAGAGGGTAGCAAGGCGTTCGCCAAGGAGTTCATGAAGCGGCATGGCATCCCGACCGCCGCATGCCGCATTTTCAAAGATGCTGACGGGGCGCTCGAGTATGCCGAAAGCGTCGCGCTCCCGACTGTGGTAAAGGCCGACGGGCTGGCCCTCGGCAAGGGAGTCACCGTCGCCTTCGACAAGGAGAGCGCCGTGACGGCAGTGCGCGAGGCGATGGTCGATGGAAAGTTCGGAAAGAGCGGCGAGACCGTCGTTTTCGAGGAATATCTGACGGGGCCGGAGGTCTCGGTCCTCGCCTTCACGGACGGGGAGACCGTCGTTCCGATGGTGTCGTCCATGGACCACAAAAGGGCTTACGACGGTGATCTCGGGCCGAATACCGGCGGAATGGGAACGATTGCGCCCAACCCTTATTACACGCCCGAGATTGCCGAACGCTGCATGAGGGAGATATTCATGCCTACTGTCAGAGGCCTTGCCGCGGATGGCAGGACCTTCCGCGGATGCCTCTATTTCGGGCTCATGATAACTGAAGAAGGCCCTAAGGTGATAGAATACAACTGCCGGTTCGGCGATCCGGAGACTCAAGTCGTTCTCCCGCTGCTGAAGACCGATCTTCTGACTGTCATGCGCGCCGTCCGTGACGGAAAGCTAGCTGAAATTGACGTAAGATTTTCGGAAGGTGCTTCGGCGTGTGTCATAATGGCCTCCGAGGGATATCCCGGGAAATACGGCAAGGGATATGAAATAACGATTCCGGACGACATACTTGACAGTGTTTTCGTAGCCGGCGCATCGCTCGAAGGTGAAAGACTTGTCACGTCCGGTGGGCGTGTGCTCGGGGTGACGGCTGTTTCGGAAACGCTTCCGGAAGCGCTCCGGCTTGCTTATGAAAAAGTCGGGCGGATATCGTTTGAAAACGCTTTTTACAGGAAAGACATTGGCAAACGTGCGCTTGAGCGCGTGAACTGACGACAAGATGGTTTACAGAATATTCGTTGAAAAGAAAAAGGAATATGCCGTCGAGAGCAGATCTCTGCTTGACGATCTGCGTGACGTTCTCGGAATAAAATCGCTGACAGATCTCAGAATAATAAATCGCTACGATGTCGAGAACGTATCGGAAGAGGTTTTCCGGCACGCGATCGGAACGGTTTTTTCAGAGCCGCAGGTTGACATTGCGTCGAGTGAGCCGGGCACATGCGGCGAAACGGTATTCGCCGTCGAATATCTCCCCGGACAGTTCGATCAGAGGGCGGATTCCGCAGAGCAGTGCATCCGTCTGATGTCTTTCGGAGCCTCGCCTGTCGTTCGATCCGCAAAGGTATACGTTCTTTCAGGAAATCTTTCCACCGCCGACGTTGCTGCTGTAAAAAAATATGTCATTAACCCTGTGGAGGCGCGCGAGGCGTCCCTCGAAAAACCGGAAACGCTCGTCACACCGTACCCGGTGCCGCCGGACGTCGCGGTTTTTGAGGGATTCCGGAAGATCGAGAGCGGTTGCGCTGACGAGTTTATTAAGCGCAACGGTCTTGCGATGGACCGTGACGACCTTATTGTGTGCCGCGACTATTTCAGTGAGGAAGGCAGAGATCCTACTGTCACCGAGATAAAAATGATCGACACATACTGGTCCGATCACTGCAGGCACACGACTTTTCTGACCGAACTGACTCCGATTTCTTTTGATGATGAAGCGCTCGCCGCGGCTTTCCGCAGATATCTCGAGGTCAGAAAGCTTGCCGGAGACACAAAGCCGGTGACGCTTATGGATATGGCAACGGTCGCCGTGAAATTCCTGAAGAAAAACGGCAGGCTCGACCGCCTCGACGAATCGGAGGAGATCAACGCATGCACGGTTAAGATCGATGTTGAACACGACGGAAGAAAAGAGCCCTGGCTATTGCTTTTCAAGAACGAAACCCATAACCATCCGACAGAAATAGAGCCGTTCGGCGGGGCAGCGACGTGCATAGGCGGCGCTATACGCGACCCGCTTTCCGGCAGGGCATACGTTTACGGCGCTATGAGGGTGACCGGAGCGTCAGACCCGACGGTTCCTGTTTCGGAAACGCTTCCCGGAAAGCTTCCTCAGCGAAAACTTGTTACAACGGCAGCGGCTGGATATTCTTCATACGGGAATCAGATAGGTCTCGCGACGGGGCTTGTCGATGAGCTGTATCATCCGGGATATGCCGCGAAGCATATGGAAATAGGCGCCGTGATCGCCGCGGCGCCGGAAAAAAATGTGAGAAGAGAACGTCCGGAGTCTGGCGACGTCGTCATTCTCCTCGGTGGCGACACAGGCCGGGACGGTATCGGAGGCGCCACCGGTTCTTCAAAAGCTCATGACTCCCGATCGGTCGAAACCTGCGGAGCAGAGGTCCAGAAGGGAAATGCTCCCGAGGAACGGAAGCTTCAGAGGCTTTTCCGCAACGGAGAGGCGACGCGTCTTATTAAACGGTGCAATGACTTCGGCGCGGGAGGCGTCTCGGTCGCTATCGGAGAGCTTGCCGACGGTCTTGATATCGATCTCGACGCTGTTCCGAAGAAATACGATGGTCTCGACGGAACCGAGCTCGCAATATCCGAGTCTCAGGAAAGAATGGCAGTTGTTGTATCAGCTGCCGATGCTGAAAGATTTGCCGCGCTTGCGCACGGCGAAAACCTCAAAGCGACGCGGGTTGCCACAGTTACGTCGGACAGACGGCTCGTCATGCACTGGCGCGGCGAGACAATTGTCGACATAAGCCGCGATTTTCTGAATTCAAACGGCGCCAAAAAGCGTATGAACGTCACTGTTCCGGCACCGGATTTGAAAAATAAGCCGGTACCGGAGAACTTTTTCGATGGGATGCTAAGAACTGCGGAGAATCTCTCGGTATGTTCACGCAGAGGCCTCAGTGAGAGATTCGATTCTACTATTGGCGCCGGTACCGTGATAATGCCTTTCGGCGGAAAATATCAGCTCACCCCCTCGCAGGCAATGATACTTAAAATTCCGGTCGCGGACGGAAAGACTTGCAATTGCTCTTTCATGTCATACGGGTTTGATCCGTATATATCGGAGATGAGCCCGTATCACGGCGCTTATCTCGCGGTTACCGAATCGCTGGCAAAGCTCGTCGCGTCCGGCGCGTCGGCAGACGGAGCGTATCTTACTTTTCAGGAGTATTTTCCGAAGCCCGGACATGACGGACGGCGCTGGGGTCTTCCTCTCGCCGCGTTGCTCGGCGCTTTTGACGCGCAGATAGATTATGAGGTTGGCGCGATCGGTGGCAAGGACTCCATGAGCGGGTCTTTCGAGGATCTTGACGTGCCGCCTACGCTAGTCTCGTTTGCCGTGACGACTGATAAGGCGTCAGTTGCCGTATCCCCTGAGTTCAGGAACGCGGGTCATGATGTTATTC
>JAEEGL015290424.1_pt1 | contig 19073 bp, 2 predicted proteins | sample 9134231 | NCBI WGS metagenome assembly JAEEGL01 (sample SAMN16246548, study PRJNA631951) | gut metagenome | biome: gut microbiome; feature: rumen; material: fiber-attached | host: Bos | place: Iran: Karaj | collected 2018-10 | reverse complement strand
TATAATGATGCTGAACCTACATGGTCTGATAAATCTTCTATAAATACAACTCCTTTTGGTGGTACAAAGAATAAATTAAAGATTCGTATTCCAGCATGGGATGTTAACGGAATTTCTTCTGTTACAATGAATATACCTGGTGTGGGAGATGTTTCGTTTACAGAAGAAACAAATGTTTCTGCAACTGTTACAGACAGTGATAAAGTTGAACATACAGATGCCAAATACTGGATTTCTGATGAAGTTGTAATTCCAAATAAAAACATAGAAGACGGTTCAAAGTCTTGTACTGTAACAGTTTTGGATATAAGTTCAAAAGAAAGCAAAGATACCTTCTCTTTGCTCGTTGATAATACAGCGCCAGTTGTAAAAGCAGATTCTCTGAAGGACGCAGATAGCGAAACTGCAGGAATTCAGATTAACGGTCTATTTGCAATCAGTGGAAAAGCAAGTGATGATAACGGCTTAGGTTCAGAAAAAATCGAGCTTTATTATCGTGAAACAACAAAAGATTCTACAAGCAATAAAGCAAAAGTAACTTCTGTAGAAGACTGGACAAAACTTGATAAGACAAATTCAGAGTCTCCTTGGACTTTTAGTGGCGTAGATACAAATACAAAACTTGAAGATAACAAATGGTATGACTTTACTATTGCCGCAACTGATAAAACCGGTAACACAGGATATTCAGATGTAATTAAAGTTAATGTAGACCAGGATACTGACCGCCCTGTTATTAAACTTACAACTGTAGATTTGAACAGCGAGAGAAAACTTACAACTTCAGACATCAGCGGTACAGTAAGTGATGACGACGGAATTCCGGCAAAACTTGCTTACAGAATTGGTTCAACCGGAGACTTTATTGATTCAGAGGCTGATGGTTCTAAACTTAAGTATTCAGCTGCAGACGGAACATTTACTTTGACTCTTGATGAAGGAGAAAGTGCTGTTTACTTTAAGGCTGATGGCTACGAATCAAATACTTTTGCAGAAAGCTATACACCAAATGCGTCAGATTTGAACCGTATGGTAAAACTTACTGATACAAAAGAATCAAAATTTGGATATAAAGACGCAGCAGTAAAGAATACAGTTCTTTCTGTTACAGTGGATTTAACAGCTCCAATCTATAATGCATTCAAATATTCAGTTTCTGAAAAAACTGGAGATAATGCCGGAAAGTTTGTTGAAAAAACAGAAGAAGCAATTACTTCTGCAACAAAACCTTTGCTTGGCGGAAACACAAATAAATTAAAACTTAGTGTTCCAGCTTGGGATAAAAACGGTATAGCTTCTGTTGTTTTGAACATTCAGGATAATGCTCCAATAACTCTTTCAAAAACAGAAAAGAAATTAACTGTTGATAAGAAAGATTTCTATTACTATGATGCAGAAATTGACCTTTCATATTTTGAAAGCGGTATAAACAAATATACTGTAGTTATTACAGATAACTTTGAAAGAGAAACAACATCTAGCTTAAATATCACAGTTGATAACACAGCACCTGTAGTTACATTGAATGCACTTAAAGATGCAGATTCAAATAAAGCTGAAACTCAAATTAACGGAACAATTGAAGTAAGCGGAAAAGCAAACGATGAATATGGTCTTTCTGTAGACAATTTTGTTCTTTATGCACGCGAAAAAGTAGCTTCAGAAGCTGAAATTACAAGTGTAGAATCTATTGAAGGCTGGACAAAGCTTAAGGATGTAACAGCAGCTTCTGCATGGACATTCAGCGAAGTAGATACATTAGCTCTTAAAGATTATGCAAGCTACTACTTTACAGTTGAAGCAAAAGACAGCATTGGAAACGTTGGTTATTCAGCTCCTGTTACAGCTACTGTAGACCAGGATACCGACCGTCCTGTAATCACAATCAAGAGCCCTACAGACATTAGCTCATTGAGTTCTGGAAATATCCTTTACGAAAACTCAAAAATCAGTGGTACTGTTGAAGATGATGATGAAGTAACATATTTTGGTTACAACACAGACGGTTCTGCTACATACACAGAACTTACTCTTAACAGCGGTCGCTGGACAATTGAAAACCTTAAAGACGGAATCAGCACTGTTTACTTTAAGGTAACAGCCGGTGGTAAAGATTACACAGTAAATAATTCTTATCTTTATAACGACGATGTAAAACTTGGAACTTATAAACTTACAGATGAAGCTGAAACTCCAAACCGCTTTGGCTATTACAACGCTTCTAATTCTAAAGTAACAACTGGAAATGCACTTGTTCTTAAGGTTGATACAACAGAGCCTTCTTACGGAGATTTTGAATACTCTTCAACAGCAGAATCTTCTTGGACTGCAAAAACTGAAATTACAAAAACTCAGTTTGGTGCAAATAATAAGTTCAAGATTCAGATTCCTGTATGGGATGCAAACGGAATTAAATCTGTAGCATTGAATATTCCAGACTTTGGTAATGTAAGTCTTGCAAAAGGTTCAGCTACAACTCTGGAAGGTCATAAAGACGCAGAATTCTGGGAAAGTGAAGAAATCTCAATTCAAAAAACAACAAGCGACGGCTTAAAGTCTTGTTCAATCACAATTACGGATAAGGCAAACAAAACAAGCAGAAGTAACTTCTCTATTGTTGTTGATAACACAGCACCTGTAGTTCTTGCAGACGCTCTTAAAGACGCAGACACAAGCGCAAGTGGAACACAGATTAACGGAACAATCGCTGTAAGCGGAAAGATTACAGAAGATAACGGATTCTCTTCTGAAAAGATGAAAATCTACTACCGTGAAAAGACAGCTGCAGATACAACAACTCCTGAAAGCGTAAGTTCAACAGAAGACTGGACAATGCTTGCAGAGGCAGAAACAGCTTCTCCATGGAGTTTTGCTGCAGTAGATACAACAAAACTTAAAGATAACACAACATACTTCTTTACAGTTGAAGCAACAGATAAGGCTGGAAACACAGGTTATTCAGCACCTGTAGCTGCAATTGTAGATCAGGATACAGACCGCCCTGTAATCAAGATTACTTCTATGAAGCTTGATTCAGATGGAAGACAGCTTGGATATAATAATTCAGAGTTCAGCGGAACTGTAAGCGATGATGATGGAATTCCTTCTGCAATGGCTTACAGACTTGGAAGTTCTGGAGAATTTATAGATTCTAAGGCCGAAAATTCTGTACTTAAGTACTCAGAAACAGACGGTTCGTTCTCTATTACTTTGCCAGATGAAAGCTATGAAGTTTACTTTAAGATTGGTGAATATGAATCAATTGTAACTCCATCTGCAAACAAAAAAGCTATTAAACTTACTGACAATTCTGGTACTAAATACGGTTATAAGAATTCAAGTGTTGAAAGTACAGTTCTTCCTGTAAGAATTGATACAACAGACCCAGTCTATGGAAATCTTGAATATTCAAGAAATTATGATGCTGCAAAGCCTGACTGGAATGAATCAATCAGCAGTACTCGTTTTGGTGGAACAAAAAACAAACTTAAGATTCGTATTCCTGCATGGGATGCAAACGGCATTGCTTCTGTAGTAATGAATATTCCAGATGTTGGTAACGTAACATTTACAGAAACATCAGTAACAGCAACTGTAAAAGCCAGTGCTAATAAAGAGCATAATGGTAAATACTGGATTTCTGAAGAAATTGAAATTCTTTCTACTGTTGAAAGCGGAACAAAAGTTTCTTCTGTAACAGTTACAGATAAGGCTGAAAAATATAGCAAGAAGGATGTTTCTGTTATTGTTGATAACACAGCGCCAGAAATAAAATTCAACGTAGCATCTTTGAATGATGCAGATTCTGCAGAAGGAATCCAGATAAACGGAAAAATTAATGTTTCTGTAACTGCAAGCAACGAAAAAGATGCAGAAAAGATGATTCTTGAATATCAGGAAGAAGGAAGTGAAGGCTGGACAAAACTTGCAGAAGCTAATTCAGCAAGCTCATGGACATTTGCTGCAGTAGATACAACAAATCTTAGCGATAACACAGATTACAGGTTCCGCGTAAGTGCAACAGATACTGTAGGAAATACAGGCTATTCAGAGGTTGTTAAAGCTACTGTAGATCAGGATTCTGACAGACCGGTAATTAAGTTTACAACAGTAGAATTGAATAAAGATGGAATCAGACTTGAAAGTTCTGATATTTCAGGAACAGTAAGTGATGATGACGGAATTCCTGCAAGCCTTTCATACAGACTTGGAAGTTCTGGAAGGTTCATTGATTCAAAGGAATCAGGTTCAGTACTTCAGTATTCTCAGACCGACGGTTCATTCTACATGACAGTTGATGACGGCTCATATGACGTATACTTCAAGGCAGGAGAATTTGAATCAAAGGTATTTGCTCCATCATATACACCAGAAACAGAAGAACTGAACAAAACTGTAAAACTTACAGACAAGAACGGAACACAGTTCGGCTACAAAGGTTCAGATGTAAAGAGTACAGTCCTTTCTATGACAGTAGATACAACAGCGCCATACCTTGGAGAGTTTGAGTTCTCAACAGACTATGACGAAGAAGAACCTGCAAAGGCGACATGGAAGGCTAAGACAGAAATCGGAAAAGAAGCATTCGGAGGAAACTTCAATACATTCAGAATCAGAGCCGCAGCATGGGATGTAAACGGCATTGATTCAGAAAATGCTGTAGTAGAAGTACCAGGAATTGGAAGTGTAAAACTTACAGATACAAAGACAGCTGCAAAGGTAAGTGAATACCCTAAGGCAACATACTGGATTTCTGAAGAGATTAATGTATCAGAAGCTGAATCAGGAACAAAATCATGTTCAGTAAGCGTAAAAGATACATTCAGTAAGGAAAGCAAAGACAGCTTCAAAGTTTCAGTAGATAATACAGCGCCGGTAATTGAAGTAGCAGAGCTAGGAAAAGTAATAAATGCGAAGATAGAAATAACAGGAAAAGTAAGTGATGACAGTGCACTTTCTGCAGATGGCATGAGTTTGCAGTACAGGGAAGAAGGTTCAGAAGCATGGAAAGACTTTGGTAGTACAGAAGCTGATTCATCATGGAAATTCAGTGAAGTAGACACAACAAAACTTTCAGATGGGGCATATACTTTCCGAGTAGCTGCTAAAGATAGCTTAGGAAACACAGGATATTCATCTGAAGTAAAGGCAAGAGTAGACCAGGATTCTGACCGCCCGGAAATCAAGTTTACAAACCTTAAACTTGAAGGAATGGCAGAATCTTCACGTCTTTTGATGACTACAGACACACTTTACGGATCTGTAAGTGATGATGACGGAGTACAGGCGCTTTACTATCAGTTCAGCGGGGAAGAAAACTGGCATGAACTTGTTCTAAATAACGGAAGCTTTACGTTCAGATTTACAGAAGACGGTTCAAAGACAGTAAACTTTAAGGTTGTAGATAAGGCAGGAGAAAGCTTTATAACATCTTCAAAAGATGAATACAGCCTTAAAACACCAAAACTTGTGGATTCAGAAGAAGAACCAAACAAGTATGGATACAAAGGCGGAAACAGCGGTGAAACAACAGGAAAACTGCAGACAGTAACATACCTTAAGGTAGATACAAAGGCACCGGAGTTTGGAGCACTGCAGTTCTCTAGAAATTACAATGAAGATGAGCCTGTATGGAACGAAAAAACAAGTATCAATAATACACCGTTTGGCGGAACAAAGAATAAGGTAAAAATCCGTATTCCGGCATGGGATGCAAACGGAATAGATTCTGTAGTAATGAATGTACCAGGCATTGGAGATGTCAGATTTAATGAAACATCTGACAGTGTAAGTGTAAAAGACAGTTCAGATACAGAGCATGAAGGAAAATACTGGATTTCAGAAGAAGTTGAAATTCCACAAAACATGAAGGACGGATCAAAATCATGTTCTGTAACAGTATTTGATAAGAGTGCAAAAGAAAGTAAAGACAGCTTCTCGTTACTGGTAGATAATACAGCGCCAAAAGTAACTTCTGATTCAATAAAGGATGCAGATACAGTTACAGAAGGAACACAGATTAACGGAATGATGGCAATCAGCGGAAAGGCCACAGATGACAATGGTCTTGGTAGTGAAAAAGTAGAACTTTACTACCGTGAAAAGACAGCAGCAGATACAACAGATCCAAAAGAAGTAACAGGTGTTACCGGCTGGACAAAACTTGACCAGGCAGAAGCAGCTTCTCCATGGTCATTCAGCAGTGTAAATACAAAAGAGCTTAAAGATAACTCATGGTACTACTTTACTGTTGCTGCAACAGATAAAACAGGCAACACAGGTTATTCTGATGCCGTAAAAGTGTTTGTTGACCAGGATTCTGACAGACCGGTAATTAAGATTTCAAATATCAGTCTTAAGGGAATGACGTCTAATTATTTGCCGATTGAAACAAACACATTGTATGGTAACGTATCAGATGATGATGGTGTTGCGGGGCTGTATTATAAACTTGCAACAATGAGTAATTATGAAGAAGTACTACTTACAAATGGCAGCTTTACATTGGCAAATATTCCAGATGGCTCACAGAGTATTTCATTTAAGGTAAAAGAAGTAAAACTTTCGGATACAGCAGATGAAATTGAATATGTGTCTAGTTCAGAATATAGCTTAAAAGCACCAAAACTTTTGGATTCAGATTCTACTCCAAATAAATTCGGATACAAGAATGGAACAGAAAGTACATTTGCTTACCTCAAAGTTGATACAAAAGCTCCGTATGTAGGAGATTTGAAGTTCTCTACAAATTATGTAGTTGCATCCGGTGATGCCCCAGCTACTGGTGACTGGTCACCAAAATCAGATTTGAGCAGTTCAACATTTGGTGGAACAACAGATAAACTTAGAATAAAAGTTCCACTTTTTGATGCAAACGGAATTAATGAAAAACAGGCTTACATCACTATTCCAGGAACAACAGAATCTGTAAAAGTAAATCTTACTTTAACTACAGAGACTCCGGAGGAGGATGAAAAAGATCCTGTTTACAGCTCGGCAACTTACTGGTTGTCTGATGAAATTGATATTTCAACTCTTACAAGTGGAACAAAATCTTGTTCTATAAATGTAATGGATAATTCCGGTGTTGGAGAAAACAAAGGAAAAACAAGTACTGCAAGCTTCTCATTCGATGTAGATAATACAGCACCTGTTGTTACAATTAATGCAGATTCTCTTAAAGATGCAGACCAGGAAGCAGGCGGAACACAGATAAACGGAACAATTTCTATAGAAGGAAAGGCAAGCGATGAAAGCGGACTTTCCAAAGAAAAAATTGTTCTGTACTACCGTGCAAAGACAACTACTGATACAACTGCCCCAACTGAAGTAACAAGTCTTAAAGGCTGGACAAAAGTTTCAGACGCAGAAAATAAAGACAAGTGGACATTCAGCAGTGTAAATACTGCAAAACTGGATGGAACAAATGCAATTAAAGACGGTACAGAAGTTTACTTCACAGTAGCCGCAAAAGACAGCCTTGGAAACACCGGTTATTCTGCTCCTGTTGCTGCTGTTATTAATCAGGATACAGACAGACCTGTAATTACGTTTACAAACCTTCCTCTTGCAGGAATGAAAGCAGACGAACCATTATTGTTCAAGACAAAATATTTATACGGTTCTGTAAAAGATGATGATGGTGTTAAGGCACTTGCATATCAGTTTGCAGAAAGTGATGACAAGTTGAACAAAGATGGCTGGAAAGAACTAAAACTTTCTAACGGAAGTTTTACTCTTACCTTTGATGATGGAACAAATAACCTGTACTTTAAGGTAACAGATGCTGGAAATGTAACTAATGATAAATCTGAAGTTTTAAATGGAACTTTTGAATCTTCTACAGCTTATAGTGTAACTTCTCCAAAACTTATAGATTCAGAAGAAAGTCCAAATAAGTTTGGTTTTGCAGACAGCGCAGAATCTCAGAGAAGCACAGTAACCTATATTAAAGTAGATACAACTTCGCCAAGTGCAAAAGATGCTAAATTTACTCGAACACCAGAAGAAAGTGCAAGCTGGGATGCAGATACATCAAATGCTAAGTTTGGTGGAAAACAGAATGCATTCTATTTGCAGCAGTATGCTTACGATGTAAACGGCGTTAAAAAAGTATATCTTTCTGTTCCTGCAAGTTCAGATGATGGTAAATCTAACGCTATTACCGCTTGGACACATACAGATGAAACTACAAAAGAAAAGACAACAGTATTTACAAGCGGAAGCCATCCAACAGCTTCAGAAAAAGCATATTCAGATTACTCAGAAATTACAGATACCAAAAAGGGAACTGCAATTTCTGTAGCCGCTGATGACCATAAAACAATTACTATTAGTGGTAAAGCTTATACTCGCGAAGCATATATCTTCCCACTTGAAGATACAGAATCAGAGAAAGATAACACAAAATTCCATTTGTGGAAGACAAAATACGATTCTACAACTCCTAAAAACTGTAAGCCAGTAGACGTTACAAACCTTGCAAGCGGTACACGTAATGCTTCTATTATAAGTGATGATGGAATTAGTAGCCCTACACCAACATCATTTACTGTAGCAATTGACTATACTCCTGCAGAATTTGCATTTACAAGCCATAAAAATGACCAGACTGTTTATGGTATTAAAGATATAGAAGTTAAAGGTACTGTTGCTGCAACTGATATGTCTAAGGTTTACTACTTCCTTACTAATGGTGATGCAACAGAAGCTCAGGCAAAAGCAGCAATAGAAGGCGATGGCAGATGGGATTGGAAAGAAATTATTGTAGACAGCAATATTTATCCTGTAAAATTTGATGGTGGAGCAACAACAGCAAAAGAAACTCACGATAAAAAACTTAGAGATCTGCTTGCAGACCTCTACAATGTTTCTAACATCGATAACTACAGCAACACAGAGGTTATAAAACTTTGGGTTTATGTAGAAGACCTTGTTGGTAACGTTTCTACACCAAAGGCTCTTAGTCTTAACGTAATTCCAAATGGTGATAAACCTGTTGTTACAATTGCTTACCCAGAAGCAGGTGCTAAGCTTGGTGGTACAATCCGCTTCTCTGGTGAAACAACAATTGAAACAAGTTCAGTTTCTAAAGTTTATGCACAGATTTATGTTCCTGGTGCTACAGATAACGATTGGGAAGAAAAACTTACAGCATGGATTAAAAAACACTACACAGGTACAGACAAACTTTACACAGTTGTAGATGTAGATGCTAAAAATAAGATTCGTGGTATTGAAGTTAGCGGAACACCTAGCAGCTGGAACTTTGCTGTAAACAGTCGCAGAGAACTTGAACAGGATGGAACACCTCAGAACTTTACTTTGAAGTTCATTGCTAAGAGTGAATCTGAAAAAGTTAGCGATATTGTTGAGCGAACAATCCAGATTGATAAGAATGCTCCTTCTATTGTAAATCTTCAGCTTGTTAAGCTTGTTGATGAAAATGCAAAAGCAGATAAATTGTTTGCCGCAGATAACATTAAAACAAGCCTTGTATATTCAGAAGGAATGTGGATATCTGGTGAATGGTATTTAATTGGTTCTGTAACTGATGATAACGGTGTAAAAGAACTTACATGGGATGACGGAAAAACTGTTCATACATTAGTTAAGAGAAACGATGCCGAAAGCAACGGAACAATTAATGAAACAGAAGTTAAAGACAAAATTAAAGTTATAGAAGGCGATGAGCATGTTACAAATGTTGATGAAAACACAACAATTAAAGCTCATGATTACGACTTCTGTATTCCAATTGGTTCTTCTACAGGCTTTGGAGCAATTAATTACACAATTGCTGCCGTAGATGCTACAGCACAGGAGAACCCTGCAGACCGTACTATTACAGTAAATTACGATAACCAGTCTCCTGAATTCAAAGCTACTGTAAGTCTTGCAGATAATGCAGAAGAACTTGCAAAGGACGGAAACTCTGTAAGAGATTCTCAGGGAATGTACACACTTTACGGTACATTCGATGAAGAAGGTAATCAGAGTGGATTCAGTAGAATTGCCATGTACTTTACAAGGACTGTTGATGGTACAGAAAGCATTATTGACCCAATGGTTACAAAGAACAAAGCAACTGACACAAACGATAAGAAGAACAATTACTATGCAGCAACAGACTTTGATTATACTTCTGTAACAGAGAAAGGTGATGGTATTTATTGGCAGACTTTGTCTGGCGGAACAATTGGTTCTGATTCTAAGAGTGCAATCGCTTCTGCTTCATCAGATACAATCATTGTTTCTAATATTCCTGCATGGGTTCGTAAAGGCGGCTTGTGTAAGGTTGATGGTGTAATTTACAAGATCAAAAGTGCAACAAAATCATCAATTAAGATTGACGGAACTTTGACGGCAACAGAGGAAGGTAAAACAAAAGACATTTATGTAACACCTGCTCTTGTAATTGATCACCTTTCTTCAGAAAACAAAAAGCAGGGGGCTGCATATGATGGACTTTACTATGACGGCAAAGCCGATATTTCTATAATTGCTGGCGGCGACGGTGACTGGCTTATTGAAGGTGTAACACAGCAGACTTCTTCATCGTTCCCATGGACTGCAAGTATCAGATCTCAGAATATTAAAGACGGACCTGTTACAATTCACTTTGTTGCATTTGATAAAGCTGGAAACGCAACAGAAAAAACATACTCTGCAGATGTTGCAAACAACGCTCCTCGTCTTGCAGGTGTAACAGTATGGACAGATTACAACGGAAACGGAAGAGGCTGGCGTTCTAACCATGCAGATTACGAAGGCGAAACAAAGAGCAGATACTACTCCCGTGTTAGACCTACGATTGGTGGAAAACAGACTTACCGCTCAAATGACATTACATCTAAACTGATAGTTTCTGGCGACCAGAATGATGCAGATGGAATTGCAGCTGCAAGTTCAACTTCGTTCATGAAGGTAACAGATACTGTTAAGTTTATACCAGAAATTGTAGGTGGTAACGACCAGCTTTACTACGAATACAAGATTGGTAAAAAATCGGCATTCACTGTAAACACAACTACAAAAGAAGTAACAAAGTTTACCGCGTCTGAAACAACAGGAAAAAAAGCTCTAGAAAGTTCGGAAAAATCAGCTATTACAAATGATGCTGGATTAACTGTTTCTGGAAATGATGATGGTGAAAAAATCCCTACAGTTACAGATGCAGATTCAGTTACATATGTAGATGGCAACACAGATGGTGTAATTACTTTTGATGGCCAGATTATTCTTGGAAATCTGGATACTTCAACAGCTGATGAACCAACCTGGTTTGATATTGTAATTTCTGACAGCACAGAAGGTTCAAGAAAGCTTTCTTGTGAAATGCAGGTTGCTTTGCAGGTAAATTATGCAGATGAAAATGCTCCTGAAGCAAGAATCAGACCATTCTACTGGGATGGCTATGGTAAGCCTGGCAACAATGGAGTAAGAAAGAACTCGGTAGATTGGAACAATTCAACACCGCTTGGACATATTGAACTTGAAAACGATTTGTCAAAAGATGTAATGACAACCTTTGGAGACACAGTAAAAGAAAAAGACCCTAAAGTTTCTGGAACTGTTATTATTGAAGGTACAGCTTACGATGATATTCGTTTAAGTGCTATTTATGCAAAGTTCACAGATCATAGTGGACTAAAAAATTACACATTGATTGGTGAATATTCTAATGCTGGTGGAGTAAGTTCTTGGAAATCTAAGAGTGGTTCAGGCTGGAGTTCAGATGTAACAGATGTTTCTCTGAATTCAGAAGGTCATACTGCAAAATGGACTGTAAGACTTGATACATCAAAGCTTACAAATGGAGTTGCTCTTGACCGTGAATTTACTGTTTATGCAATTGATGCCCGCGGTGCAAATGGAGGAAACTCTTCTATTAATTCTATAGGAACTACCCAGACAGGTTCAACAATGACAGCTTACTATAAGATGGACGTTGTACCATATATTACAAAGGTAGAAACTGCATTAAGTTCTAAGCTCAAAACAAGTATTAGAGATGCTTATACAAGAACTGCTCTTGGACACTACATTGTACGAAGTAATGAAACTGTAACAGTTAAGGGATTCAACCTTGCAGGTGCATACTACGGCAATACAAGTCTTACAGTTACAAATGGTGCAGCAGCTCTTCCTGTAAGTTTACTTGAATCTTCTGGAAATGTTTCTCTTAAGGTTTCGGCTGGTAATAATGTTTATATTGAAACCTTGAACAATATAAATGATAACAACGCAAAAGGCTCTTTTGAAGAAACAATTACTTCAGAAAGCAGTTATGAAGACAAGCATGCTTATGCATACAACCGTCTTGCAAATGGCAAGAGCAATAATAATCTTACTGATGATATTTACTTTGATGTATGGGAATTTGATTCAGATGCAGCTCTTCCTGTAAGTGGTGAATTGCGAGAACCTGTTATGAAGATTAACCCTGTAACAGGTATTGTAGGCTTTGCCTTTGTTTCTGGACCAGCAGATTTTGCTATGGCAGATGGAAACAATGGTAATTCATATAAGATTTATCAGCATAACTATGCAGCATTCAGTAATGTTTCTATGACATATGATGATTATGGAAACTCCTTTGGTACTGCAACTGGTTTGGATACTTATCCTAGCGGTAATTCTAATACTTTAGCAGGACGTTTTAGTTTCCAGAACAGTTTCTGGGGTGTAGGTAATATAACTAATATGGATGATAACTACATGAAAGATAATAAACAGCGCCTTGAAGCAATTGGTCTTCCTGGAGACAACAGATGTTATGTAAAGGGAGTATATCCTGCTTCTTATACTATGACAGAGTTCCGTTTCCACTCGCCAAGTATTGCAGCTGTTTCTCATGGAAATAATAATACTGCTGTTTATCTTGCTTACTATGATTCTGTACAGGGACAGATTCGTTTTCGTTATAACTCACAGGTTCCTACAGCGCGTGGATGGAATTATAATAGTGCAGATAAAGATAATTTTGTTGATAATCGTGGATATAGTGATGAGTTAAATAATGGCAGTGATGGCAGTAAGCATGTGTTTGAATCTTATACAGAAAATTTCAGCCTTATTGCCGGAATAGACTGGCAGAAGAGCAGAACTAGAGAAGGAACTGCAGGTTATACAAACAGAGTTGGAAATAATTACTTCTACGACACTGGTTATGCAGCTAAAAAGTATGTAGCAATTGATGCTATTGCCGGAAATAATGCTGCAAATGATAAGGTTGTAGCTGTATGGTTTGATGGTACAGATTGTTACTATGCTTACACAACAAACCCTACAAGCGGTAAAGATAACGGTGTAGAAGGCGGCTGGACAACTAAAAAAGTAATTACAGAAGGTGGTGAACACTGTACAGTAAAGGCTGGCCCAGATGGTAGTATTCATATTGCAGCAAACAAAGATGGTAAACTGGTTTATGTTTACATTAATGCTTATAACGGAACTCCTACAGAACCTGTAATTGTTGATTCATACGGTAACTCTGGAGAAAAAATTAACATTGATGTAGGTCGTAAAGCTGTTGGAAATGGTTATGTGGTTGTACCATATATCAGTTACTACATGAATGATGCAAAACTTCCTGCTGTAGCATCCCTTGTTGTTCCTGAAAATGGAGTAGTTTCATACAGTGCAGAAGGTGCAGATGAAGATTCATTATTTACCGGTAACTGGGAAATTTCTTTAGTTCCAACAAATAATGATCTTGGAGACAATCTTGCAGACAAGATTAATATCGGACTGTGGAAGAAGACTGTGGGTACAGGTAATAATGCAATAAAGGGTGTAATTACAAGTTGTACAGATACAGCTTTCTCTTTCAGTAGCTATACAAATGAAAATAGTTACTCTGATACAAAAGAGGGCTGGTGTCATGGTAATGGAACTGTGAATCCAATTATGGGTTACTCAATTCAGACTAACTCTGGTACCTGTATAGAAACCGCCCAGATGAAGTAATTCATATCTTCCTTGCCCAACCGGCAGGGAAGAATGCCGTTAAAATAATTCAGCACCATTTTTAGCCAAGCCCTGGCAGAAAATGGTGCTGTTTTTATTTGTAGATTGGGTATTTTTATCGTGCTAAAATTTTTCTTGCTTCAACAATGTCTATAAGGGTTCCCGCTACGTAACGATGAAGAACGCTTCCTATTAAAGATTGATAATTTAATCCTTGATCAAGAGCTATCATTTTTAGCTTATCTATGTCCATTGCATCCAATCTTAAAGAAACAGGTTTTTTTGTTTCCTTATCTGAATAATGAATTTTAGGGGGCTTTTTGGCGGCTTCAATCAGTTGTTCGCGCATTTTATCAGCTCCTTCAAATGGAGTGAATTCATTCAGATGATCTTCTATCCACTGTTCTTCTTTGTCTAAAATAGGATTATCAAAAACTTTGTCTTTCATAATTAGATTTTCCCCTTAAATTTACGTGACTGATAAATGGTTTTAAGAAACCATCCGCCATCTTCCATAACAACGAAAGGAACAACACACGGGTAACCATTTATTTTTGTAATAATGATTCTCTGATTTTCGTGTGTCGGATTACTCAGAGGACCAATAAACGCTCCTTTTTCAATTTCGTCTTTTACCTGCTCAAAACTAACGTTACGCGTTTGTTTTAATAATTCATTCTTTTCGTTATTCCATTCTATAACCATAAAACATCCTAATACAATGTCTATACATTGTAAAGTTCTTTCTCCCCAATTCATTAAGTCTCTATACTTAATATTGCCTGTGACATGGTGTTTTTGACAAAAATTATGGAAAAAAGTTCGAGAATTTTGGAGATTTTTTTAGGAAAAGCTATACATTAGGTTGGAATGAATGTTAACTGTAAGGGGGCAGCACGCCGGAGCGTGGAATGGTGGCTTTGCCAGCCCTCAGGGCCGAACGTAGTGGAGCCATGGAAGGCGACTAGGTGTAGGGGCTGGCGAAAAAATAGCAAGAAATTTTTGTTAGTTTTGCCTAAATGGCTTGCAAAAAACTATACGTGCGCACAGATTTTTGTTATATTAGAGTTATAAATAAAGTCCCACCAACAAAAAATCCTTAAATTTTATCCTATATAACAATAAAAAAGTGCAAAAAATTTGCAAATTCGCCGATATACGTATAGGATAGAAATTGTAACAAAATGTTTTTTATCTAAAGTTTTCACAGCCAAGTTTTTATATTTTACAGTTTCTTTTATTAGAGAGTTGTACTACACAGAGCGAGGTTTCCATTATGTGTAAAAAAATCTTATGTGGCGCTTTAGCAGCAGTTTCTTTTTTTGTTATTTTCACTACCTGTAAAATTGGTCTTGGTGAATCGGTTGATGTTGAGCCTCCTAAAGGAGAAATTTCAAACCCTCCTGTAAATGCAGTAATTCGAAGTGCGTTTGCTGTAAGCGGAATCTGGCAGGATGACGTACAATTAAAATCAGTTACCTTAAATTTACAAAACACAAAAAATGCTAAAAAAAGCTTTACATTTTCTGGAACAATTACAGGCAAAAACTGGTTAATTACCGTAGATCCATTAGATACATCTCATCCAATTGTAGATGGACAATATCTTGCTACAATTACATTAAATGATGGTGGACATAAAACAACTTTAACCCGCTCTTATACTATAGATAATACCCCTCCAGTTGTAATTTTGCAGAGACCAAGTTCTCTTATAACAGATTCTGATTCAGATACAGATACTTATGGACAAAGTTTTACCTTACAGGGTCAGGCTGCAGATGATAATGATATAGATAAAATTGATGTTAGTGTTTATTCAAGCAAAGATTGTACAGATGCAGAGTTTATTAAAAAAATTACTTTAAATAACGTTCCGCCAACAATCAATCTGGACGTTGCAAAATTCCAGGTTGATGTAGAAAACGATTATTCAGAAATTTATGGACATACAACAAAAGAAGGTGTGGAATATCGTTTCTGTAAAATTCTTGCTTATGATGGCGCACAGCGTTATCCGGTTGATGGATCAGCTCAGACAGACGAAGATAAAAATGGTAACCCGCAGGAAACCTATTATTTATATGACGAAATTTCATCTTCTGTTCTTTCTGATTACAAAGTAAACGAACTTTACAGCATCTTTAATGGAACTTATGAAAGTTCAGATAGCTCTCGAGCTGCATCTTCACAGGAAGTTATTGATGAAGTAAAGAAGAAGTTAGCCGGAAAAGAAAAAGAGAAGGGAAAATTTGCCCTGAACCCTGCAAATAATCCTACATTTACTGTAAGCGGAAGAAACCCTCTTAATAAAGACGGCAAAGACTTTTATGACGAAACTACAAATCCTGATGCTACAGATAACAATATTTCTAATAATTCAGAGATTTTCGTAGAAGTATCTCCAGGTTTGGATAATACTCCACTTGTGCCGGATTCGCTAAAGGTTTATTTTGCAGAATGTGATGCAAATGGTGTCTATAATGGAGATATAGATGAGGATGGCAGACCTATAGAATCAGAAAGATTCTATCCTGTAACAGAACGAACTAAGAGTGGTAGCGGTTATAAGTTTAAAACAAACGTTAACAATTCAATAACTAATTCTACAGGAGATAAACTTCTTACTCTTGGTCATACTTATTTGATATATGTTGATGGTCACGATGAACCAACAACTGAATTTGGAAAAGGAAATCTTGTTGAACCTAACGGAAAAGGCTTTGGATTCTATTTTGCATCAAGTGGTGCAGCTCCAAACCTTAATTGTAACCTTCAGATTTTAAAAGAGGGTGAATCAGAATGGGAAAATTGTACAACTCAGGTTTCTTATATTCCAAAAGGAACAAGGGTTAGAGTAAATGGCTCTGTAATTGTAGAAAACGGAGTTCCAAAGTTAATAATTAACCAGGAAGAATATCCTCTGGAAGAAAAAACAGAAGCTCCATTCAGTTATTCATTTATTAAAGAATTTACTTTAGGCAATGTAAGTGAACAGTACGCCATTAATGTAATTGCAAGTCAGTCAGGTGCTAAAGCAGAAAAGTCCTATACTGTTATGTATGATGTTGAGCCTCCTGTTCTTGCAGTTTCTGAAATCTCGCCAGTTGGTACAATTTATACAGATGAAAGTGGTACAACCGATGGTAATTACTATTTAAACGGTGATACTACAAAAATTAAACTTACAATTTCTGATTCATACGATATTGTTGATACAACAACACATAAGCCAATAATTGAATTTATAGATGCGAACGGAAAAACATTAACTCAGGAAATTTCAACTCCAGCAAGTTTTACAACCAGTCCTTTACTGACAAAAACAGAAAACCTTGCAGAAGGTGAATTAAAAATTCGTGTAACCGCTTATGACCGTTCTGGTAATAAGGGCGTTTATTACGTAAGAGTAGATACAAGTAGTGCTAACCTTGGAGAGCCAAAAGTATGTACCAGCGAAAGCGAGTCTAATACACAAAGCTATATAGTAAAACAGGAATCAGATAAGCCTTCTATTCTTCCAAGCGACTTTACATTTACTCTTAAATCTGCAGATGATATTAAGGACCCTACAAAAAATCCAGACAATAAAAATGTAAAGAATTCTGGTGCTTCAATTGCACTTATTGTTAGTGATGATGATGGATTAAAAGAAATTATTCCATATTTGAATGGTTCTGAAGATACTGCGCAGATACAGGATTTCCATTCAGGTAAATCTACAACTTACAATTATTCATTGCCTACAGAAGCCGGCTACTACGAATTGTATTTTATCTTAAAAGATATTTATTGCACTAGCGATATCCAAATTGGTAATAATAATATTCATAAAAGTCCAGACTTTATGGTTAAAGTTACTGGTGGAAAACCTACATTTGAAATAAAAACTGAAGTTAGAGATAAAGATGGCAACACAATTGAAGGTGCTATTTATACTAATGGTTTAGATGATGAAACTGCAAATTATTTTGCAAATATTATTACAATAGATTCTGTTTACGAAAAATTTGATATTTGGCGTTCTGTAGATGGTGAAAATTTTATTAAAATGAATGGCAACACACCAGTAACTGGAACAACATATACAGATGATAAATTAAAACCAGATGAAGATAAAAAATTACGACCAGAAGACACCACTGTTTATTACTATAAAGTAGAAGCTATAGAAGACAGATTATTTTCTTCTCCAAATAAAGTTACCTGTAAAGTCGATAAAGCAGTTCCACAAATTACAATTGATTCACCGGGTGCAGATTTAGTAAATACAGATGCAATCAGTAAAGCAGAATATCAGTTTAGCGGTAGTATTACAGAAGATAATGAAATTGGTAGTGTTTATTACAAAATAACTACAGAAACAATTACTAATCCAGACTCTTTTGATACAGAGCAAAAGTTGATAGATGCAGGATTCACAGCCCTGGCAAAAACTAATTTTGCATCAAATTTCTGGAAGTTGAATCAGTCATTCCATGCAAAGGGTAACTTGAATCCTCCAGAATCATCTATTGTAGAAGGTATAGGTTATAAATTCTATATTTTTGCAATAGATAAAGCCGGAAACGTTGGCTATCAATGGACAGATGATCAGGGTACAAAACAGCAGGCAACTAGAAAATTTGATGTAGATATGGCTGCTCCTGCATTAACATTAACTCAGCCAGAAAGTATTTACAATATAAGTAAATTTAATAGGTCTCAAAATACATACGGAGATTTTACTATATCTGGAACGGCAAAAGATACATTAGGTTTAGCTGAGGTTAAAATTTGTTATGGTATTGGAAATACAGATAATGAAATAGATGTTACACCTCATGAATCAGATGCATGGTCTAAGATATTTTTATTTGGAGCAGCGGCACCAACTTCGGATACAAATAAAATAAAACTTGCTGACGGTGTGTATACATTTAAGATTAGAGCAGTTGATGTAGCACAAAAAGTAACGGAAACAGAAGAAATCCCAATAACTGTAGATACTGTAAATCCAAATATTGAACTTTCAACTCTAAAACTTAATGATCTTAATTATAACGAAAATAGCTGGTTTGGTTCAAAAACTTTGCAGGTAACTATTAATGTTACTGATGGTG
>JAEEGL013825776.1_pt1 | contig 19073 bp, 11 predicted proteins | sample 9134231 | NCBI WGS metagenome assembly JAEEGL01 (sample SAMN16246548, study PRJNA631951) | gut metagenome | biome: gut microbiome; feature: rumen; material: fiber-attached | host: Bos | place: Iran: Karaj | collected 2018-10 | reverse complement strand
TCCTTGTCGCAATAAATCAGCTGGCGACCCTTGGCCGATATACTCAGTTGGGGCAGCTTCCACGCCTCGCCGGGATTGTCGCTGATGCCGATGCTGTACTGGTTCAGATTGATGGCAGCGGTGCCCGTATTGTACAGTTCCACCCACGAGTCGGGAAACTCGTTGAGGTCGTCCATGATGCAGTCCACGTTCGACTGCATCAGTTCGTTCAAAATCACTTGGGCACGACTTCCCGTCGTGACCGAAAACAGAATGAGGGAAAAGAACAATAGCCTCATTCGAAGAATGTAAAAACTTGTCATTGTGTTAAGTAGATAAACAACTTCTTCTGTAGTAAGTAGTTGGAGTTTTTAAAAGGTCAAAGAATTTTAAGGATTTAAAGAAATAAGAATTCCGCAAGCGGCGGAGAATTCTAAGAAGCTGACGCGATGTTAGGAAACAGGCCGGAAGGTCTTAAAATTCTCAGCGCCAAAGGCGAATTCCCCACACCCTGCATAGCTCTCTAAATTCTTTAAATTCTATGACTTAAAAAAGCTTTGACTACATAACTGCTTCAGAAAGTTGAGATTTTTGTATCATTGTTTATTGTATTACTTTATACACTTTTCCGTTCGCACCCCGCACGATGTTCAGGCCCTTATGGAGGCGGCTCTGGCGGATGCCTCGGATGTCGTAGATGGCGGCAGGGGCATCGGGGGAGCTTTCGGTGATGTCGGCGATGGCATCGACCACACCGAAGCGGGCGGTGATGGAGAGAGATTTGCAATCGGGCATGAAGAAGGTGTAGGTGTCGCCCTCCACGCCGAACATCTTCACGCTGCCGTTCGTGCTGGTCTGCACCACATTCCAGCCCGTCACGCCACGCCCGTCGTGGGGATGGGCTTGCAGGGTGACGGCTCGGTTGATGAAGAACTGCCCGTCGAACACGCCTGTGGATAGCGGCACACCGTTCACTTCGATGTCAGCATACGGCAGGTCTTCGGGTCGCACAGCCTTGTTGATGGTGAACTTGACGGGCTTCCCAACGTTATAGTAATCAGACAGGTACTTGTAGAAGTAATTCGTCCGCGACTTGAGCCAGTTCTTCGCTTGCGACAGTTCTTCGTTGTAGTTGGGCCACCACTGGTTAATCAGTTTGCGGTGGTTGGGGTACTCCGTCTTAATCGCCTCGTACATCGGCTCCCACACCGCCCATGTGCCGTCGAAGTTGAGGAAGTCGCCCACGTAGATGGCAGCGCGGTCGAGAAACTCACGCTGAAACGTCTCGTCCTCCATGAGTCGGCGGAAAAGGCGCGTATGCTCGTGGCCGTTCGCCCAAGCATGGTTGGGGTCGTAGTTGGGGTCGTTTATCCACGCGATGCTGTTGACCGACGACGAGGTGCCGTACAGACCCAAACTGTAGTCGGTGTCCTTCGCCACCACGCGCCAACGTCCACCCTCCGCACGGGGTCGCCAGAAGACGATGTTGTTGCCCGGAAAGTCCTGATTATTAAAGTAGAGGTTCATCACCATGATGTTGATAAACTCGTGGCAATCCATCCACTCCTCATACTCGTCCCACGTGTGGCCGTGCTCGTTGTAGAAGGCCTGAAACTCCTTCCAGTTGTCCATCGTGCCAGCCTTCAGTTCCGACCAGTTCTCCACCATGTCGATGTCCTCCAGATGGTCGTAGTTCGTCCAGATGTTGTCCTCGTTGCTCCGCTCGCGGATGTTGAGGATGCCCTTGTAGATGCCGTTAATATAGACCACCGCCGGTCGCCACGCCTGCCAGTCGAGGTCAACGTGTTGAGCCACGGAGCGTTGGACGATGGCATCGCGCATATAGAGATAGTCGAAGTCGTTGCCCGCGTTGCGCAGGATAATGGACTTGTAGGTGTCCAGCCCTGGCTTCTGGTCGGGGAAAAACTCATACTTGAAACGTTTCTTCCCGAAGCGTTTGTGGGCGTAGAAAGCTTGCGACTTCAGTTTGGAGCCGCGTGTGGCACCGCCCTGAATGCGCGTCTCGCACAGTTGGTTGATGACGCTCGTGTCGCCCAATCCGACGAACAGCTCAAAGTTAGCAGGTCGCCGCCAGTTGTACTCGTAGTTCCTCTTGGTGGAGCTGTAGTTGCCATCCACATAGATGCCTATCTTCTGGTCGTTCAGGTACTTGTTATCCGTCAGGATGGACACCACAGGCAGGGTCATCTCGCGAGGGAAGAAGATGAAGGACTCGACCCTCGAACGGGGTGAGAGCCAACCGGCACAGAAGCACTTGGCACGTATCACACGGGTGGAGGCGACGGTCAAGGCTCCCTGATAGAGCGGGCTGGACTGAGTTGGCTCGCTACCGTCGAAAGTGTATCGGATTTCGGTGCCTTCGGGACTACCTTCGGGCACGGAAAGCTGCAACCGAATGGAGGGATGACCCACCTGCACCACCTGTCCGTGATGGCTGAACACGGGGTCGCCCAAGATGTCCTTGCACGTCTCGCCGCAGTTGGCCTCCTTGGGCGTCGGCACAGCCATATAGCCCCACTCCTTCTCGCCGTCGGTGCGTCGTCCGTAGGCGATGTTGGGAGCAGGTTGCTTGGGCAGTTCCACCACCTTGTCCTCTACCTGACCTTTATAGAACAGATAGACCGACCCGCCCTTCCCCGATTCGAGTCGGAAAGGGGCGTGCATTCCCACATTCTCTTTGTCGCAATAGACCAGTGTGCGCGATTTTGGCGGCAGATACTGTCGGGGCAACGTCCACGCCTCGTCGGGGTTGTCGCTCAGGCCGATGCTGTAGAGACTCAAATCCATGGCGATGATGCCCTTGTTGTAGAGTTCCACCCACGAGTCGGGAAACTCGTTGCGGTCGTCCATCACGCAGTCGATGTTCGACTGCATCAGCTCGTTGATGACCACTTGCGCCGGACTGCCCACTGCCGCCAGCATCAACAGCAGCGTGAGGTATATCTTTTTCCGTGTTGTCGTCTTCATAAAAAACAGGCAGGATGTCACGCCATCAGCGCAAATCCACTACAAAGGTACGACAAAAATCTCTTTTTTATAACAGTCGTTCACTTTTTCTTCACATTTGTTTTCGTTTTTGGGAATAAAACCTTACATTTGTCTGTTTTTTTGAACAGTAATTAACAATACTAACTACCTAAACGAAATGCGACAGAACACTCTCAAGGAGATGCGCCCAGAGGGGCTGCTCCGTAGCACCACAATCGCACCCGTCGGGTGCGATGAAGCGTACCCGTCGGGTACGACGTGCCGCACCCGACGGGTGCGATTTTCGCCCTCCCTCAAACGTATGTTTATGGCAACTTCATTGACCCTGGCAGCACTCACAGCAAGTGCCCAAACTTCTCTCCCCGTCTATCAAGACGAGTCGAAACCATTGGAAGAGCGTGTGCAGGACGCACTCAACCGCATGACCTTGGAGGAAAAGTGCCGGTTGAGCTACGCACAAAGCAAGTTCTCCAGCCCTGGTGTGCCCCGACTGGGCATCCCCGAACTGTACATGAGCGACGGCCCTCACGGAGTGCGTCCCGAAATCAAGTGGAACGCATGGGACTGGGCTGGTTGGACCAACGACGGTTGCACGGCCTTTCCTGCGCTGACCTGTCTGGCTGCCACGTGGAATCCTGAGTTGGCGTTGCTCTACGGCAAGAACGTGGGCGAAGAGGCCCGCTACCGTGAGAAGGACGTGCTCTTAGGGCCTGGCGTGAACATCTACCGCACCCCGCTGAACGGGCGCAACTTCGAGTACATGGGCGAAGACCCCCTCTTGTCGGGCATCATGGCTGGCGAGTGGATTCGTGGCCTCCAGACGAACGGCGTGGCTTGCTGCATCAAGCATTACGTGCTGAACGACCAAGAGGAGTTCCGTGGACACGTAGATGTGAAGGTGAGCGACCGTGCCCTCTACGAAATCTACCTGCGTCCCTTCCAAATCGCCATCGAACGCGGCGATGCGTGGAGCTTGATGAGCTCGTACAATAAGTATCGTGGCATCCACTGCGGACACAACCCCTACACGCTCAACGACATCCTGAAGGGCGAATGGGGCTTCAAGGGGGCTGTCATCAGCGACTGGGGTGCTGCCCACGACACGAAGCAGGCGGCGCTCTATGGATTGGACTTGGAGATGGGTTCTTACACCAACGGCCTTTCTACCGAGGCGACGGGCTTCGACTACGACGATTACTACTTGGGTAAGAACTATTTGGAAATGGCGAAGAAGGGTGAAATCCCGATGGAGGTGGTGAACGACAAGGCGGGCCGTATGCTGCGTTTGCTCTTCCGCACCGCCATGAACACGAAGAAGCCATTCGGCTCTATCCGCACGGCGGAACACGCTGCCGCCAACCGCCTCATTGCGGAGGAAGGTATCGTGCTGCTGAAGAATGAAGCCATCAAGGTCAAAGGGGAAAGCTCTGCGGCACGGTTGCTGCCGATTGAGGCATCGAAGTATAAGACGGTGCTGGTGGTGGGCGAGAATGCCACCAAGCCCCTCACCCCGGGAGGTGGTTCGTCGGAGCTGAAGGCTGAAGACGAGGTGAGTGCCTTGCGCGGCATCCGTGAGCGTTTCAGCAAAGAATGGACGATCCTCCATGCACAGGGCTATGAGAGTGGTGCCAGCCGTTTCGACGGTGCCGACTTCATCCCCGAGGAGAAGCAGAAGGCGCTCTACGACGAGGCCATCGAGAAGGCAAAGAAGGCTGACCTTATTATATATATAGGTGGACTGAACAAAAACCACTACGAGGACTGCGAGGGTGGCGACCGCCGTTTCTACAATATGTCGTACAACCAGGACAAGCTCATCGCCGACCTCATCGCCATCCAGCCCAAGACCATCGTGGTCATCACGAGCGGTAACGCCGTGGCGATGCCTTGGCTGAAGCAGACGCCGGCATTGGTGCAGAACTGGTATTTGGGCAGCGAGACGGGACACGCTTTGGCTGCCGTGCTGAGCGGCGACGTGTGCCCCAGCGGTAAGACGGTGTTCACCTACGCCGAGAAGTTGGAGGACTATCCAGCACACCGTTTCGGTCTGGTGGGCTATCCAGGTGTGCAGCCGAAGGACATGCCTAAGTTGTTCCAGTATGGCGACGAGAACCCGAAATCGGCTGACCTCTTGGCGAACTTCACGAAGAACCAGAAGGCCATCCCATCGGCACTGAGCACCGCCCATCTGAACACGGATTTCGATGCCCGCACCCACAACGGCAAGGGTAACGAGCAGCAGGTGTATGCCGAGGACATCCTGACGGGCTACCGCTACTTCGAGACGCAGAAGCAGCCGGTGGTGTTCCCCTTCGGCTACGGACTGAGCTACACGACGTTCCAATACAGCAAGCCGACCATCTCGACCCGTCGCATCACGAAGGACAGTAGCGTGACGGTGACCATCGACGTGACCAACACGGGCAGTCGAACGGGCAAGGAGGTGGTGCAGCTCTACGTGGGCGACGACAAGGCCAGCGTGGTGCGTCCAGCCAAGGAACTGCGTGGTTTCCAAAAGGTGGAACTGCAACCAGGCGAGACCCGCACAGTGAGCTTCGTCATCACGGTGGACGACCTCAAGTTCTTCGACGAGGACAAGCATGAGTGGGTGGCAGAGCCAGGTGGCTTCAAAGCGTTCATCGGTGCCAGCGTGGCTGACATCAAGGCAACACTGCCGTTTGTGCTGTAAGGGAGAGGACAAAGTTTTTTACAGTCAGAGAATTTTAAGAATTAAAAGAGCCATGCGGCAAGTAGAAGAATTCGCCTTCGGCGCGGAGAATTGGAAGAACCATGCGGCTCATTTCCAAACGTCGCGTCAGCTTCTTAGAATTCTCAGCCGCTTGCGGAATTCTTACCTCGCCGCATGGCTCTTAAAACTCTTAAAATTCTTTGACCTTTAAAAACTCCCCCAAAGTGACACAAAACTTTATTCACTAACTATATTAACTTAACTTTATGAATCTCTACACAAAGAAAACTGCGCTGTGTGCCACGGTGGCTCTGGTCACGATGGCAACCGGCGCACCCTCTGTTGCCTTTGCCAGCGAGAGCCAAGTGCCTCAGCAACAGCAACAGACCAGAAAGATTCAGGGTGTTGTGCTCGACGAGTTCGGCGATCCGGTCATCGGTGCGTCCGTCCTTGTGAAGGCGACTTCGACTGGTGCGGCGACCGACATCAACGGCCACTTCGCTGTCGATGCCGCGCCTGGCGCAACGCTCCAAATCAGTTGTATCGGTTTCATCACCCAAACGGTGAAGGCCACATCGGGCACGATGAAGATTGTGCTGACCGAAAGCAGCCAGTCGCTCAACGACGTGGTGGTGGTGGGCTACGGTGTGATGAAGCGCAGTGACCTCACGGGTGCTGTGTCGTCCATCGACGAGAAGGCCATCAAGCAAGGTGTGAACACCTCGATTGAACAGGCCATGCAGGGTCGCATCGCTGGTGTGCAGGTGACCCAGAACTCTGGTGCCCCTGGCGGTGGTATCTCGGTGCAAATCCGTGGTATCAACTCGCTGAACGGTAACGAACCTCTCTACGTCATCGACGGTGTGGCCATGTCGGGACAGACGAGCGACAACTCGTCGGTGCTGAGCACACTGAACCCCTCCGACATTACGTCGCTGGAGGTACTGAAGGACGCATCGGCCACGGCCATCTACGGTTCGCGTGCCTCGAACGGTGTGGTGCTCATCACCACGAAGCGCGGCACCGAGGGCAAGCCCAAGGTGACCTACGAAGGCATGATGGGTTGGCAGTCGCTGCCTAAGCATCTGGACATGATGGACTTGCGCCAATATGCCAAGTACTACAACGACCGCGCCGCCCTGTGGGGTTGGGGCGAACTGGAGCAGTATAAGGACCCATCGCTCCTGACGAAGGGTACGGACTGGCAGGACGAACTGTTCCAGACGGCTTTCATGCACCAGCACCAGCTGGGTGTGTCGGGCGGTACGAAGGACATGAGCTATAACCTCGCCGGTGGTTACCTCGACCAGGAGGGTATCGGTGTCGGCTCTGGCTTCACCCGTGCCAGCTTCCGTGCCAACTTCGAGACGAACGTGAACAAGTGGCTGAAGGTGGGAGCCAATGGCTACTTTGCCCGCACCCGTCAGATTATCACCTTCGACGATGCCGACGGCAACGGTGGCAGCGTCATCCGCGACGCCATCTCGATGACGCCCGACGTGGCTGCCCGCAACGCTGACGGCACTTACGACTCGGGTGCCGAGAACGAGTTCAACTATACGGAGAACCCGCTCTTCAAGGCGCAACAGATTGACAACCACAACAAGAAGTCGCAGCTCGACTACAACTTCTACGCCAACATCACACCGCTGAAGAACCTCTCGCTCCGAGTGGAGTATGGTGGCAGCTTCACGTGGACGGACAGCTATTTCTTCCGTCCGTCCTACAGCTACGGCTCCAGCAACCAGTATGTGGAGTCGCAGGACAACCGCACATCCTCGACCAGCAAGTATAAGACTTTCAAGCAGTACGCCACCTACGACTTCGACCCCTTCAAGAACCAGCACTTGCAGGTGATGCTCGGTCACGAGGCACAGTGGGGCGAATGGGCAAGCCTGACAGCGGGTCGCAAGGGCTACTTCTCTTCGTCGGTACACTCGCTCCATGTGGGTGATGCCACTACCGCCACCAACGACGAAATGGGCAGCGCATGGTCGATAGAGTCGTACTTCGGACGTCTGAACTACAACCTCTTCGACCGATACCTGCTCACCGCGACGCTCCGTGCCGACGGTTCGTCGTCGTTCGGTCCTAACAATAGATGGGGATGGTTCCCTTCGGCTGCTGCCGCCTGGCGCGTCAACAACGAAAAATTCATGGAAAGCACGAAGGACTGGCTTTCCAATCTGAAAGTGCGTGTCGGTTGGGGTCTCGTGGGTAACCAGAGTGCCGGCAGCTATGCCTACGGCGTGTCGATGGGCACCATCAACACGGCTTGGGGCACGGGCTACTACGCCAACAACTACGCGAATAAAGACTTGAAGTGGGAAAGCACCAAGGCGTGGAACCTTGGCTTCGACTTCGCCTTCCTGAACAACCGCATCGAGTTCATCGTCGATATGTACTACAAGAACACCGACAACCTGCTCATGTACGCCGTGTTGCCGACCTACCTCATCGACGAGGAAGGCTACCAATATTACTTTGGCATCAAGCCGCCCTACGTGAACGCCGGCGCCATCCGCAACAAGGGTATCGAGTTCACGCTCAACACGGTGAACATCGACCGTGGTGACTGGAAGTGGCGCACGGGTGCCACGATGTCCTTCAACCGCAACAAGCTGACGAAGCTGAACAGCGACGACTCGTCGTTGCAGGGACGTGTGGGCAGCGACACCTACACCCTCAGCGAGATTGGCGGTCCCGTGGGACGCTTCTACGGCTACAACGTCATCGGCATGTACACGAAGGAGGATGACTTCTACCAGAAGAACCAGCTGGGCGAGTTCCTGCTGGATGCCCAGGGCAACAAGATTCCGACGGCACGTCCGGCTGACTCCGACGGTAACCTCTACGACATCAAGCAGAACGGCATCTGGGTGGGCGACTACATCTACGAGGATGTAAACAAGGACGGAAAAATCACCGAGGCCGACCGCAAGTACATCGGCAACCCGAACCCGAAGTTCACCTTCGGTCTGAACAACACCGTCAGCTACAAGAACGTGGAGGTGTCGTTCTTCATCAGCGGAAGCGTGGGTAACGATGTGTATAACGTGCTTCGCCAGACGAAGACCGACCCGAAGGGCTGGGGCAACAAGATGGCTTACGTGGCGAACTGCGCCCAGATTGCCATGTACGACGCTGACGGCTCGCTGGCCGACATCAAGAACGTCTATGTGGCCAACGGCGAGACTGCCGAGTGCTGGCGCATCGAGCCTTCGGGCGGCGGACAGAACGACAACGGTCGCGTGTCCTCGAAGTTCGTGGAGGATGGCAGCTATGTCCGCCTCAAGTCGCTCTCCGTGGCATGGAACCTGCCGAAGCGCTGGATCGAAAAGGCTGGCATCGACTGGTGTCAGGTTTACGCCAACGCCCAGAACCTCTTTACCATCACGGGCTATAAGGGCTACGACCCCGAGGTCGGCTCGATGGGCCAGAGCGTCATCCTGCAAGGACTCGACAACGGTCGTTACCCGTCGCAACGCATCTTCAACGTGGGTGTGAAGCTTAATTTCTAACACACATTATATATATTATAGACCAATATGAAAAAGCTAAATATACTGCTGTTGTCGGCGGCTTCGCTCTTGGCCGGAGGAACGCTCACCACGGGGTGCAGCGACAGCTTCCTGGAGAAGACACCCAGCAATGACTACACGGCTGAGACGTTCTACTCGTCGGATGCAGCCGTGATGAAAGCCATCGAGCCGCTCTACAACTATGCGTGGTTCAACTACAACTACCGCGCCATGATAGGCATGGGCTCCATCCGCGCCAACGACGGCTGGAACCCCTACCTCAACCCCGAATTTGCCACCTTCCAGGTGACGGGCCTCTCCACCGAGCTGACCAACGCCTGGGCAAGCTTCTACATGGTGGTGTCGATGTCCAACCAGCTGATTTCCGACATTAACACCTACTGCACCGATGCCGTGAGCGAGGAAGTGAAGAACCTGGCTCTGGGCGAAGCCTACCTCATGCGAGGCACTGCCTACTTCTACCTCGTCCGTGCGTGGGGCGACGTGATTGTGTATGAAGACAACGAGGCGCTGACTGCCTCACCCGTCCAACCGCTCACGAAGGAGGAAGACGTGCTCCGCTTCGTCATCCGCGACTACAAACGCGCGATGGAGCTGTTGCCGACATCGAGCACCAGCATGCACGCGACGAAGTACACCGCCGAAGCGCTCTGTGCCAAGGCTACACTGGCGCTAAGTGGATGGAACAACGGCGGACAGCGCGACGAGACCATGCTGAAGGAAGTGATTGCCATGTGCGACGACGTGCTGCAGAATGGCCCCTACAGCCTCCTGCCCAACTACGAAGACCTCTTCAAGTACGACTATAACAACTTCTCCATGCAGAACGCGGAGACCCTGCTCGCCATGCACTGGGCAGACCCATCCACAGGCTCTTGGGGCAACATGAGCGCCAACCTGTCTGACTTGGCTTGGAGCGGTTCGTCGGACGTGACCGTGTGGGGCGGCATCTACGCCTCGGTGGATATGCTTGACCTCTACAACGAGGACGTCAGCGACTCCATCCGTTTCCACGCCACCTTCTGCACCCCTGGAGCCTACTACTCCTACTGGGACACGGGCAACGACCTTGTGGCAGCTGCCGACAAGACTCCCGAGAACGGCTATCCACAGGCTACTGGCTACCTCTACAAGAAGAAGTTCTGCCAGCTAAAGAAGTGGATTCCAGGCACCAAGGCCGACTGCCAAGGGCATTTGGCACAGATGGCTTCTCCCCTCAATACGTATATTATGCGTCTGGCCGATGTTTACCTCATCGAGGCTGAAGCCATCCTCGGCAACAGCGACACGACCAGCGACGCGAAGGGTCTGGCCGCCATCAACGCCGTGCGCAGCCGTGCCGGTGTGAAGCCGCTTACGTCCTACGGTCTCGACGAACTCATCAAGGAGCGTCGCAAGGAGTTCTGCATGGAATTCCAAAACTGGTACGACATGGTGACGTGGTACCGCTGGAAGCCGCAGTATATGCTCAACTACTTCAACAACAAGCAGCACCGTGCCTTCATGATTAACGAGGGCGACGTGCTGTACAATGCCGACCGCACCATCTCCTACCGCACCTTCTGCAACCGGCAGTCAGGCCCGTGGTACATTTACGACTACAACGCCACCATCAACGGCAAGACCTACGAGAAGGTGTGCTACTGGAACGACTGTCTGCGCGACGGCGACACTGAGGACATCATCCTGACGAAGGAGCAGGGCTACACCTACGACGTGGATCAGCTCTCCCGTGGCCAGGACGGATACGACCCCGTGACCCTCAACGAGCAGAACATCTTCATGCCTTATCCCGAGGCCGACGTGCTCCGCAACCCCTACTTCAAGCAGGCGGCCCAGAGCTACGATTTTGGCGACTTCATTATCAACGACAGCATCCGTTAAGCAACGACTAAAAATATGGAAAAGACAATCAATAAACATTGGGGCATCCTGATGGCCGCACTGATGGCCGTCCTCTCCTTGGGCGTGACATCGTGCAGCGACAACGACGGCGACGGACAGCCCGTCATCACCGGAGTGCGCACCTGCGACCCCGAAACAGCCGACAGCCTCTTTACCAAGTCCGCACAGGGACAGACCATCGCCATCATCGGTAAGAACCTCGGTGGGGCGAGAAAGGTCTTCATCAACGACCAGGAAGTATATTTCAGCTCCACCATGAACACCGACCACAGCATCATCGTGAAGGTGCCATCGGAGAGCGACGGCTTCCAGCTCACTGCCTTCAACTCGGAACTGAAGGACGAAATCCGCGTGGAGACCACCCACGGCACCGCCACCTACGGCTTCAAGGTGCTGGGTTCGGCTCCGAGCATCAGCCGCATACAGGGCAGCTACCCACGTGCCGCTGGCGACCCGCTGAACATCTACGGCGTGAACCTCTTCAGCATCGAGAAAATCTACTTTACCGACGTGAAGGCTGAAGCACTCGACACCCTCGACTGGGAGGACGTGCCGGGCAACCGCGTGAACGTGAACGACTACGAGACCATCGTTTCCGACCGCCACCTCAACTCCAATCAGGACTACGAGGTGACCTCGCAGTTGCAAATCACCACGCCCACGCTGCCCTTCGACGAAGGCTCCCTTGTGCTCGAATGTGCCGCCGGCACCGTTTACATCCCTTACTCGAAGGTGCCAGGCAAGCCCGTCATTAGCGGCATCAACACCGACATGCCCATCCCCGGCACCGACCTCGTCATCCGCGGACGCGAGTTTGTGCAAGTGGAATCGGTCAGCTACGGCGACGTGACCCTCTCGCTCGACGACTTCACCGTGGCCGACTCCGAGGACGCCATCACCATCCGCTTCAGCAAGAAGCCGACACCCGGCTCGGGCACCACGCTCACCGTCACCACACCTGGCGGCCAAGCCTCGGTGGAATACTTCTACGTGTACGACGGGCTGTTGCTCAACTTCGAGCCTAACTACGCCACCGACAACGGCTGGGGTCCCAACGGTGAGCTGATGCAGGAGGCAACGGCCGACGCCATCCCCTACGTGAGCGATGGCCAGTTCTGGCGCATCAAGTCGAGCGACGGAGGCTGGAACTGGTGGGCCACGATGTGCTACTTCCGCAAGGACTGGAACGGCAACTCGTTCGCTCTGCCGGGCTTCGACCTCATTCCAGCCGACACCCCAGCCGAGGACATCTACCTGGCCATGGAGGTGTGGGACAACAACACCGACTTCGGCGGAGCCCAGTGGCCCTTCATGCACTACCAGATTCAGACCATCGGCGATGCCAAGACCCTCGTGTTCGAGAACTTCATCCAGAACGACGTGGTTTACAAGGAGAAGGCCCTCCGCGCCATCGACAACACGCAGCCCAAGGAGCAGTGGTACCGCCACGTCACTCCGCTGAGCAACTTTGACGGCTGGGCCGGCAAGACCTACGCCGACATCGTGGCAGACGGCATCAACCAGATTCGGCTTATGCACATGAACTGGACGGGCACCCCATCCACCATGGACGTGATGCTCGACAACGTGCGCATTTACTACCCCAAGCAATAACCCTCTAACCCTTTTCAAGCAATGAAGAAAATCATCAATATCTTCACCCTCGCGCTTGCTTTCCTTGCAGCCCTCTCCATCCAGGGCTGCAAGGACAGCGACAGCGCGGCCACGGCCTCACATCTCAACTTATTCCGTGACTCCGTGGCCATCAGCCAGTTGGACTTCAACATCGGTTCCGCCTTCACCATGATAGGCGTTGACTGCGATGCCGACTGGACCGCCTCCAGCGATGCCGACTGGTGCATCCTCTCCAACCATGCCGGCTACGGCTACACCGACCGCTGGTCCTACGTGCGCCTCTCCGTCGAGAAGAACAGCGGCGATGCCCGCACCGCCACCGTCACCTTCAAGTCAGGCAGCACCAACAAGACCCTCAAAGTCACCCAGAAAGGCTCAGGCTCCGATGCGGGCGACACCTTCCAGACCGCCTTCGAGTTCATCGAAAGCCTCACCTTCGGCTACAACCTCTACAACACCTTGGAGGCCAACCCCGACATCAACGAAAGTTGGTGGAACCCCACCAGCGACCGCGATTGGGAGACCTCATGGGGACAGCCCTACACCACGCAGGAAGAGATTGACTCCATCGTGGCTGGCGGCGTCAACGTCATCCGTGTGCCCGTCACATGGTATCCCCACATGGATGCCGACGGCAACGTTTCCGACTCGTGGATGAACCGTGTCGAAGAGGTGGTGAAGTACGTCCTCAACACCGGTTCCTACTGCATTCTCAACGTCCACCACGATGCCAGCGCACGCGGTTCACGCACCGACGGCATCGCATGGCTCCGTGCCGACCTGGACGAGTACGACGAGATTTCCCCTAAGTTCAAGAAACTCTGGACACAAATCGCCAACCGCTTCAAGGACTACGACGAGCACCTGCTCTTCGAAGCCTTCAACGAGATTCTTGACAACACCGACAACTGGGGCGACCCCTCCAACCCATCGGCCTACACCGCCATCACCAAGCTGGAGCAGGACTTCGTGGATGTCGTTCGTGCCACGGGCGGCAACAACGAGTACCGCAACCTCGTGGTGAGCACCTACTCGGCAGGTTCTTCGCAAGCCAAGCTGAACGGTTTCCAAGCACCCAACGACGTGCACTCCAACCACATCCTCGCGGGCATCCACACCTACGACCCCTACAACTTCTGCAATGCGGGCGGTGAGTGGAACATCTACATCTGGAGCGAGGACTGCGAGACCGAGCTGACCGCCATGACCGAGCGTGTGAACAACCGCATGAACGACCTGGGTCTGCCTTATCTCTATACCGAGTTCGGTGCCCTCGACCCCGACAAGGAGCTGGGCGAGCGCATCAAGTATTGCCGCTACATCATGGGTCAGTTCCGTCACTACGGCACCACAGGCATCTGGTGGGATGCCGACAACTCCGCCAAGCACTGGGCAGGTCTCTTCGACCGCCAGAACTCCAAGTGGAACGAGACGGAAATCCAGCAAATCTTTGTGGATGCCACACGGCGGTAAACCAATCAAAAACCTTTCCGCTCCTACAGAGCAACAACAAAGAGGGGAGTGCCCACACGGACACTCCCCTCAAACTTTTTCTATATAAACAACGGATTTCACGGATTAAACGGATTTATCCTCGCATGAGAATAGGAATCCGTTTAATCCGTGAAATCCGTTGTAAAAAAACTTACGAAACTTGTATTACTTCACCAGCACTTTCTTCACAGCACCGTCAGCCATGCGAACCACGTTCACACCCTTCTGTGGAGCGTTGAGACGAGCACCAGCGATGGAGTAGTAAGCCACAGGAGCAGCTTCGGTAGTCACGTCAGAGATGGAGTTCTCAGTGGCAGCCGTGAAGAGGATGGTACCAGCATAGTTGTCGAACGTCACGTTGTAGATGCCGGCAGGGAGCTTGAAGCTCTGGTCAAGACCGATTTCGATAGGTGTAGCCACGTCCAGTGTGCCCCAGTCGGGAGCTACAGAGATGCGGAATTGGTTGAACGTAGCCCAGTCGTCCTTGTCAGCACCGAGTGCGATACCAAAGGCGAACCAGCCGTTGCCTTCCCACTCGTCCAGCACGGTGATAGTGCCCGTGAAGGTATCGGTGTCCTTGTGATAAGTCAGTTCGAGAGAGCCGTCTGATGGGTCCCAACCGTTGCAACCGGCAAGGTTACCGATAGCAAAGACGTGCATGAGGCTCTCGACATACTCGTCAGCCGTCTGCGAAGTGAGCCACACCTTCTTGATGACAATCGTCGTTTCGCCGTCGGGCTTCTCCACTTCATCCGAACTCTTAAAGACGTTCTGGTAAGCATACTGCTCTATCTTCGCCCAGTCATCAATTTCGATGATGTAGTAGAATGGCTTATCGAAGTCGATTTCGTCCTGAACCGGGTCACCATTCTTGTCGATACCTTTCACAACAATATTTCCGTGACCAGTCACGCTTTCCACCTCAAAGATGAGAGTGTTGTAGGCAGTCACGTCTCTGTCCAACCATACACCATCCCAGCCCCAGTCGCCAGCAGGCAATACGTGGGTGCCGCCAGTAGCGTCGAGCACAGCAATCTTGATGTCGTCACCTTCGCCGCCTTCATCTTCGCCATCGGAGAGGTAGATGCGGGTGATGATGAGGGTGGTTGGGGCAGATGCCTGCAGCGCAATCTGATCGAGGGCACTCATGTCCTTGCCTTCGAAAGAGCACTCCAACTTGGTGATGCCCACTTCGCCCCATGCACTTGCTTCACCCACGAGAATCTGGGTGTTCACAGTGGTAGGCTCAGCAAATTCGAACACGACCTTCTTCCATGCCGACCAGTCGCACTTGACATCGCCTTCAGGAAGCCATGCAGCCAGACCGCCCCACGAAACGGCATTGAACGTGATGCTGCCGTCCTCGTTGTTCGTAAACGTCTCAGCGCCGTTCCACGTGTAAGTAAACTTTGAGATGATGTCCTCGGTCGCTGCGTGGGCAGCCAGTGCGGCAACGGCCAAAACGAATGAAAGTAAAATTTTCTTCATACGCTTAAAAATTTTTTAGTTAGTTAATAATAAAAGTTGTATGTTGTTCTTTTTTCTTCAACGGGTTCAGAGGATGTTGCCCATGATGACACCCTCGATGACGGGAGGGTAATGCTTCATTTCCAGTTCATGCACCTTATCGGCAATAATTGCGGGAGTGTCGGAGGGCTTCAAGTCCACAGAGAACTGAGCGATGTGCTCCCCCTCGTCCAACTCGGGGTTGACAAAGTGGATGGTGATGCCCGTCCGCTTCTCGCCAGCAGCAAAGACCGCTTCGTGAACATGGTGGCCCCACATGCCTTTACCCCCAAACTTGGGCAGCAGGGCAGGGTGGATGTTGATGATGCGGTTGGGGTAGAGATTGATGAGATAGGTGGGAATCCGTGGCAGGAAACCAGCCAGGATGATGTAGTCGCACCCCCTCACAGTACGGAGCACCAACTGATGGTCGTCTTGCAGTTGCTGACGAGTGATGACAGCAGTGGGCACACCTAAACTGTGCGCACGGGTGAGGGCATAAGCATCAGGGCGGCTGCTCACGACGATGGAAATTTCCACCCAAGGCTTGGGAATGAAATAACGGATAATGTTTTCGCAATTGGTTCCCGAACCAGTAACGAAGATGGCGAGTCGAATGGATTTCATTGTCTGTTTAATTTGCGCTGTTTAAGATAACTTTTCCGAATGCACACGAGTGGCTTTCAAGCAGGAAGCTGGAAGGGTGGGATCTCTTCAAATTCAATGTCCTCAATGTCGTCTGACTTCTTAGCAGATGTTTGTGTATTGCGATGAGACAGGTGCTGACGATAGCGTTCCAGCTCGCTGGCAAACTCATGGGTAGCCCAGAGCAGGATGGCCGTGTCGTCTATCAGCCCCACAGGTAAGAAGTCGGGCATGGCATCGACGGGTGTGACCACATAAACCAGAGCACCGATGATGACGCTCAGATGGAGGACGTTGTAGTCTTTGTACCGCCCCGTGAAGACATCGCGCACATACTGGCAGATGAGCACCAATTCGTCGCGTGCCTGTGCCAGCCCCTCACGACTGGCATACTGCCGCACATTCTTGATGAGCTTCTTCAGCTTTTTGGGGTGCGTGGCATAATAGCCCCCCAAAGCTGCCCATCCGCCTTTGTTGAAATAACGCGTGTAGTCCATCGCCTGATTTGTTTTTATCGCCGGAAGATTCTTCTCCAACGGGTGCAAAGATACACAAAAAACTTGGTTTATCGTTCTATACCCACAAAAACTTCGCATAATTTGAACAAATTATTATCAATAAGTCATTATTTTTATGTAGATTTGCACCTCGATGAAGGTGATTTATACACGCAACTTCCCTCCGGGAAACTTTCACGGCATCAACCTCTTCGGCTTTATCTTTGCCAGCCGACGGTGGGGGGTGATGCGTCCGCATGAACTGCGCCACGAACTGATTCACACGATGCAGCAGGTGGAGATGGGCTTCGTGGGCTTCTATGTGTGGTACGGTGTGGAGTGGCTGGTGCGGTGGGTGCAATGCCGCTTCGACGGCGAACGTGCCTACTTCGCCGTTTCGCTGGAACGCGAGGCATACGCCCACGAGCGGGAAGAGGGCTACCCGAAACGGCGGCGGCACTATGCTTTCCTGCATGAATTGCGGAAGCCGAAAAAAGGGGTAGGAGGGGGCAAACCTTCCAAACAGACATGACACCGAGGCAGAAAGTGTGAAAAAAATGAGGTAAGAGGCAAAAAAAGTTCGTATGTTTTTGTTTTTTAGACATTTTTCTATTACCTTTGCACACGATTTGCGCTTCAAAGGTAGCCTCGCACGCTTTACACATATATTTATATAGAGAGCAGGAGGCCAACAGCGCAAACAGCATTTAACAAATCCATAAAACCAAAATAATTATGACAAAAGCAGAAATCGTAAATGAAATCGCCCAGAAGACGGGCGTAGAGAAGGAAAAGGCACTGAAAGTAGTGGAAGCCTTGATGGTAGTAGTGAAAGAGCAGACTGCACAGGGAGAGGACATCTTCCTGAGAGGTTTTGGCACATTCACGACAAAGACTCGTGCCCAGAAGATTGGCCGTCTCATCAAGGAGAACAAGTCAGTGGTGGTGCCAGCACACCGCATCCCTTACTTCAAGCCCAGCGACGACTACAAGGCTATGCTTACTGACTAAGCCTTCAACTCGCCCTTCACGGGGTGCATTCAACGATGCACACAGGGAACCCTAAAATCGCACCCGTCGGGTACGCCTTGCCGCACCCGACGGGTGCGATGCGTCGTACCCGTCGGGTGCGATTTTGACGCTACGTGCATGGGCTTACGAATATGTGGGGCATTCCCCTTTTCCCATTCGAGCAGATTCGATAGATTCGTGTTCGCTTAGAAAGCAAGCTCCACATACAGAGAACGGCTCTGCATCACGCAGAGCCGCACCTGAATTTGTTAGATTAGCTATATTAATGAAAAACTTACTTATGTCACCTTCGAAAAGGAATGACGCGGCAAAGGTACGGTTTTTCGGCGAAACAGCCAAATTTTCGCCCCTTCAGTTAGCTACAAAATACAAAAATCGTCCAAAAAGGGGCGAAAATGCTCTAACACACTAAAAAATGTGCGAAAAGAGTAGGGCATTTCTCCCGAAAAGCCTAACTTTGCCAGCGGAAACCCAAAGGAGCACCCAGCACAAAAAGGTTCGTGCTTTTCGGTTTGCCCGAAAAGTCCCCTCCCTGCCCGCCTCGCTCCTCCTCCTTCGCCAAAACCAACTAACCAAAACATATTTATTAACTTTTTAGCTATTTTATCTTATGAGAAAAATTTACTCTTCTCTTCTGATGCTTGCCATGATGATGGTGAGCATGGTAGCCAAGGCACAGTACACTGTGACCATCGACAGCGACCCCATCGAGGATTGGGTGGCTGGTCAGGTGTCATTCCCTGCTACTGAAATCGCTTCCGCACTCGGTCTGTCCGACGCTGCAGCACTCGAAGCCCTCGTGAAGAACCCCAACGAGAATGGCGATCTGCAGGGCGGAAACGTCTATCTGAAACTGTCTGACGGCTCCAAGTCGAACGACTACACGGGTAACACCAACGAATTCTGGATGAACCTGGCTGGCGTGCCACAGGCTTACGGCGACGAAGGCACCAGCTGGTTCGTGGGTCTCGAATTTGAGGCTGCCGGCTCCGACGAGGATAGCGGCGAGTCTTGGGAAGACCGCATCAACGTGTACGTAGGTCAGATGCCCAAGGTATTCAAGAAAATCTATGAGGCATCAGCTCTGAAGTGCGTCCTCTACCTCGTCAACGGCGACAAGGAAGTGAGCTTCGACGTAAC
>JAEEGL013047749.1_pt1 | contig 19073 bp, 20 predicted proteins | sample 9134231 | NCBI WGS metagenome assembly JAEEGL01 (sample SAMN16246548, study PRJNA631951) | gut metagenome | biome: gut microbiome; feature: rumen; material: fiber-attached | host: Bos | place: Iran: Karaj | collected 2018-10 | reverse complement strand
GCAACCGGTTCCGACAACACCGAAATGCTGAAGGACATCTTTGAGACGTTCACCAAGAACGAAGACGTCTGCACGAAGCTCGTTCAGAACGAAGGTCAGTACCCGAACAACACCAAGGTTGCGGAGAAGTTCGCAAACGATCCGAACTGGGGCAACACCATGATCCTCGACGGTCAGAACGACACGGCGATCTTTGCAGAGCTTGCGAAGGACATCAAGTGGGAGAACCACACCAACTATGACCAGCTGCTGAATGAAGGTCTGCAGAATCAGCTGCAGCAGTACTTCAACGGTTCCGTTGACAAGGAAACCGCTATGAACAACTTCTATCAGTACGTGAAGGAGACGTATCCGAATATCGTCTTGCCGGCCAACTAATCAAACGGTTCACTGCGGCAGGGAAATCCCTGCCGCAGTGTTTTCAGAAAGCCCTCTGGGGAGGAAAATTCCATGGAACAGATCCAAACGGTCAAGAAAAAGAAGCTGAAGTCCGTCAGCTATGCAAAATGGGGGTATATCTTTATAACTCCGTTCTTTATTGCATACATCATCTTCACGCTGATTCCGCAGTTTTTAACCATCTATAACAGTTTTTTTGAGACGTATCGCATCGGTCTTCAGCAGGTCGGTCCGAACTTCGTCGGGCTGCGCAATTATAAAGAATTGTTTCAGCCGGACCCGAACGGAACGATCCTGATCCTGAAGTACACGCTGAACACGTTGATCCTCTGGATCGCGGGCGCGGTGCCGCAGTTTGTCATTGCGATGCTGCTTGCACTGTTCTTCACGAGCTACCGTCTCAACATCAAAGGACAGAGCTTCTTTAAAACGGTCATCTATATGCCGAATCTGATCATGGCAGCGGCGTTTTCGATGCTGTTTTATACGCTGTTCTCCCGCGTCGGACCGATCCAGGCGCTTCTCGAAAACTGGGGCGTCATCGATCACTCTTTCGACTTCTTTTCCGTTCGTGTCAGCGTACGCGGCATGATCGCACTCATGAACTTCCTGATGTGGTTCGGCAACACGACGATCGTACTGATGGCGGGCATCATGGGCATCGATCAGTCGCTGTTCGAATCGGCAACGATCGACGGAGCGAACTCCGTGCAGGTGTTTTTTAAGGTCACAATGCCGTTGCTGATGCCGATCTTCGTCTATTGCCTGATCACGGCAATGATCGGCGGCATCCAGATGTTCGACGTGCCGCAGGTTTTGAGCAAGGGCGACGGCGTGCCGAACGGCACGACGAGAACGCTCGTCATGTATCTGAACGGCTACCTCAAGACCAAGAACCTCGGCATGTCCGGCGCAATCTCCGTGATCATGTTTATTATCACGGGCGGACTCGGCGCGATCGTGTACAAAATGCTCTCCGCGCCGTATAAAGATCAGAATCGCAAGCACAGAGAGAGAAAGGGGAATGTCCTATGAAAAAGAGAATCAGCGACAATACCCTCGGAAAGATCAAACTGACCGTGCTCCGCGTGATCGTCTATGCGATCCTTGTGTTTCTGACCTTCCTGTGTCTGTTCTTCTTCTACCTGATGATCATCAACGCAACGCGTTCGAACGCACAGCTGGCAACGGGCTTTACCCTGCTGCCGAAGGGGAACTTCTTCGTCAACCTGAAAAACGCATGGAACGATTCGTCGATCAACATTCCGCGCGGCATGCTGAACAGCCTGATTATCGCGCTGTCCTCGGCAATCATTACGACCTATTTCTCGGCGCTGACCGCTTACGGTGTGCATGCGTATGACTTCCGCGGCAAGAAACTCGTGTTCACCTTTATCATGGCAATCATGATGATTCCGTCGCAGGTTTCGGCGCTCGGTTTTCTGCAGTTGATGAACAAGTGGAACCTGACGAACAGCTACATTCCGCTGATCGTGCCGGGCGTCGCGGCACCCGTCGTGTTCTTCTATATGAAGCAGTACATGGAAAGCGTGCTCCCGCTCGATGTCATCGACGCGGCGCGTGTGGACGGTTCCAACGAATTCCGCACGTTCAATACGATCGTACTCCCGATGATCAAGCCTGCGATCGCGGTGCAGATGATCTTCTCCTTTGTGAGCTCGTGGAACAACTATTTCGTCCCCGCCCTGCTGCTTGATAAGGCGGACATGAAGACGGTCCCGATCATGATCGCACAGCTGAGAAGCGCAGACTATTCGAAGTTCGATATGGGCAAGGTGTACATGTTCATTTTGCTGGCGATCCTGCCGGTCATGATCGTTTACATCATTCTGTCCAAGTCCATCATCAAAGGCGTTACTGCCGGCAGTGTTAAAGGATAACAAACTTCATTGCCTTTCCTCCTGATAACCGCTCTGCATTTACAGAGCGGTTTCTTTCAAAAATCACCCGAAAAAGGAGCCTTGTATGAACATTTGGAACGGTTATCAAAAAGGGATCAATCTCGGCGGTTGGTTCTCGCAGTGCGATCATTCAAAGGAACGGTACGATACCTTCATCCGCGATTCGGATTTTGCCGTCATCAAAAGCTGGGGTGCGGATCACGTGCGCGTGCCGATCGACTATGAACTGCTGGAAACCGCAGATGCGCAACCGGTCGAGGACGGGTATCGCCGCCTCGCGAAAACGATCGCGCTTTGCAGAAAAAACGGGCTGCATATGGTTCTCGATCTGCACAAGACCGCGGGGTTCTCGTTTGATGCGGATGAGGGAGAGGTCGGTTTTTTTGAGAGTGAAGCCTATCAGGAACGCTTCTGCGCGCTTTGGGAAAACATCGCCCGCCGGTTTCAAAGCGATACGGATATCGTTGCATTCGAGCTGCTGAACGAAGTGACGGAGAAGGAATACTGCGATACCTGGAACCGCGTTGCGGCAGCATGCATCCGACGTATCCGCGCGATCGCGCCGCAAGCCTGGATCCTTGTCGGCGGATACTGGCACAACAGCGCCGTCGCGGTCAAGGATATCGACGTGCCGAACGACGGGCATATTGTTTATAATTTCCATTGCTACGAACCGTTGATCTTCACGCATCAAGGTGCGGACTGGATCAAAACAATGGACCTGTCGTTTCGCATTCCCGTTACGGCGCGCTTTGCGGAAATGGCAAAAGCGGATCGGGAGCAGGGTACGCTGTCCTGCGCCGGATATGCGCGGTATGCGCCGGATACACAGCTGTCCGCCGAGTATTTCGAGCAATTCATGGCAGAAGCCGTTTCGGTCGCCGCGCAAAAGGGTGTGCCGCTGTACTGCGGCGAGTATGGCGTGATCGATCGCGCAACACCGGAGGACACCGTCAAATGGTACGGCATGATTCATTCGGCGTTCGAACGCTACGGCATCGGTCACGCTGCATGGAGCTATCGTGAAATGGATTTCGGACTTTCGGATGCGCGTTTGGATGGGGTGCGGGAAGAATTGATCCGGTTTATCTGACGGCAGAGTTCAATGGGCTTGCTTCTTGTCCGGTTCGAAGAACAGAGAAATCGGGCAGGATGAACGCTGTACGGAACGCAAGGAATGAATATCGGTCTTTTCTTTATTCCGCGGATGATCTTGTGAAACCGCGCAGAGACCGGTATAATATTCAATAACGCGGAAGAATTAATTGCGTTTCGGGAGGAATCCATGACAGAACTGAAAGCAATTACGGAGGAAAACTTCCCGGATGCTTTTCACCTCAAGCTGGCACCGGAGCAGGAGCGCTTTGTGTCCCATCCGATCCGGAGTCTTGCGCAGGCGTATGTATACCGGGAGCAATGTCAACCGTTCGGAATCTATGCGGAAGGCAAGATGATCGGGTATGTCATGGTGATCTACGATTATGATGTTCCGGAGTATGATATCTGGCATATGATGATCGATGAAACCATGAAGGGAAAAGGGTACGGCGGTGAGGCGTTGGATCGGATATTGGACTATATCGGGACAAAGCCGTTCGGCGATTCAAACAGAGTTGCTTTGACCTGCAACAAAAACAATCCGATCGCAAGAAAGCTGTATGAAAGCAAAGGCTTTTCCGCAACAGGAATCGAGGACGAAGACGAAATCGAGCTTGCGTTGACGCTTCGGTGAGGAAACAGAAAGATGAACCCAAAAGAGTCGATCAAAAGCAGTCGTCTTGCAGAACACGGGAAGCAGGCAGGTCCGGCAAAACGGGATTCTGTAAAGAAGCAAATAAACGCCGATGCGCGACAGGTATTTATCGATTTGGACGATGCATACGGCGTGCCGTTTTTTGCGACGGCGATCTCTCCGCAGGCGTACGGAGACCGTCGGGAACGGAATCAAGTGTGAAAGGAAAACGTAAGAAATGAAACGTAAGGTACTGTGGATCGCAGCGGTGCTGATCCTAGCGGCTGCATTGACGGTTATCGGCATTCTGCTGTTCGCGGGGAAACACCGGATCAAGGTGATATCGGGCGAACAGTATGTCGATACCTGCCCCAAATTTGCGAAGCCCGGAGAAACGGTGACAGTAACGACGGTTTCGGTCAGCGACGGCGAAGTCTATGTCAACGGCGTTGACGGGGTATTCGTCAGACCGGGCGTGTTCGAGTTTCAGATGCCCGATGCGGACGTTGTGTTGAAAGTAACCGTGACTGCATTCTCCGACGGAGCATAACAGGCATAAGAAATCAAAACTGTCGATCGAAAATCGTGCCGCAAAACAATTGCTCGGCGCGATTTTTGCAATTGAACCGGCGCAAAAAACATGATATCCTATATAAAAAGCACAATATACAGCAAGGAGGAATTTCGCATGTTTGTATTCTGGGGCGACGGGTCCGACGCATCGAAGGCATTGGTGGACGGTATCCGTGTGCGGAGCACGGAAAATTTCAACTGGACGTTCATCTTCATTTTAGCGGTGGTATTCTATGTCTACTGGTCGGAGATTCACAAGAAGAACAAAGAGATCGTGTTTGCGGGGCTTGCATTGTACGGTGTACATTGGCTATATGAGATTGCAAACGCGGTGATCGCGAAAATCTTCGGCTATCCCTTATGGGCGGTGTCCAATCAATCGACGACGTTTATCCTGTTGATCGGCGTGTGCTGGGAACTCTCGATGATGTTTTCGCTTGCGGGAATCATTTCATTCAAGATGCTTCCGCAGGATCGCACCAAGCGGTACTTTGCAAAAAACGGCAGAAAGGGCATCAGCTGCAAGCTCGTCGGCGCTTTGGAGATGGCGCTGCTGTTCGCGTTGTTCGAATCGTTCCTTGCGGGCACGAGCAACCGGTCCTTTATCTGGGTCTATCGGTGGTGGGGCGTGATTCCCGTGTTCATCACAACTTATGTTCCGTTCTTCCTTGCGAGCAACTATGTGCCGGACATGGCGCCGAAAAAGCGCAGCGCTTTTCTGATCACCGAGTGGGCGCTTGTCGCGGTCCTGCTTGCCGTGTTGATTCCGCTCGGAATCATTTGACGTTTGAATCGGAAAGCGTACAAAAGAAAAACCCGGTGATCTGACAACACGGATCACATACTATTTCAGTTTTTTGACGGCAAATACCGCAAGCGCAATCGAAAAGACCAGGCCTACAACGGCAATCAACGGCATGCCGTTGCTGAGCGTCGGCTTGAATGCGGTGGTGCAGAGGATGCACGAGCCGATGAACAGTACGCAGGCGACGATCGTGAGCACCGTATAGCGCACCAGATGCTCGATCCGCTGAAGTGGCTCGTCGTAGCCGGTCAGCTCCATGTTCATCTTCATCTTGCCCTTGACCATGTGGTCGAGAGCCTCCGAAGCGAGCACGGGAATCTTTGCCGCCTTCTTGCCCGCGTCGAACAGCTCCCGCCCCTTGTCGACGATCTCGCGCTTGAGATCGAAGTTGCGGCGCATGCGTTCCTTCATCTTGGCGTAGAGAAGATTGAAGATGTTAAGATCGGGACACAGCTGCTCGATCACGCCCTCCATCGTTGTGACGGAGCGCGCGAGCATCGTAAACCGTCCCGGCATGGAGACGTGATTTTTGGCGGCAAGCCCCATAACCTCGTCGAACACCGCGGTCATGTCGATATCGCTGACGCTTTTTACGGACATATATTTTTCGATGAACGCCTCGGCGTCGAGCGTGAGCTTTACGCGATCGGTCCGGTCGGACGCCGCGCCCATGCCCATCACGGCATCGACAAGCGCGTCGGCGTCGTGTACGAGCATAGCCTTGACCGCGGCCTGCACGAGATCGATATCCTTATCCGTAATATGCCCGATCATGCCGAAGTCGATCCAGTACGGCTTGCCATGACTGACCATGATGTTGCCCTGGTGCGGATCGGCGTGGAACGTGCCGACATCGAGCACCTGATGGATGTAGTTTTCGACGATCACATGTCCGATCGCTTCGAGATCGCATCCTTCGGAAAGGAGCTTGTCCGTGTCCGCGACGGAACAGCCGTCGATATAGGTCATGGTGAATATGCGTTCGCTCGTCAGCTCGTCGATCACCGACGGACAGGATATCTGCTCGCCGTCGCCGATGCAGTTTTCCTTGAAAAACCGCGTGTTTTCAGCTTCCGTACGGAAGTCGAGCTCGTCCTCGGTGACCTTTTCAAGCTCGTCGATCACCGATTTGAAGTCGATCACCTGACCGCTTGCGTCCTCGCTCACGATGTTCACAAGGTCCGCGAGCTTCTTGAGCAGCACGAAATCCTTGCGCATCATTTCGGCGATCAGCGGACGCTGCACCTTGGTGACGACCCGTGTACCGTCGTGCAGCACGCCGTAATGCGCCTGTCCGATGGAGGCAGAGCCGAGCGGTTCGTCGCGGAATTCCCTGTACAGCTCGTCGATCTTTTTGCCCGTCTCCTGTTCGATCACGGCACGCACGATCGAGGCGTCGAGCGGCTTGACGTTCTGGCGCAGCTTTTCAAGCTCCTTGCAGTAGCTTTTCGGAAGAAGATCGACCCGACTGGACATGATCTGCCCGATCTTGACATAGGTGGGGCCGAGATCCTCGAGCGTCGTGCGCAGCTCGACCGGCGTAAAGCCGTTCGCGTAGAAATTGTGCTTGGCAAAGATCGCGAGCATTTCGGCGGAGCGATGCTTCTCGTGCTTTTTAAGCGATTCGATCTCGCCCCGCAAAAGCTGCTTCAGCTCTGCGCTCATCTCCTCCGTGCCGCGCTTGATGCGGTCCTTCCTGCTTTCGAGTTCCTTCAAAAGCTTCTGCGTTCTCTCATTGAGCGACATGCGGTACACCTTCTTCCTCGGATTTGAACGGCCATACCCAAACGAGCCGCAGTGCGCTCACGAATGCCGAGAACAGCAGCGCGCCGCCGATGACTTTCATGAGAAGGCTCGGCGAATTCCACCACGGATTCAAAAAGATCAGCACCCCGAGTACCGCGAGCACGACTGACAGCACAAGCAGCACCCACCAGCCGCGGCGGCTTGAACGCCGCGCGAACAGCAGCGCGTTCAGTGCCGTAAAGATGCCGTCCTGCACAAGCACGAACCCGAACAGCCAGCCGAGCGCGCGCAGCAGATCTTCGTTGTAAATCAGAATGAAAATGCCGAAAATCGCGATCACAAGCGCGCCGGTAAAGATGATGTAATGAATCAGCGCCTTCTTGCCCGTGATGAATTCGAGAATCTTGACGATCGCAAAGATGATCATCAGATATCCGACGGTCACGACCAGCGCGTTGACGTAGCTTTCGGGACAGATCAGCATGACGATCCCGAGCGCCATCATCAGGATTGCGGCAAGGATTGACTGTCGCTTCAGTTTATCCAAGGTCTGAAATAGCATCCCCGAGCCTCCTTTTTGTTCGCGTACAGTATAACGCCGATGCGGCGGTTTTTCAAGAGACCGCCGATCGGCGCGGCAAACGAAATCGGTATATTCGACCCGGTCACACTGTGAACCGCTCAACGACCGTGTCGGTCACGTACATCGGCTTCAGCGCTTTGAGCTTCAGATAGTGCGGCGTTTCGGCATGCGCTTCAAGCGCCGCGGCGTCACGCCACTTTTCGATCAAAAGCAGCTCGTCTGCCCGATCGTCGAACGGAAAGTAATAGTCATATTTCAGGTTGCCCGCTTCCGCGCGGGAGGCGACGTCGATCCCTTCTGCAAGGATCGCCTCCAGAAACTCCGCTCGCAGATCGGGCTTGCATTTGTAGGTGACGTTCAAAACGATCATATGTTTTCTCCTTTCCTAAACACCGGACCGGGATTCCGCTTCTTTCTTTTCAACAGGCGCCAAACCGAACGCTGCGATGATCCGATCCGCAACCGCATCGGGGTCCAGATCGGTGTTGTCGATCTTCAGATGATGCGCAAACAGGATCTCGCCCTCGTCCGTATTCAGCCGGTATCGCTCCGCCGTCTTCAGAAGATCCCTTCTGCTCCACTCGACGTTGCGCTTTGACGGCTTGCGCTCCATGCGGTGCGGCGTCTCGTTGCGCGCAAGTCTTGTTTCGATCGCCGCGAACAGCTCGACGAAATAAAACGCGCCGCCGCTTTGCGTGAATTGCCGTTCGAGATTTTTGAGATAATCGACGTCCTCCGGCATGTCAAACGCGCAGACAAAGGTGAAAATCAGGTCGATATTGTGCTTCACGGCAAGCGCAAACACGGTTTCCCGGATCGCCCCGTTGAGCTCCTTCTGCGCGGGCGTGCCGAAGCCGAAGATGTGATCGCTCAGCTCAATGCTGTCGTGATTCATCATCATGCCGTAACGGAGCTTGTCCCGCAGCGCTTCCGCCACCGTCATCTTGCCGACCGCCTGCGGCCCGCATATTACAATCAGGTTTGCCATACGCTTCCCCCGTTCTTTTGGACGCAGTCAAGGTTCTGAAACGGTTTCCGCCGAGCCGGACAGGATCTCCTGCGCGTGCTTTAAGATCGGCGTCTCGCGGTTTCGGATCAGCCGCCCGAGCTTCGTGCAGGCGCATCGTTCGTACTCCGCAAGCGCCTCCGGATACGAGAGCGTCAACCGCGACAGATGGAAGCGGTTGATCTCGTCCTCGGTCATGTGCGTCTGCCCGAACGACCTGACGCGGCAGAGAAAATAATGGTTGATGTTGTGCCGGTGAACGAGATGGTAATAGTCGCTGACCACGCCGATCTTGCATAGCACATCGACCTCTGCGCCGAGCTCCTCCGAAAGTTCGCGCTTGATCGCCGCGATCAGGTCCTCGCCCGCTTCCACGCCGCCGCCCGAGGTTTCGATCAGCGTCGCCTTTCCGAAATCGTCGTCGCGGTTCAGCCGCACAAAGACAAAACCGCCCGCGCCGTCCGTCACGATTGCGCGGACGATCTGCCGGTCGTGATCGGTCCCTTCGTCCGGCCATTCGTTGTCGTTGAGCGACAGATAAAGTTCGTTGTTTTCCTTCATTTTCGCACCCTGTGTTTGTTGAAGATCTTTTTATATGCAAGAATCGGAATGCACAGCCGGATCGTCCGTTCCATGGTTTCCTCCGGTTTCAAAGCTCCTTCCGGTACAGCTCCGCAGGCTCGCCGTCGTCGTTTCGGTATTGCTTCACAAGAGCAAAGCCCGCATGCTCCAGAATCCGCTTCGAATAGACATTGCCCGGATCCGTGATCGCCTCGACCGTTCGACTCGGACCGGATGCTTCCGCCTTTTGAAGCAGCGTTTCGACAAGCGCCGTGCCGTATCCGCGGTTCCAGAATCGGGGCAGCAGCATGTATTCGATCTCAAAAGCGCCGTCCTCGTTTACATTCAACGCACCCATGCCGATATACGTTTCGCCGTCCGCAGCGGGGACCAGCACTTTATAAAACCCGAACGGCCCTTCGGCGTTTGCTTCGAGCATCGCCGAAAACAGCAGGTCGGCTTCCTCTGCGGTAAACGTCCTGCCGTAGTTTTGCCGCATCGCTTCCTCGTTGAACACCGATTGTTCATAGAGCGCTTTATCGTCGCTGCCAAATCTGATTTCAATTTCCCATCCTATAATACGTCACATTATAAAAATCCTTGGGCAAAGCCCAAGGGCGTAAATGCGGGCGCGCGCCGGGCGCTTTCCCCGGGGTCAGTACCCATATAGGGTACCGAAAAAGCCCTATTCTTGGGGCTTTTCGGGCTCTGCGTTGGTAACGCTGACGGTAATTTCTTTCATAATGTACCAATGCATCCGCGCAAATGCGAAGAGGAGCAGCACGTCGCGCCTCCATTGATAGAGCGTGCGTGCGTTGATCTCCCAACGCCTGCACAGCGCATCGCGATCGGCGCCGGTCTTGGGCCATTGCCCGCTGCGCAGGAGCTCAAAGACATCCTTATAGCCGTGTAAGCGACCGTTTGCAGCGTCCTCCGTGTCCAGATCCCGCCGGATCTCAGCGTCGAGCGCATCCGGGCAGTAGTCCACGATCCAATCAGCGGCCGTATCGACCGTTTTGTCCACTCTATACATATCGAAATCCTCCCTTTCCTGCGGCCGCGCGGTCCCTGCCGTCGTCGCAAATTTATGTATGCGCCTATCCATTTTAACAGTCAGAAACCTGCTTTGCCATGCCGTAATCATGACAATCACATCCCACATTGTTATCATACCACCATGTAGACATGATTACAAGGAGAAATACTTTTGTAGCCATGACGCTTATTCAGCCAAAAATCGTCAGTGAAGAATAGAAAAATCAACAATATAAGTTGATAGACATGGTTGTTTTCCATACAGAGCCAATTTTGCCGAGGCATATTATGTCTTCTATACCGCATGTTTAGGTTGAAGATAAGAGCGCTTCAACCGTTTGCTCCCAGTCCGTTTCGATCAGGACAACCTGCTCGCCGGCCGTTCGGAAGCCCTCGGTCACGGCGCGATTGTCGGCTTTCAGCCGTTCGGGCGTCAGACCGGAATCATCGAGCCGCGCTTCGACGTCCGAGGCGTGCGCTTTGATCGCGTCGAACCGCGCGTCGATATACGCATCCGTCATCGCAAGGCAGAGAAAGCGGATCGACGGAAGATACCGATCGTCGAAATCGCGTCGCCAGTCGAACGGCACATAGCAGCCCTCGACGATCAGGTCCTGCCGGTTTTCGATCGCGGTCTTGATGAGCTCGCGCACGACAGGCCAGAGGTACGCGGTCAGCGTGTCGTCATCCTCCGGCGTCAGCGCCGTCTGCCCGCTGCGGATCAGCCCCATCTTGAGATGGTCGATCGACAGATACGGGATATGCAGCTTTTCCAGAAGGCGCTGCGCAAGCACAGTCTTGCCCGTGTGCGACGCGCCGGTGAGCAGAATGATCATGATTCCCCCTGATGCTTTGTGCAGATTGCATCCCATTCGCAGTCCCCACAGATGTTGCGGCGAAGCCCCGCGTCGAGAATGCGTTCCCCGACCCGCGCCGCAAACTCCTCATAGGGAAGCTCGTCGCCGTCCTTTAGTCCGCAGGCGTCGAGAACCGCTTTATCGTAGCGCCTGACCTTGTCCGCGCTTCTGCAGACTCCGCCGTCGTTGTTCGGGCAGTGCGCGCAGACGGCGTCCGCCGAAACCGTCAGCCGGACCGTCGTCTGCGGATGTTCGGAGAGTTCGCGGATCACGCGGCCCATATGGTCGGTGAATTCCGCGCTGTAGCCTTTTCCTTCATAGAACGAAAAACACATTCCGTGATGCGGCCGCAAAATCATATGCTTCTGCGCTTCCTCGCTTCCGTACTCCGTCGTAGGACCGGTCGGGCTTGACCGGTCCAGTCCGAAGATCTGTTCCGCAAGCGCAAGCGTCTGCTCGACGGTGCGGTTTTCATCTCGCAGCAACACCGGAAAACCGGCGGAAAGGAACCGGTCGTATCGTTCCCGCGTGTTGATGCGTTCCAAACCCTGCCGAAAGTTTTCCATCGCGGCTTCGGGGTTCGGTTCGTCCTGTATAAGGCGAAAGAGAAATTGCTTATCCGCATCCGGACGGTCAAAGAACCGCTGCACGGAGAGCGCGGGATCGGCAAGCATCACCAGTACATGATTCGGCGCGGCAATCGCTCTCAGCGTTTCCGTGGAGATATTCGTGTCGACGAACACCGGTTTGCCCTGTTTTGCAAGTTCCGGCAGCATCAGAAGCTCCAGTTTTTCGCATTCTTTGCTTACGCCGTCGTACCATGCCTCATACGCTTCGGGCGATCTTCGGATAAAATCGTGCCAATCCGTCAGATCGCGCGTATAGGTCAGACACGGAAATTCCTTTGCATCGAGCCGTTCCGAATAGGAATCGTGCCAGTTTTCTCCGCACAGAATCCCGCCGTGCCGCTCGGCAAGCAGCCGTGCGACCGTCGATTTTCCGGCATACGCCGTGCCGGTGATGAAACAGACATTTTCGAACAACATAGAATTCTCCGCATTGCGTTTGTCTCATTTTAGCATATTGCTCTGCACCTTGTCATCATGGAATTCCGAAACGCGTGAGTAACATATCCGCAAAGAACGCCGGAATCCCCCTGCTTGCATATCATAATCCCCTTATACATCGGCAGCCGACTCTACTCTGGAGCCGGCTGCCGTTATTCTGCATTGCAGAGGGTGTCTCCGTATTGAGACAGCCCTTCAGTCTTCCTTCGGTACCTACGCAGAATGGTCGTTCGTGTTTTCCGAAAATATGCTCAGTCTCCGTTCTGAATTTTCTGAATGACCGTGCAGTTATGATTTGCCGCTACTTTTTTGGCGTACGCATCAACGGCTTGATTGCTTGTAAAACCGCTGATCGTGCCAAGATATTTCTCGCCCCAGCCTCTGCTGTCGCCGAGATTGATAAAATCACCCGCAAAAGTTCCTTTTTTGTAGGAGAGCGGCGTTGCGCTCTTTTGGCGAAGAACGACGTCGGTTATTTCATAAGCAATATATGCCGTGTCGGAGTATTCACCTTTTGTAAAGGTCATTTCATAAACGTCCAGAATGCAGTTTTGCCGCTGCCCGTCGGAAAGCAGCTCCAGATACAGCGGTCGATACGAATAGGATTCGTATTTGATTTCAAGAACGCCGAGCCAGTAGTCGTTACCTTTTCCTTCAAAGCCGGATCGGATCGCGCTTTCGGACAGCTCGTGCAGGTATGCCTGCGCCGACTCGTCCAGCTGCTTCGTATCCGTCACATAAAGATCAAGTCCCGACACGGTATAGATCCTGTTCTTTTCCTTCAGGTTGAATGTGCCGTCCTCCGCATGCAGAACGACCTCCTGCCCTTCCGACAGAAAGTTATTGGGAGAAACGGAATAGCGGATATCGTTCGCCTCGCCGTCGACGGGAAGCTTCACAAGCTTTGCCGTTCCTTCTCCGTCGATTCCCGAGAACGTTACTTCGACGTATGCAAACGGATCGATCGTTTTCAACATCGGATTCCAGAGAGAAAGCAGGACGCCAAGTCCGATGAAACTCAGAATCACGCCCAAAACAATGAGCCGCACCATCCGTTTACGGCGTCTTTGCTGCTTTTCTCTGCGCTGCCGACCGAGTTCCCGGTTCATCTCCAGCTTGTTTTCATATTCTTCCCGTGCCTGCAGCCGCGCGCTTTCACGTGCATGCGCGAGCCGGTGCTCCTGAATGACCTTTTCATCCAGGGTCAATTCCTTTTCAAACACTTCGGAGTACCCGCAAAACGGGCAGGACAGCAACTGTGTCCCTTCCTGTGTTTCGACTTCCATATTGCCCCCGCACTGCGGGCAGAGCAGTTTGACTTTGTCGTTGTCCTTCGATTGGTTCGTCATCGTTATATCCCTGATTTCCCATTGTTATATCAGCAGTATACCATGCGAATAGCCGTTATTCAAGATAAGCGCATATCTGGAACCGCGCGCCGAAACGACCTGCTGCAGCGTCCGACCCTCTGTAATGCGCTGACGGATGTTTTCCTTCGCCTGCTTAAGCCTGTGAAATGCATATTCTCTTGCAAATAAAGAGACTGCCTCTTGAATGAGGCGCCTTTGCGGCAACTTTGGATTCCGAAGTCCCGGTTTGCGCGCGTTCGTCAGCGCATTTTGCGCAGCCTTGCTTTCAGAATGAGCACGACGATTACCGCAGCGACCGAACCGATCGGGAGGAAGGTAAACGACATCTGCGGTGCGGCGGACAGACCGATCTGCGCGGAAAACAGATTGCCGCCAATGACCATGCCGACGAACAGCAGGGTCAACAGGCATTCCGCAATCAAAAGCAGAATATCGAACACCTTGCGCTTGCCGAACAGCGTCAGCAGAATGCTGCCGATCGCGCACAGCACGATCAGTCCGAGCAGCGCTTCATAGGCAAGCAGTCCGATTGTCGCGTACTGCCGATAGAGGGTACAGAGTGCTCTGGAGCTTGTATAGAGATTTGCAATTCCGAGCGCGTCGAACAGTCCCGCCGCCGCTTCGGTCGAGAACAGCCGGTCGGCAATCGGAAGCAGCCGCTGCAGCATGGTCGACGCATGCAGCAGATCGACGGGTGAAAGGCTTCCGTTCGTTACGCGGACGACGGATGCTTCTACGCGCGCCAACAACGGCAGAACGCTGCTTTCGTCGAGATGGATGCCCGCGGCGATTATCGCATTCCGATCGAACGCGTCGGAATGCAGAAGCACGTCCTGCGCCACATCGAACGACTCGGCAATTCGGCTGTGCATATCGGACAGATAGCGCTCCGTTCCTTCGCCGGTCAGCTTGACCGCCGGCAAGAACAACAGGGACAGAACGGAAAACACGATCAGCGCGATGCAGAGAATCCGGATGACGATTCTGCCGGTTCGTTTCGAATCGCCGTTCGGACGGACCTCGGCGGTGTTCGGATCCGCAGTTTGCGTTGTATGCATGAAAAACCTCCTTTGAAAACCGATCGTACGGCACGAACCCTTGTCGGAACAGACGTACGGATTATCTGTTCACAAGTATATCAAACAAATGTCCGCGTTGCAATGCCAACCGATATTTTTCGTTGTACGAACGGCGGCGGGCGGCGATTTCAAGCCGTTTTCCCTCTTTGTTTTTTTCTGCCGGGATGGTATAATGACTCTATCAACAGGACGGAGAACAAGGGATGAACGGGGAGAGTGGAATCGGGATCCTGCCGACGGAGCGTGCGGCGGAGATGATCGCGTTTCAAAAGCTGTGCTTTCCGAACGACGCGTGGAAGGACGAGGACTGGGACGATCTTCTTTGCGATCCGCGCGCAGTTTACTACGCGCTGACGGAAGGCGGGCGGATTATCGGCAACGTGTATATTTACAACTGGCAGGGCGAGAACGATTACGTCAAAATCATGAACCTCGCCGTGCACCCGGATTACCGCGGACGGGGATATGCCCATATGCTTTTGAACCGTGTTACACAGGAGATGTCCGCGCTCGGCATGAAGCGTTTTTGTGCAGAGACCCGCGCCTCCAACAAGGCGATGCAAAAGGTCTTTGCGGATTGCAATTATCGCTTTCGTACCGAAGAGGACGTCGGTTTTGAGAATCCGAAGGAAAACGGATATAAGTATATTCTGGAACTTTGAGAATACAGGAGGAAAATATGGATTCGAAGTTGGAATCGCTGTTTACGCCGTGGCAGATCGGCAGCGTCACGATCAAAAACCGCATCGTCATGCTGCCGATGGAAGGCACAAACATGATTCAGTGGGAGGCCAAGACGGGCTACGTCAAGGGCATCGACCGCTTCTATGCGGATCGGAAGGATAACAACATCGGTCTGTTCATCCCCGGGCTGATTCCACTGATCTCGATCATCGGCAAGAAATGGGTCTATAAGCACCCCGAGGTGTTCGAACCCGTCAAGCCGATCATCCGGGACATTCACGACAGCGGCGCCAAGGTCTTTTTCCAGATCAGCGCAGGGTCCGGTCGCTCGATGCTGCTGCCGCCGATCCTTCGTCCGTTTGTGAAAAAGGGATTCCTAAAGACCGTTTCATCGCCGTTTCTGATGACCAAATGGTGGTGGTCCGCGCCTGACGATGACGAGCCGAATGTCTGGGATCCGAGCGTAAAGACGGATCATTTCACCGAGGATATGATCCGGCAGTTTATTTACGCATTCGGGCAGACGGCGCTGCGCTGCAAGGAGGCGGGCGTCGACGGCGTGGAGATTCACGCCGTACATGAGGGGTATCTTCTCGATCAGTTTGCCATGCCGTATACCAACCACCGTACGGACGGGTACGGCGGCAGTCTCGAAAACCGTCTGCGCTTTGCGTGCGAGATTGTCAAGGAGATCAAAAAGGTCTGCGGACCGGATTTCCCCGTGTCGCTGCGCTACTCCGTGCGCTCCATGACCCGCGGTTTCAACCAGGGCGCTGTGCCCGGCGAGGAATTTGTTGAGGTCGGGCGTACGATGGAGGAATCCGAGCGCGCGATCAAGCTTCTTGAGGAAGCCGGCTACGATATGTTTAACTGCGACAACGGCACCTACGACGCGTGGTACTGGGCACATCCGCCGGTGTACGCGCCGCTGAACATGAACCTCAAAGACGTCGAGCACATCAAGCGGTTCACAACCAAGCCGGTCGTCTGCGCGGGACGTTTGCAGCCGGACGCGGCGGCGGAATCGATTGCCGCGGGCAGAATCGACGCGATGGGCGTCGGGCGGCAGCTTTTGTGCGATCCGGAATATGTCACCAAGATCAAGGAAGGGCGGTTTGACGACGTGCGTCCGTGCATCTCGTGTCACGGCGCGTGCCTGACTTTCTTCGGCTTGAACGGCAAGGGTACCGATATCGACCCGATGCATGTTGAGATGGGGCGCTGCGTGCTGAACCCGTGGACGAACAACGAAACGAAATACAGCAAAGAACCGGCAAAGCATCCGAAGCATATCGCAGTCATCGGCGGCGGCATCGGCGGCATGGAGACGGCAATTCAGGCAAGCTACCGCGGACATACGGTCGATCTGTATGAAAAGACCGACCGGCTAGGCGGCGTGTTCAACGCGGCTGCGGCAATGTCGTTCAAGGAAAAGGACAGGGAGCTGCTTGCGTGGTATCGGAAAAAACTTGCGGAATGCGGCGCGGCGGTGCACATGAATACGGAGATTGCGGACGTCGACGCGCTCGACGCGGACGTGATCGTGATTGCGACCGGCGCGCACGCAAGGACATTGCGCATTCCCGGGGCGGAAAAAGCAATCACCGCAACGGACTTTTTGGACAGCAAAGCGACGGTCGGCGATCGGGTCGTGATCATAGGCGGCGGGCTGACCGGCTGCGAGATCGCGTATGAGCTGGCGCTCGAGGGGAAGCATCCGTCCGTCGTCGAAATGACGGAATATCTGGTCGGTGCGCGCGGCATCTGCATGGCGAATTCGTCAATGCTGCGTGAACTTCTGCGCTATCATAAGGTCCCCGCATATCTGTCTGCGACGGTCGAAACGATCACCGATGACGGCGTTGTCATCCGGACGCCGGAAGGGCAAAAGACTGTTCCCGCGGATTCCGTGATCTTGTCGGTCGGCTATGCGCCGGACACGCGCTTTGCGGCGCTGAAGGAGCAAAAGGGCAAGAAGCCGGTGTATTTTGTCGGCGACTGCGACAAGGTCGGCAGCTTAAAGACTGTAATCAAACAGGCGTATGAACTGGTCCAACAGATCAGCTACCGGTAAGGAGGAGACAGCATGATTTGTAATCAGAGTATCGTGATCACCGGCGCGTCAAGCGGGATCGGCAAGTCGATCCTCGAAATGCTGGCGAGGCCGGAACAGAACAACCGTATCATCGCCGCAAGCCGAAGCATTCAAAAGCTTTCCGGTTTCGGTGAAAACGTCACGCTCTTTCCGTGCGATCTCAGCACGCAGACAGGTACGGATGCTTTGTTTCGGGAAGCGACGGAACGGTTTGAGAAGATCGACATCCTCATCTGCAACGCGGGCGCGCCGTACTATGAACGCTACGATTACGAGGACTGGGAACGGATTGAACGCATCTTTTCGCTCAACACCTTCTCGTGCATGTACAGCTATTCGAAGTATCTGAACCACCTGAACGGGCGGGAGGGGCGTCTTGTCTATACGATCTCCGCAATGGGCGAGATGGCGCTGCCCGGCTACGCACTCTATGCCTCCACCAAGTTTGCGATGAAGGGCTTTCAGCAGGCGATCCGCATCGAGTCGCCGAAGAATCTCAAAATTACCTGCGTTTATCCGGTGTCCACAAAGACCAATTTCTTCGAGGTCGGCGGCGCCGGGCACAAGGTGGAGCAGCCGTTCCCGGTACAGACGGCGGAGGCGGTGGCAAAGGCGACGGTCCGCGGCGTCGAGCGCGGACGCAAACAGGTCTATCCCTGTCCGGTTTATCTGCCCAGCCGGTTTCTGATGAGCATCCTGCCGCCGGTACGGGCGCTGTATCTCAGAAGCCAGCACAAAATGCTGCTGCGGTTTTTGGAACGCAAACAGAACGACGAAAAGAGGGCTTGAACATGACATACACACAGGAAACCGTGCACGCGATCGTGCAGAAACAGCGCGCGTTCTTCCGCACCGGCGCGACGCTCGACGTCAGCTGGCGCATCGAACAGCTCAAAAAGCTCAAACAGGCGGTGATCGATCACAGGGCGATGCTCGAACAGGCGCTGTATGACGATCTGCGCAAGAGCCCGGTCGAGGCGTATCTGTGCGATCTCGGACCGGTGATCGTCGAGGTCAACGAAATGCTGCACGGACTGCGCCGGTGGGCGCGTCCCGAGCATCATTATTCGGGGCTGATGTGCTTTCCGAGCACGATCACGACGGTGTACAAGATGCCCTACGGCGTGTCGCTCATCATTTCGCCGTTCAATTTCCCGATCCTTCTGACGCTCGGCGTGCTTGCGGCGAGCATTTCGGGCGGCAACACCGCGGTGCTCAAGACAAGCTCCAAGTCCGCGGCAAGCACCGAGGCGCTCAAAAAGCTGATCGCCGACACCTTCCCGCCCGAATACGTCACGGTCGTCGACGGCGGACACGACACGGCGGACCTGTGCCTTGCGGAGCGCTTCGACAAGATCTTCTATACCGGTTCGCCCGCAGTGGCAAAGCACGTGCTTGAAGCGGCGTCGAAAAATCTCACCTCGGTCGCGCTCGAGCTCGGCGGCGAGACCGGCAACTGGTGCATCGTCCGAAAGGACGCAAACCTCAGGGACGCCGCGCGCAAGATCGCGTTCTTCAAGCTGTGCAACGCGGGGCAGATCTGCATCAACATCAACCAG
>JAEEGL010963313.1_pt1 | contig 19073 bp, 23 predicted proteins | sample 9134231 | NCBI WGS metagenome assembly JAEEGL01 (sample SAMN16246548, study PRJNA631951) | gut metagenome | biome: gut microbiome; feature: rumen; material: fiber-attached | host: Bos | place: Iran: Karaj | collected 2018-10 | reverse complement strand
CATTGTTATTCGTTGTGGAGAACAACTTCAATCGGCGAAGCCTGATTGGGATGGTACGAAAGTCCTAAATGCGGCAATAGCTAATCTGGGGCAACGATAATTTACTGTTGTGAAGAGTTTTATTCTGTAAAATAGTTTACAGTAGGTGTTGAACAGCGGAATCCGGCGATTTTCGCCGGATTCCGCGTTTTTGTGATTCATGTATTAGGGAATTGACAGTAAAATTTTTCTAGACGCTACAGGCTGCTCTAAGATATTACGCGAAAGCCCTGATAGTGTAGTCGACATAGTGTTGGCTTGCGGGGCTTAAGAAATGGATACGCGTAATGAAAAAGACTACGGAATCGAAGCTGGCCTGTTTGTATGATGAATGGGTCGCCAAAGGGAGCAATCCCCAAGAAATGACATTTGACTTTGCGGATACGCTGTTGCTTGCTTGCCGTGAAGAGGTCAATCAGCATTATAATCGTCTCGATGAAGTCTCTCGCGAAAATATTGCGGAAACTGTTTGCTACAAGATCAAGACGCGCCTATACGAAAACAAAAGCAAACCAATCGAAAACATCATTGCGTTTGTCCGTAGGGCATGCCACAATGAAGGTGTTTCTGAGGCACAGGAAAACCAGATACCAAAGAAGGATAGCGCGGGACGAGTTGAGATCAATCCCGAGACTGGCAAAGCTGTACAAATCTCACGGATGACATCAGGTGATGCGCCTACGCCAACAGATGATGGTGACGAAGGCACATCTTTGTTTGAACGTAAGCCGAGTACGATTCCTTCGCCCGCCGATGAGCTTGAGCGTAAAGATGCACGTAGGCTTCTGCACAAGATTGACAAGGAACTTGACAATATGCCACCCCAGAAGGCAGCGGTGTTCAGGCTTGTTGTGTTTGCGAGGATGTCAGCACTTTCTGCCGCTAGGTGCGTCTATCACAGCAAGGTAAAGGATACGGACGCTCCTAAGGAGTGGCAGGATAGGATAGCTTGTATCGTTAGTCGCACGCGGATGCGTCTTTTCAAGAAGTTTCACGTCGAGGCGGAAGAGATCGGTATTTTGAGTAAGCAGAAGGTACATGCGCGGTAATCGGCGTCTCGAATGGGTTAGATACGCATAAGGGTTACAAGCTGGAAAGCACTGTGCCAACCCCCATCAAGACACCAGAAAGAACCTGCCCTGCAGCATCCGGGTTGCTCGCGCAGCCGGCGCAGGCAACCAGAAGCATTACAAGAGCCATACACATTACCAGTGTTCTCATTGGTTCTCATTTGAGGCGTCCAGTTTGTCGTTGCCGACGACAGCATTTTGCGGTTCTGGATGTTTCACGCAACGGCCTTCTTTTATGTCGCGCTGACGCTCCAGTTCTACTTCAGATTCGTATTTTGCATTTAGGCGCTCCAAAACATCATCGATGTCAACGATTCCTTTGCCTACATCATTTTCCTTATAATGTTCCATCCAAACAAGCATCGCAAGCGAGTCACCATGCCAATCGTCATAGGTCCCGCGTTCAAGATGTGCCCTCACTCTGGCATAATCTATCAAGTCAAAAAAGAACTCATTGGTCTGTACAGGCTCCACCGGTGGACGGCAACGCCAATACCAATCAGAGTTTTCATTCCCGTCAACCGTTTTCTGCTTCGAGTCAAAACCAAGCAGAACATTGGCGAGATCGACCAGCCTATCATGCTTCACGGCATACGCCCAAAGCATATTAAGGAACTCGGCGGTAGGCTCCCCACCAGGCATCAGCTGCACTATGCGGCGAATCCGTGATGCGTCATCAATAAAGAATTCACACAGTACCTCATCGTGCATCTGGTCATCTTGTTGGGCATACTTCCGGTCTTCAAGAGGTTGGCCTAACAAATACTTGCTTAGTTCTTTTGCCTGGTCTGATGACAGTAGATCGAACGAATGCGGAATGTAATCACTCCCCATTATTGATGCGACTGTTTTCCCATCAACGATCCTGCGGAGCGTCTTGATTTCAAACGCAAATGCCTGTGGCTGGTTTTTGTAGTATTCAGAGAAGCCTTCATGCCCTATGTAGCCCCTTACGTGTGTACGCATCCATACATCTTCTGGTGTGCCGGAAACAATCTCGCCAACCTCAAACAGAGCCAATAAGGTAAAGGGCTCGGCGGAACTGCACAACACGACTTTACATCCAGGAGACATCCACTCTGGGCATCTCTTTCGATACTCGTAGAATTTCGCGCCTTCCAGTATTTTGTCACAATACCGTTCGTGAATCTTCAAGAAACATGTTGAACTATTCGTCTCGTTTGCTCTTTTCATTGCGTGACCTCGCTTCCTTTTCGAGTTCCTTTTCAACCTTGATTATTGTATTTCGCCGCAATCTGATCTTTGTCAACGTGCTTTCCATGTCGATAATGCCATCGCCAATGTTCTCCTTTATGTCCTCCATCGTGTCAAGATCGGCCTCTATGGCATCAATGTCTTCCCTTGTATACTCACCAGCCTCAACTTCAGCTCTTGTCCACGCATATCTCTCCACATCGCGAAAGAACTCTGGGCTTGTACCTGGCAATGTGCATTCGCGGTACCAATCACGCCCCAACTTTATTTGGGGATATTCGGTTCGCTTGTCATATGCGAGCAATGCATTTGCGAGATCGACCTTTCGATTCCGCAAGACCACATACGACCAGAGCTTTTGCAGGAAATCCAGAGTGGGATTTCCGTGCGGCATCATTCGCACCACGCGCAAAAGCGCATATGGGTTCTCGATTAAGAACGCGCACACTGCTTCGTCGCCGTCCGTCAAAGGAACAACAGCATCATTATCCTGCATAACAATCTCCTTATCTGAATTTCTTGAGTTCATCAAACTTTATGAAACCGATGGCGCTCAATAGCAACTTGGAAGAGCGGAATATGGATTCCACATCCATTTCATCTTAATCTCCTTAGCAATATTGACCATCAAAGCGTTCGTCATCGGCGGGCGGCAATCCGCTTACGTCCCAACGCTTATGGCCTGTTCTTCGTGCTTTCTTGTCGCTCATCAGGAAGTGCCTGTGACTAATCCTGCCCCCCCGTCTGATCGTGCCTACCAGCACGGGGTCATCCCATGTTACGTCAACATGGTACCACCTGTTACGTATCCGAACGTAATTCCATATGTGATGGGTACTTCGGTCAATCGCCACATCCGACACAATCCCCGCCGCATTCAGCAACAGCCGATAAGCCATTGCATAGCCCTCGCAGACAGCCTTCCGCCGCACCAAGGCGCTATATGCCGTTCTTGCACGCGTTGAATAGACTTTCTCGTCCTTCACCGTCACGTCACAGTCGCATATGTGCGCAAGATAGTCATGCAACCGCAATGCCTTTTCTTCCTCATCAATAACGCCGCGTATGGTGGACATGGCATCTACGACAGCCATATCAAGCCAGCGTTTATGGACAAGATATTCAGATGGCTTCTGATCGTACTTCAAGTCCATGAGTGAAGCTTTTACCAAAGGGCCGTTAGGGCGTCTTATCAACTCAAGGTTAATGCCGGGAGCGAGATAAAACACTTCCGGATGGTTGTAATGTGCATCTCTTACGCAGGCAAGAATCCGATTGGGCCACCATAGCGTTTTCTTGGCAAAATCCGTTATGTCAACGCGTGACGCAAAGGACTTCCATCCGGCAACAACAATATTCTGGAGCTCGGTCTCTTCTGGGGTAAGTCCGGCCACCAAAGCTGGCACCTTCAGATCAGAGTTGAACCGAGCCAAAGGCATCGGTCGTGCGACATTGACCGTAGTATTGAATCCAATTGTCATTCCACTGTGGGCGACTACCGGCTCATTTACATATCTCAACATGTCACAACTCCAATCATTATTTCTTTGTTGGTACATTGCTGTGAGCAAAAGACATTGCTCTTGCGATTTCCGAGAAGGCCATAGCAGGACGTCCACCGCCCTGATGGATGTACGGAGCCCCCTCTACGCGTCTTGTCTCATAGCACACGACAAGCACATATTGAGGATCGTTAGCAGGGAAGAACCCGGCAAAGCTGGCAATGAATCTGTCAAAATCGTATTCATAGGAATCGGGTTTCATCCGCTGCATGGTTGATGTTTTGCCTGCGACACGGACTCCATCGACTGCTGCGCGTCGCCCCGTCGCTCTTCGCGGGACAAGGCTTTTGGCGATATTAGGAGGGTCTTCGTCCTTGAGGCCGTCAAATCCCTTCAGATCATCTGCCTTAACTGCTCCTTCGAGAATTGCACACGTGCCGGCTGCCGCCTTGTGCGACACGGCCTGCACTTTGTTTGTGGATGCTGTATGAGTGTACAATGTTGTGCCAGCCCCATCCGTTATCCTCTTAACGACGTACGGATCGACGCGTAGCCCGTGATTTGCCAATGTTGCATAGGCGCGGGCAATCTGGATGGAGGTTATTTCCACACCCTGTCCGATAGGGATTCGCGTTCTGTGCAGCCTGCACCATCGATCAGGCGGCAACAAGCGTCCCAGTTTCTCGCCAGCAAAGCCAATCCCAGACTTTATGCCAATGCCAAACTTGTTCAGTATGTCGTATTCCTTGTCCCGCCCAACAAGTATTCCAAGCTTTGCCAGCACCACATTGGATGAGTATGCGAGCGCGTTGGAGACCGTCAGCGTGGACTCCCAGATATGGCTCCCATCACTTGGCAACTTGTAATCACTGAAGTATGCCTCCAACGAGTTTGTGAACAACTCAGTATTCGGCGTAGCTATGTCGGCGTCAATAGCCGCAGCGACGGTCAGCGTCGACAGGAGATGACCAGGCATGAACATTCTTGTAAGGGCAAAAGGACGGGGTGCATCGGCATCGCCGCCACAGTCGGCAAACGCCAAGACTGCGCCATCCTTTACCGACAAGATGGCCGCCCAGCCGACGCCCGTATCGTTTGTATCTGCGTAGCGAGCCAATATCTCGGACACTCTGCGTTGCAACGGCACATCGATGGTCAACTCGGCCGTATGACCGCCCCCGGCGTTCACAATGCATTGGTTGGTCGCAAGGCATGACAGTGCCGTATCCTTTATCGCTGGGATGTCTATCGAATGGATGGTCACTTTCTGGGATGCAGTGCCATCATGTGCGGAGCTGCACCCGCATCCTGAGACGGACATTAATCCAATGACCGTAATCAACACATTCATAATCATTTTAAGATTTGTGTTCATGGATTGTTCCTTTTTTGATTCACTTGTGAAGTGACGCCAATTGGATCAGAATGGCAATTCAAACTCGCCCTTGATCCCCGCAGCCTTGGCAAGTGCTTCGCATTGTTGAGCTGACCATGCCTCCATTTTGTCGAGTGCATCATTGTGGGCTTCGCAGAGATGAGACACGATTTCTTGGACGGATGCCTCTACGAGAGTCTCATCTGCGTTTAGTGATTCGATGCGGTAGTCACGTAGTACTACGCAAAACTTGCCGTCCGAACTCTTTCCTACGAATGGGCGTTGCCTTGTCTGTTGCTTCAACGCGGACAACCAGGACGTGACCTTTGTCGCTTTCCCCAAAAGTCTGGCTGTTTCTTCGGGAGAAGGTAGATCTTTGCGAGGTTCTTCTGGTGCTTGCGATTCATTTTGTGTATTCATGTTAGGTTCCTTTCTAGGATTCAGTCCTTGTTTATCCAGTTTTCTTGGTTCATCGTAAAGCGGCTTGATATTCCAACCAACTCAACTACATCGAGTTCCGGGACATCAATATCATCGACTGGCAGTGATGCAAGATGTTCGTGCAATGTCCGAAGAACTGTTTCATCGATCTTTTTAGTCCGTACCACGGTGGTGGCACATTTATCGTGCCAACATTCCTTCATCTCTTCATCGTTGATGACAACACATTTCTTGGGTAAGACGACAATCGAATCAATCATAATCTGCGGTAGTTCTTTGCTGAAGAAGGAGCGACACTTTGCTGCCTGAAAGACGGGTGATACCTTATGGTCTTTTTCTGAAAACCACAATGGAGGTTCTCCCGCAAAGGCATCTTCGTCTGCAAGCCAGTCGCCGGCAAAATCTGCATATACGATTGTGAAGAATCGCTTTCCAATCTGAACAAAGTCAAAGCTGTACAAGCGATTGTTACCAGGTCTAAATCGTGAGCAGACACGGCCACCATACTTTTCTATCTCAGCGTCAACAGCAGTCTGAATCTCATTGTCATATGGGAGGGTCTGCTCAATAAAATTCTCGACCTGCTTTTCGATCTTCACCTCCTCTTCGGTATCCTCGGGGAACGGATTAGGGCTGTTTGACAAAGGTGGAGATGTCTGTTCGCCTTCATCAGCTATCGAACAATCATCATCTGATTCAAGAGGAATCATAGACAATGCATCGTGGTATACAGGAACACTGAATCGCTCGTCCTTTGTCAGTGAGAAACTTCTGTATACGCCCGTTGGCTGTTCAAAAAGGCGCGTGGCAACAGACTCCTCTTCCGAATCGAATGAAACCTTAAAGAACAATCCAAAATGCGGCATGAAGCAAAGTTCATTCTTGCTCTTTCCAAACAGAAACGCTACTTCATCTGCCTTCACCTCAAAGTCTGCTTCACCGGCTCCCGGCATGATGCCGACCTCGCCATCAGAGGAAAACGCGCTAAAAGAAATGTCTTCTCTGACTTCAATCGGATGCTCTTCCCTAAACCAGACAGGGATGCTTTCACACTTCGTTGCCATATTCAGTTCCTTTCTTGACTATAGACTTCTTGAGCATTCGGAGATCGTCGTGAAAGCAAGTTCTGCGCTCTACAAGCATTTCCGCAAATCGACCCAACAACACTTTGGAATTGCGCAGAAAGTCGCTCACCTTATTGTAGCGTTCTTCTAAGAGTTTCCGCGCTGTCGCCTTCATCTGTTCGTCGGCGTCTTCAAGGTACAACAGACCGTATTCTGGGCTGAATCCGTTCTGAATGTAACTGAAGGCAAATCTTGTCGCATTCCTTAAATCCGACTCCGCACCAGATGGTGGGAACCCCATGACCTCCTGTCCTGCACGTCCAGCGAGAGAAATGTCGATGCTTTCAAGTATCGATGCACTCGTACAACACGTCTTGTCAGACGATTCGACATACCCTAAGCGAAACGGGTTGTCTTCAATAATTGATGCTTGGACAAAGTTGCGGTTTGCCGCGTCACAAACGATGGCGTGAGACGCTTCATGTATGGCAACACTCATCAACTGGTCGTTATCGAGCTTTGTTGATGTTGTGCTTTCCCCTGAAACGACAACCCGGCGTACTTTTGCATACATTTCACGGGTTAGTTGCCCAGACTCCGCAACTGACATCGCAAGCTCGCGAACAATAGCCTTCAGCATCGCGCCGGACATGTCCTCTGTTGTGCGAACCATGAATTCAAGTAACTTCGGGCTTGGCGCAGGATTGAGGCCACATTCCTCAATCTCCATTGTCAGGAGTTTACGGCGGTTTTCAGCATTCAGGCCCCTAAAGTTAATTAGATGGCCGAGACGTCCATCGCGCATTATTGCTGCGTCAAGTGCACTTGATCTGTTAGTCGCCCCAATATATAGAATCTTGCTTCGAGGATCGTTTTTGAAACCGTCGATCTGCTCCAGCAACAAGTTAAGTCTCTCCACGTAAGCTGGCGACTTGTCCTCGTCGCGGTCGCCGGCAACGGCATCAAGTTCATCAAGAAAGACGATAAGCCCGTCACGCCCATAGCGTCTGAATGCGCCAAATGCACTTGTTATCGCCTCGGCGGATGACAATTCGGAACAGTTCAGTACCGCATAGGGACACTTGATTTCCCCGGCGAGACATCTGACGAAGCTCGTTTTCCCTGTTCCAGGGGGGCCACACAGAATCATCCCGTCGGGCCGAATGGTGTTCTTGCCTTCAAAATAGTTAACCCAACGTCGCGCATACTCAATCGCAGATTCCAGCCCGACCAGTTTGTCGAACGAGTCGCCTGCTTGTGGCGGCTCTATCTTTATTATGCCATCGCGGACTGCCGGAAGAAGCGCGTAGTCCCCCGATTTAATGTTAAGGACAAGTCGAGACTTGTCCAGTGTTGCTGTAGATGATATAAGCCTACGTTTGCGCATGGCAAGATTAGAGGCCACGGTGTTCACGTCAACCTTTTCGTCAGAATCGATTGTAACGACAATCGACTTCACTTGAGCGCCATTGGCCTCCATGACCGTCTTCCTGATACGATCTCCGATATTGGCTTTGACCATTGGTGCGACTTCGTTAGGATTCAGTGAGCTTATTCCCTCTATGAGAATATCGGCAAGGCGATTAGGGTCAATGTCTACCTTCTTAGATATAGACTTTTTGATCGACGAGATCTCTCCCTCAATTACCCTAACGAAAACTTGACGTAGTTCATGGACAGTAAGCCCCCTTAACATAACGACCTCATTTGACACCCCTGCAAGCGCGGTGACGTTGTCCCGACGATTCTGGTCAGATATGCCGCTTGTAAGCTCTTCAACAATGCGGGTTCTTGTCTTGTCGGCATTTACATCGTCAAAATATACACTTTCGCAACCGGCAGAGGTCAACAGGATTATCGTTGCTTTCCGAAAAGAAACCTCTCGCCCGGCCATGTCATCTTTGAGATGTCCGGCCGTTATAGCCCTCATGATGTGGCTACGGGCTATAGGATGAAGCAAATCAAAATTATCAATTATTATTACTGTCTCTGGGTCGTTTATCACAGGGCCTGTAAATGTGCCAATTCGGGCTCCGCCTTTCCAGCTTGAGTCGTACCCAATTACATCATGTGATGTGTTCTCAGACGCAAAAAGTCCTCCGTTCAAAACGACAACGGAACCATTACAACCCTGGGCGATTGTCTCCGAAAGAATATTTGCTGATAGAGTCTTACCAGAGCCGCACTTACCGACAATCGTAAATACAAGTGGCGTTGTACGCTCTTCTGGTGGCAGCAACTTATTGGCGAGAAGCGAATCGCATATCCTTGATATAGCCACATCCTGTCCCACAACCTCGTCCAGCATTCGCTTGCGAATATTGGCTACGGCGCGATAAACTTCACGTTCCCTGCGTTTCTTTACGCCGCCCCTGCCAATTCGTTTGACTCTTTCCATGACTTCAACATTGTTTACGGAAAGTCCATTTGCGCTAAGCAATTCATGGACAGGACTATCAGGGCAATCGTCAATTAGCAATGCTGCACCAACATGATGTATGTCTATCAAAGTGGCATCGGTGGCTTCGACCACCTTTCCCAACACGCCTCCATAGAGACTAAGTACGCGGTAAGTCTCACGCGAGAATGCCATCTTGCAAGGATCAAGGTTACTTTCACCTTGGGATGGGAGTTCACTGACAAAAAACAGCTGATTGCGCCCCAGTAAACGGTTAAGAAGTTTAGGTGCCATCTCGCAAAGTGCCGCCATAAGATGACGCCTTTCAATCATGGCACTGCCCTCGTGCTTGGCAATAGCTGCAGCCCTGTTTATCAAAACGGTGTATCGTATCGAGAATTTTGGTTTGTTCATACATCCTCCTACATTCAATGACACAAGAACCAGTTTTATATTGCAGTATACCTTATATTTTCTCTCGGAAAACTATCGTAGCCATATTGCTCTAGCAGACAGACCTCCATTTGTGTCCTTATCTTGATCCTACGCATAATGGAGTCTTGATCGTAGCACTTCCATTTTGGATCCATACCAGATAAAAGTCATAACCAATACAACGACAAGGAAATCTATCAAACATCCGGAACCTAATGCGTCACTGATAAAGCTGTAGATTGCTATGCCTACTGCAATTACTCTTGAAATATACATTGTGGCATTGGCGGCATGGCCCTGAGACATGGAATGAGCCAATAGGATCCTTAAAAACCTACCGCCGTCCAGGGGGAATGCGGGTATAAGGTTGAAAATAAACAGTATTACATTAATTCGCAAAACAGCAGTTACCCAGACTACTAGAAATGGGAGATCTTCAATTGCGGGATCATTACCGTACAACTGTTCTATTGTCTTGGTCAGTCGTGTCAGGATGTCGCCATCAAGTAATCCGATTTCCAATGCAGCGAGGCCGACACAGAGCATGCCGTTACCTAACGGCCCTGCCAGAGAAATGAAAAGGTCAGCCCAGCAAGTCCCTGGACATTCCTTGAAAAGTGTATAGCCCCCGATTGGTAAAAGTCCTATCTCCCTAACATGACGCCCAAAGTGATGGCCAGTCCATGCGTGACATATCTCATGGATCAGAAGCGATGCGGCAATTCCGATGCAAAGTGACATCAAGCCGCAGAACAATCTGAAATCTGGCCAGCAATATACAGCAACGGCAATTGGAACTGCAACAAGGCTATAGTTCAATGTGAATAATACGCCAAACAGCCTACCAATACGAAAACGCGCATTGATGAATCGAAGCAAAACTGTCCACATTGTTTCAGGCATAGCGAGCGATCTTGATTCCCGTTATGGACTAAGTAGACTCATAGCGACTCGGAACATATAGTCAAATATCTTGGCCATGGTTCTAACAATAGCCCACAGCAACAAGAACAATGCTCCGAGTATCTGCCCAAGTGCATCAACCAATCTGACCGATGACGACATATACGACCTCACAATCTCCCCTCAGTTGTGATTTTCGACATGAAGAATGCTCCCGCAACCAGGACAATCACAGTCGAAGGCGGCATAGTGGCTAAATTGTGAGCCATCGAATCTGGTGTTACATACGCAACAGACGACGGTCAGTTTAACAGGTTGCCGCGTAGTATCTTTTGTTTGCTGCGCTTCGTTAGGGCATATCCTTTGTTCTATGCTGTTCTTGCTCGAATCGGAAACAAAATACGATTTGATCTTTGAGCCAATGCCCCATGAATAATGACCATCAAGCCAGTTAAGACCAATGAATGCCAATGCAATGAGCATGGCTATTCCCAGCACCTTCCAGATCCAGTGTTCCTCCTCTGCTTGCGGGAACGCAACGTAACGCGGCTGAGTAGCATAGTGTGAGGGTGTGTACGCATGCCCGTTTCTATCCCGACGATGCGGGTCTTCAACTACAATTTGCCAACTCATTCCATTGCCTCCTTTTCGTTTGTTGTTGATATGTCACATCCAGAAGTCTCCGGCGTCCCCATATGCTCCCATGACATAGGTATCTGAGAACAGTCCTCTGGGAATAGAATCTTCGCCGTATCAACCTCATCGCCACAGATTGGGCACTCGTCAATTTTCTTTGTACGCATCCATTCGACGCCCCAAGGTGCCTTGGCTGTAATGAAGCCTTCTTCTGGTTGCAGATATGGGCCACCTATGCGGATATATTGCAACCCAAGCCGTTCGTAATTCTCTGCCATCAGTTGTGAGAGCTTAGAATCGTGATTCTTAAGCATCCACGAAAGCATTATCATTGTTGCGGTGGCATTTATCCTGCTTATAAATGCTCCAAGCGCAGGCTCCCCACCATAAGACCCTGGAGAATCGGACGAATAGTCAAAAGTACTGGAACGATGTCCCCCAACAGACAGTCCATGTGCGCAGAAATAACATCCCCTCTTAGGGCGTCCCTCTTTCCAGCCTAACGCCTGTCCGGGCTCCCAGAGAAAAACCTCACCCTCAACGGCGTTAGTTCCACAGCTCACGGCCATAAATGGGATTGCATAATGTATCGCTGCTAGTTGGCAGAGGTTCTGGATGTGATAGACATCCGTAACAGCCAAAATCCTAGTTGGCTTGTATGTTTCTATTGTCTTCCTTAACAATTCTCTGTTCCCTGCAAAGATGTCTTCGGGGATCGACACGCAATGGCACATGGGAACATGCTCTTCAATCACCCCCTTGAGTGCAACCGTTTTCTGGAGGCCAACGTATCCGGCACCCAGTGCGTGGCGCATCGAATTATGTATCTCAAGATTGTCCATGTCGGCAAGGATTAACTGACCAATCCCATTCTTGGCAAGCTCTAGGCTCATCGCGGCTCCAACAGATCCACAGCCTATAACCAGAACCTTCTCCTTTGAAAGAGATGCCATCAGTTCAGCATTAAATGGTGTTCGTTTGTAAAAATCACCTTCATAATATGTGCGTACCTCAACCGGCTTTCCTTCGGATGTTGTTATAATACCATTGGAGGAAACCCTAAAAGGAGTGTTGCTGTCTCCTTCAACGCCAACCACCGCCAGTACACACCTTGAGATCAATTCTTCTTGGCTGCCTGGCCTGACAAACTTTGTAATCGTAGCTTTCAGCTCCAAAGGTGACCAGACTCCCAAGACGAGTGTCCCCTTGGGAAGGGTGGGAATTTCATCCTTAAGTGCAGTTGAGATCATAATCTTCGGACGCATTCTCTCTTCCATTTCCTTTTGCTTCCTCTCTTTTTCAATAAAGCTTGTAAATATGGCGTTCCAATCCACGTGCGACTCAACGTCTTCGACCTCAAAATCAATGAACCGTCCTTCCTGCAACGGAATCACCGTTCGCCCTATCTTGCCATTGACGAGAAGTGCCTTATCCCCTGTCTTCGGGCTCACACCTAGGCGGACATTCCAATCAGGCCCCGCTACCTTATCGATGCGCCTTGCAAGATCTGCTTCTTCTGAGAAATAGGCAACCGGCTTGGCATTCTTCCACGCATTCTTTACGATGGGAGAATCATCCTCTATCGTTTGTACGCGTGTAGCAAACATTTTTCCTTCCATGACCCAGAAACCTAGTAATTCTGTGGTGTATGATTCCTTAAGATTTATAAGTATGACCGGATAGGGATTGCCATGTCCAAGAGGGGTTGGTTCCGTAGCGGATTTCCTAAACGTTTCGTACGTACTTACATCTGTTGACGACAATTGCGGATAATTCATTGGATGAATATGAACAGGAGCTACACGGCACTTCCCGTCGGTCTGAGTCAGCTTCTCTCGGAACAATGACACTACCCTTGGATCATCATTCACGTTCACGTCAACAGTGCAGAAGTTTCTGCACATCACATCGTCTGGATAATTTACACACTGATAGTATATTGGAGAACCCTCGATGACCATCGCTAGAGCGCTCAACTCCTTATCACTTCGACACATCCTTCCAAAGATTCGTACAACATCTTGCCTAAATTGTGTTGTTACAAAGATTGGCCGTGTCACAATACCATGCCAATCCTTCATGTTCAACTTTGCTCCCGCAGAATCGACAGGTGGATTCTGCGCCCCCGGAGCTTTCGCTCCGGGGGCGACGGAGGAACTGCGGCCTAAGACCGCGCTAACCAATCGCATCATCATTTTCATGTCATTCTCCTCCTCTGAATCTCTTTTGCTGTTACACTTTCTATTCAATTGGTGACATGTTTGCACCAGCCCGCGCACGTCCAAAAAGAATAATGAAGCTGACAGTCCACTTCTCAATGCGCTTAACAAGCTCAATCAGCCTGTTTGTTTCCACTGGAATCGCGAAGCTGATTTCCCCCCGTTCTGAAACAAGCCCAGGGATTGCAGCGCCACCAATGAGACGCACGTTCAATGCTTCACCATCAGATCCTCCATCTTCCTTCGCGCTGACAAGGATCTGGCATCCATGCGATGTCATGATCTTTATGGCTTTCTTGCCGTCCTTGTTCATTGCGCAACACAGCCTTGCATTCCCGCACCCAAACACCGCCAGCGGCAAGGGGGCGATCTGAAGTGCCTGCGTCCACAGGGAATCGAACATCGCGTTTCCCGTAGGGGTATTTGCCGCTTCGCGGTTTGATGCGGCGTTGGCAGCATCCTGTACTTCGGCGGACGTAGGTGCCGAAACACCATGCGGGTCAAAGGTTTCCCAAGTGTCATTAGTCTCGCTTGCGAACTTGCCAGGGTTCAACTTCTGCCCGGAGGCAGGATCGTTCACCGGGACATAGGATTCCCAGTTTTCGGATTCAGACCTTTCGGTGCGCGAGCCGTCCTGACGACCATCTGCCGATGACTGCCCCCCATCGTTTGAGGCGTCATTTGCGAACTTGCCAGGATTCAACTTCTGCCCGGAGGCAGGGTCGTTCACCGGCTCATAGTTGTCCCAGTCATCGGACGTATCACTGGCAAACTTGCCGGGGTTCAACTTCTGCCCAGAGGCAGGGTCGTTCACCGGCTCATAGTTGTCCCAGTCGTCGGACGTATCGCTTGCGAACTTGCCAGGGTTCAACTTCTGCCCGGAGGCAGGGTCGTTCACCGGCTCATAGTTGTCCCAGTCGTCGGCTTCGGACGTGTCGCTTGCGAAGCATGCCGTGCCAAAGCAAATGCCCGAAACAGGCTCCTCAACAACGGCATAACTATTCATTGGAATCGTGTTCATCTTTTATTTCCTTTTTGAGGTTACTTTATCGTTAGACAACCCGACGGCACTCACCGCCGGAAAACGCTACCAAACTGAGGGAAACGACCGGTCGCCTCCCATGTAATAATTCCTCCAGCCCACTCTTCACATCGACGGAGTAGTTCGCACAGATTGACATTACCGAGATTGTTTCCCAGGCAAAGACTGTGATCATTGTAAATGTGATTTTCGTGCCCAAGCGGGCGGTGCCGATCTGCCCGTGGAGAGCGAATTACGGGGTCGCCTCCATAATTCACCCTGCTAGTGTCAATGAAGAAATCTACGATTTCTATCCGCCTATTACCGTTCTCCTTGACCGGTATGTGGGCTCGAAATGCAATCGTATCGCTTCCTGCTCTTGTACGGAGCCAGTCGCGACGCCCTTGTGTTTGGGTCGGATCCAATAGCTGTCTCATGAATTTATTCATTGTTTATTCCTTTGATTTGATGGATTCAATGCTTCTAGTAAGCGTAGACTACAATGACTGACACATCTTGCATTATTATTTGCGGCAGGAACATTCTATGTCAATCTTTCCATCGCCACCGCACTTGTCACAATACTCGCGCACCCAGTCCCCGTTAGAATCAAGATGCTCGCGATAACCGGTTCCGCCGCAGCGATCACAGGGAACGCGATTATACCCGCGCCCGCCACAAATTGAACACTCATTGATGCCAAACATTTTCTTGTTCCTTTCTAGATTGGTTAAAGTTGTCCTTACAATTTCTCAGACATCCCAGCTTTGAATTTCTTGCACATTTCTAAATTTTTCCATGAAGATTTTTCTTAAGGTGAATCTGTTGTCCTTTACTGTTATCGTCTAAAAGAACATGCAAGTTCCCTGGAATGATGACAACCCCGCCATGTGATGTCCATGTACGGTGATGAAACCAGTCGTCCATTTCTCCAATCGTTGTAGCAATTCGATTAATTGTGGGGTTTCGATCATTGAAGCAAATTTAATCCGACCATGCTCGTCTACGACATTTGGAACTGTGATTGCGCCAATAAGGCAGACATCAAGTGGATCTATTTTGCCGGGTTCTTTCGGAAGAACCATGAGTTTACATCCTTCTCCAGTGACAATCTTTATTGCCATATTGTGGTCGTGATCCATCGTACATGAGACTTGCATACCATCGCAGCCAATGGTACTAAATGACATCCCAGCTTGTGACGCAAACATCGCTTGTGCCCACAAAAGATTAAATGTTCTGTTGCCGCTGTCCCAATCAATGCCTTTACCTTGTACGGGATAAAATGAATCCCAGTTGAGGCCATCGCAGGGTATAAACTCGAATAAAGGTGCCTCTAAAGAGAAGTCCTCCTTTTCAATCATAGGGGGTTCATTCCCAATAGGTGTTCTGCTTCGCTTTCCTTTCTGATGCCGTGCCATAATTGCTTTCCTTTCTCTATATCGGTTAGACGCCAAAAGAACGATTTTCTTGCAGCGCACCGATTCAATAATCTTTGTCCTTCTGTAGATAGCTTAGGTTCGTATAAAAAGTTCACGAAAATGAAATCATAAAGTCAGGATATTTGTTTCGTCGAAGTGACCGTCTCAAAATGGTATAATATACGTTGTTAAACGGAGTCTCCATCAGAGCTTCCCACAAAGGAGTAACCAGAAGTGAAATATTGCATGAAAAAGAAAGCCGGCACGACGCAGGGTTGCCTGCGGAAAGTTGCAGTACGAGGGTGTCACACCATCCTCTTTGTTGTAGCCATTGGCATGATGAGCGCCTCATGTTCGCGTGAACAGGATGAGGTCTATCAAGATCCATACGCCGATCCGGACGTTAAGGTCGGACAGGAGGCCTCAGAGCAGGTCGAGACAGCGGACAGACATGAGGGACGCTGTTCCGTCCACAAGTATATGTTCAAGGGGAAAGGCCCTGCACATAAGATGGCGGATGTGAAGAAATACGAGCTGGATCACATGGGCAGTCGAGGTTCGGAAGTCTCCGTTAAGGTACACATAGAATGGCCAGAGGAGCAGTCTGGGTTGTCGAAGGACGCGCTCGCCAAGGTGAGGAAGACGATACTGTGGATGGCGTTTGCACATACACCGGAGGTAAAACCGTATAGTGTCCCGGAGTCGCTTGGAGAAACGGAAGAATCGCTCAGAAAGCATGACAAGGAACTGTGGGCGAAGGAAGGCAGCAGCAGAGATATTGACGATGAATTTGGCTTGCAGCCCGCTGATTGGGCCAAGTTGGTTGGTGATGCACTTTCGCATAAAACTGGCAGAATGCCGGCAAAGGATGATGGGCGTGTTTCCACCAAGGCACTTGAATTGGGCATGTCGGGAATTAAGGAGCACGCCCAGACCTGCTACAAGTGCGAACCACCGGAAAAGATGAATGACCACTGGTGGCATTGTTGTAGCCAATGGTCGTTCATTGTTGATTTACATCTTGACTGGCCTTTTGGTGTTACTGCGAAGGAGAACGCGAAATGGTATGAACGTCCAGTGTTATGTGTCTGGAATGAAGGCTATGACAGGGATGGTGGGCAAGGTTGCCATGACTGCTATTGCTCAAAGGTCTTTAGTTTGCCGGATGGACGGGAACTTAGCATTGAGGACTATTTTGCGCCCGAGAAATTGAAGGCATTGTCGGCTTTTGTCACGAAACGGTTTCTCCATGAGAATTATGAACCGGAAGAGGCCGCGAGAAGAGAACAATGGCCTTTTGATCTTACGGAAGATGATGTTTCCATGCTTGTGAATAGAGAGGGCGTGAAATGGACATGGGGACCATATACAGTTTTGCCTGGAGCTCATGGTGCTCCGTCGATATTTTTCAAGTGGGAAGAACTTGAAGCCTTCAAGTGAAAGATGCGGATATGTATAAGCCAACATGTCTCCTAAAAATCCATCGCAAGTATTGCGACAAGATACTGTCTGGGGAGAAGACATACGAATACCGCAAGCGTTGCCCAGAATGGATTGCACCGGGGAGCGAAATGGTGTTGTGCAGTTCAGACGAACCCGCCGTATTGCTGGCTGTGTTTGAAGTCGGTAAAATCGTCACTGGTACACCAGAGGAGGTATGGGAACGGACGTGCAAAGCAGATGGTGTGGAACGCGACGCTTTTCTCACGGGCTACTACGAAAACGAGCCGCAGGCAATTGCATTTGAGGTTCTGAATCCAAGGCCCCTATCTGTCGATAAAATAGTCGTTTCTGTGTTCGGGAAGGAGTATGTTCCTCATTCGTTCAAGCGCCTGTCCGACGAGGAAATTGCCAAAGTGCAGGAACTGCTGAAAGGAGCGTGACGCCATGAAAAGACTGAACGAAGCCATCGTCGCAACGATTGTCATTCTGCTGTTGGTCTGCGCCGGATGCGCAAGCAACCCGGATGCTGCAGGGCAAGTTCTTTCTGGGGTTTTGATGGGCGTCGGAACGGGGTTGTCCGGGCTGTAGGAGGTGCGGGTATGGACTACAATGAAGATGACTACGAAAAGATGCCGCATGATCAGCTTCTGACGCTCGCAGATAGGGATCGGCTGGCGGCGGAAGAGTTCTACTACCGCTATCACCATGATGATAACCTAACTTTGCAGGCCGAAGCTCGCAAGGTCTTGAAATCCCTCGCAGAGGAGTTTGATGCAAGGAGCTTCTGGGCGGACTGGTATAACGAACTACTCCTCAGTGATGACCCGAAGGAGAGGGACGAGGCCGAAGCGTGGAGGCAGAAAATCATCCGCGAGGGTGTATATGATCGGGAAGATCTGATAACCATGCGAATAATTGACGAAGATGAAGCGTATGTCGAAAAGATTGGGTAACCCATATATGAAAGAACAAGAATTAGAGAACCCTTTGATGGCGGTTGACGAAGACATCTGTGCGTTCTTCATCGAGGACGCTTCTCGGCTTCGGCGCATAGTGCAGTTGATGTCCGAGGAGGATTTGTCCGCTAACTTCCTCAATACGCTTTGGGCCTATGCCGAGAAACATGATCGGCTCTTCGATCTCGCTAATGCGTTGTTGGGCTTCGACTCAAAACACAAGACTGTTGAAGGGAATGAAAACTGTGATTGGTTCTGGCAATGCTTCTTGCCGGCAGGGCCAGTACGGGCCAACGAATTCTTTTATGAACTGATGACCTACGCGCGAGTAAGGGCGCATCTTGCAAGAGGAACCTACGATGATTGGCATGGCAGTTCCTTTGCCATGTTTGAATGGATGGAAGATTACAAGAGGTACGATATCGGTAAGGGCATCATAGACATTGACAAAGTATTGGATCAAATGCTGTCAAAATACGAGTCCGAGGTTGAATTGGAGCGTCGGCACGACATTGAAGGCTGTTATCCAGATCGTCCAGAACCAGGTAGCAGGGTCAACGAGGTGAAAGACCCTGATGGTAGAATATTTGTCGGCATCTTTGAAAGCGCGGTTTCTAAAGATGGAGAGATGGGACTCCCCACCGAATTCCGTGATGAGCTGGGGCGTAGCGATATGTGCGTCGTTGTGAACCCGGAAAAAAGGAACACGCTTATCCTTATCCCCGCCGATTTCTGTGAGAAAGAGATTAGTCGTCAAGAAGATGCTACTGACCCCGGCGATGACTTATACGAAGCATATAAACGGGCCGTCAGAGTAAAAGTTGACGAACGTGGACGTATGAAGCTCCCCTTGAAACTGCTGTCAAACGTCTGCTCGGAGAATGACAGGACAGTTGTACTTCGCGGCTACATTTCGACCATCATGCTCCTCAATG
>JAEEGL010002734.1_pt1 | contig 19073 bp, 6 predicted proteins | sample 9134231 | NCBI WGS metagenome assembly JAEEGL01 (sample SAMN16246548, study PRJNA631951) | gut metagenome | biome: gut microbiome; feature: rumen; material: fiber-attached | host: Bos | place: Iran: Karaj | collected 2018-10 | reverse complement strand
TGTCATGCTGGCTGTACAGCTCGTCGACAACTTCGTGTTGCAGCCTGTCATCTACTCCACCAGTATCCAAGCCTCTGCGCTTGAGATTTTCATCGTGATGCTCATTGCGGGCACTATGGGAGGCATCGTCGGCATGCTGGTCGCCATCCCGTCGTACACTGTGGTGCGTGTCATAGCGGGCCGTTTCTTCTACGACCGTAAAATTGTGCAGCGGCTGATGCCGGATATTCATCAGTCAGTTAACGAGTCTGCTGACAGGCACGACTAAAACCGCTTTTTTTAATCGAAATATCCAAGACCGCTTATCGCTTCAAGCATCTTGTCGATATAGTCCCATGTGGTGGCTGACCATTTGAAGCCCAGACGATGCAAAACCTGTGTGGTGTAGGTGTTTGTCAACGTCACATCCGCCACTTTTTTGCCGTGTGCAAGGTCCTGATATGCCAAGAGACTCGAGAGATTTTTAGCTTTCTCAGGGTCGGTCATGGCGAGGTCAAGCACTTCCTTATACTCATCCTGTTCGACAAATCTAAATTCGCCGTTGATGTTCTTAAACTCGCTCAGCACGTCGCCGAGGAACTGTGAGTGGCTGTTATACACGTGGAACAGGCAGTTTTGTTTCGGTGTTGACGAGAGCAGCATGATGGCGTGTGCCACCTCGTTGATTGGCGAGAACTCCACCTGTTCTTCGTAAAGCTCGTAAGGTATGCAGCCCAGCATGTTATAAATCTTGATACGTCCCATGAAGGCGTTGGTGACGAAGTTGACTTGGAACTCGCCATCGGTGGAACGTGCCGCGAGGTTACCCACGCGCATGATTTTGGCGGATAGCCCTTTGTCGACGGCAGCCTGAAGGATGAGACGCTCGGCGATAAATTTGGAATATATGTACTGGTTGCCAAGATATTGTCCGATAAACAGCTTCTGCTCGTTAAAGATACTGTCGGCAGAAGGCACGCCGTCGACGCTGAGGCCTCTGGTGCTATATGTCGACACATGTACCAGACGTGCTCCGGTGGCGAGGCAGAAGTCGATGCAACGCTGGGCTCCGCCGATGTTAACGTCTTCAATCTCAGTGCCTTTGCTGAAGTGTTTGACAATAGCGGCGCAGTTAAACACGGTGTCAATCTTGGCTTTCACGTCATCGGTGAAGTCGTTGGTGACATCGCCTACTACGATATGAATCCGCTTGCCGAAGAGTTCGTCGTAGGTGTTCTCGAAATAGTAGAACAGCAGCAGTTTCAGACGATGTTCAGCGGCATCCATGTCTTTGTCGCGCACCAGACAGAAGATCTCCTTGGCATCAGAATCTATCAGTTCCTGAAGGATATGGATGCCGAGATATCCTGTGGCGCCTGTGAGCAGCACGTTACCCAGCGACTGGCGTTGGTTGTTGCGGAACATATCCAAGTTGTTGTATTCCAGCATCTTATGAATAGGCTGATAGTCATAGTCGGAGCCGTCAGTCTTGTCGTTGTCGGCCACGCTGACACCTGTGACGAGTGCTGCGAGCTTACGTGGTGTCGGGTTTGCGAAGACGTCGCCGTATGCCACGTGCATTCCAGCCTTGTCGGCGGCTATGATGACACGCGTCACCATGAGTGAGGTGCCACCAAGCTCGAAGAAGTTGTCGGTGGTGCCGATTTTCTCCATGGCGAGGATGTCGCTGAAGATATCACAGAACAGTTTTTCTGTGTCGTTGGCTGGTGCCACATATTCATGGTCGCTGGCTTGGATGACAGGAGCCGGCAGTGCCTTACGGTTCACCTTCTGGTTCTGGTTGAGCGGTATGGCGTCGAGTTGCATGGTGGCGGCAGGAATCATATAAGAAGGCTTCTGCTTTCCAATGAAGGCGTTGAGTTCCTTGATGTCCACCTTGTCGTCGCTAACGATATAAGCTGCGATGAATTTGCCACCATTCTCATAGTCAAAGGCTTGTACGGTAGCATCTTTGATACCCGGGAACTGGCGAATCACGGCCTCGACCTCCTTGAGTTCGATACGGAAGCCACGTATCTTCACCTGGCCGTCTTTACGTCCCACAAACTGGATGTTGCCGTCGGGGAGGTAGCGCACGATGTCGCCGGTGCGATACACACGACTATGCTTCGGGTCATCGCTAAACGGGTTGTCGATATAGACCTCGGCGGTTTTTTCCGGACGGTTGAGGTAGCCACGGCTCACTTGCGGTCCGCTGACCCACAGTTCGCCTGCAGCACCCAGCGGGAGCCGGTTGAATTGTTTGTCAACGATATAGAGTTTAAGGTTGTCGAGCGGCTTACCTATAGGGATGTCTATCTCGTAATTTTTCAACTCGTAGTTGGTGGTGAAAATGGTGCATTCTGTAGGGCCATAGCCGTTAAACATCCTATAGGCCGGCGGGTTGAGTGCTGCCAGTTTTTCACCTCCGACGGCAAAGCAACGCAACGAATGGTTATCCACGTTGGTGGCAAACTGGAAGCCCACCTGAGTGGTCATGAACGAATGCGTTATATCGTTTTTGTTGAAATATTCATTTAAATCAGGGAGGTTTAGGCGGATATCGTCGCCGATGATATGGACGCAGGCGCCGCATGTCAGAGCGGGATACATATCCATCATGCAGGCGTCGAAGCCATAGCTGGCGTATGCTGCCACACGGTCGTTGGCAGTCAGGCCGTAATAGCGCTGGTACCAATGGCAGAAGGCCACAAGGTTGCCGTGCTCCAGCTGACAGCCTTTAGGTGTGCCTGTTGAACCTGAGGTGTAGAGCAGGATGAACAGCGACTCAGGTTTAAGGCTGTTGGCTATTGGCTGTTGGCTGTTGGCTATTGGCAGTTGGCTTATGTCTTTGGTTAACAGCACTTCATCCTTGTATTCATCGACGATGGAACGCAATCCTTCATCGGCGATGAGCATTTTGGCAGACGCATCCTGAATCATGAAGTTCAGACGTTCGGCGGGGTAGCTCGGGTCGAGAGGCTGGTAGGCGCAACCGGCTTTCAGCACACCCAACGAGGCAATGGGCATCCACTCGCAGCGCGGGATGAGCACCGAGACGACATCTTCTTCGCCAAGGCCTTTCGACATGATATAGCTTGCAATGCGTTCCGAGATCTCATCAACCTCGCGATATGTGTATTTCTTGTCATGATAAACAACAGCTTGATTATCAGGAGTCTTTGCGACCTGACTGCGGAACAGCGAGACAATGGTCTGAGTGTCGTCGTATTCCACTTCAGTGTTGTTGAAGCTGTCGAGTAAAGAAGTCTGATTTGCGTCAAGCAGAGATACGGTCTGCAATAAAGCTTCTGGTTGTCTGATAAAGGCGTTGGCGGCGTTGCACACCGACTGTGCCAAGCTTTGCATCAGTTCGTGGCTGTAACGGCCATTGTCGTATTCGATAAGCACGCCAGGCACACCCTCTTGCTCTTGGATGTAGAAAGCGATGCGGAACTTAGGAGTGTCAAGTTCAAGTGACTCGATTTCAAGTCTCTGTCCATTGACAATATAATGGTCGATGACCCCCATCTGATATGCGAACATGATTTCGGCTGACAGGTCGTAATCATTGGCAATCCGGGCAAACGGATATTTCTCGTGTGTCAGGGTGTCGTCAAAGTTCTTGCTGGTTTCTTTCAGGAAGTCCATCACCTTTTGATCGCCAATCTGGGCACTCAACGCCATAGTGTTGACAAACATACCCACGGTGTTGCTGATGCGCAGGTCGGAGCGGCCGTTGCTGATAGTGGTGATGCAGATCTGCTCGTTGTTGGTGAAACGAGAGAGTGAATAGAACACCGCTGCCAGGGTGAGGTGAGACGGCGAGAGGTTGTTTTTCTTACAGAAAGCCTCCATTGCGTTGAAGTCCAATGCGCAGAAGGCCCTGCCGACAGAGCCTTGGTCCAAAGGGTTGGTCAGGTCGGCAGGCACTTCCGTGATGCCTTCCACCTTGCCCAAACGCTCTTGGAAGAAGTCTTTCGCCTCAGTGTAACTCGGTGTGTTTTCAGCTGCTTTCTCGTCGGCGACGAAATCGGCATAGCTGATGGACTCCGGTTCGATTTCACCTCTGTTCATCAGTTCACACAGCTGGTTCAGGAACAGGTCGAAGGAGCCTCCGTCGAAAATCAGGTGATGCACGTCGGTCAAAAGATACACATTTTTCTCAGTGGTGACTATTTCCATGCGGTAAAGCGGTCCTTGCCGCAGGTTGAATGGCTTGACAAACTCAAGTTTGTGTTTCTCCAGTTCCTTTTCGCTTAACTTGCTCTGTATGATGACAACAGGCTGGTTTTTATCGACAATCTGCACTATCTCGCCGTTTTCGCTGTCAAAATGCACATAGAATTGCGGATGCGCCTTGATGATGGTCTCGAGTGACTTTTCAAGCTGTTTCGCGTCGGTGTCTTTCGGGAAACGGACGAGCGCAGGGATGTTATACACCGTGGTGGTAGGGTTCTTCATGCAGTCGACATAGACACCCGTTTGTGCGTATGACAGCGGGGCGTTGTTCAATTGAGAATTGACAATTGACGATTGAGAATTGTCGGTAACTGCATTATTTTGAACAGGATGTTGTCCATTGAGCATATCGTTCAAAATCTCATTCTCGATGCTTTGCAAGGTACCTGTCTTGGCCAGAGATTTCGAGTCGAGGGTGACGCCGAAGCGTTTGTTGATTTGGATTGCCAACTTGATGGCCATGATGGAGGTGAGGCCGACATAGCCCAACACGGTTGTCACGCCGAAGTCTTCGGTGTTGATGATTTTAGCGATGATGCTGTGGATTTCCTGTTCCAGCACGTTCATCGGGACATTGTTTTCCACTGTAGCTTCAGCCGCTTTCTTTTCCGGCTTCGGAAGCGCTTTCTTGTTCACCTTCTGGTTCTGGTTGAGCGGGATGCGGTCGATCTGCATGGTCACGGCGGGCACCATGTAAGGCGGTTTCTCATCCATGATGAAGTTATTCAGGGCTTCGATGTCAATCTGCTCGTCAGAAACGATATAAGCAGCTATGAACTTGCCGCCGCCTTCTTCGTCGAAGGCTTGCACTGTGGCGTCTTTGATGCCCGGGAACTGACGTATGACGCCTTCCACCTCTTTGAGTTCGATGCGGAAGCCACGTATCTTAACTTGTCCGTCCTTACGTCCAACAAATTGGATGTTACCGTCAGGAAGATAGCGCACGATGTCGCCGGTGCGGTATATATGGGTGTATTTCTCGTTGGTTTCGAAAGGGTTGTCGATATAGACCTCGACGGTTTTTTCCGGACGGTTGAGATATCCTCTTGACACTTGTGGTCCGGTGACCCATAGCTCTCCCGCTGCGCCTACAGGCATACGGTGGCCAGCCTTATCGACGATATACAGCTTCACGTTATCCAACGCCGCGCCTATCGGGATGTCCTTCATAGGCTTTGTCACGTCGAAGGAGGTGATGCAGACGGTGCTTTCGGTAGGACCGTAGAGGTTCACCAGCGTGTATTTTGTCGGTGGAGTCAGTGGAGCCAGCTTCTCGCCGCCTGTCAACATATAGCGCAGGCTATGATTATCGATGCTCGTGGCAAACTGATAAGCCACCTGTGTGGTCATGAATCCGTGTGTGATATGTTCTTTTTCAAAATATTCGTTCAATGCCAACAAATCAAGGCGCAGCTCTTCAGGGATGATGTAAAGTGTGGCGCCACCGGTAAGACACGGATATGTTTCCATCATATTGGCATCGAAGCCATAGCTGGCGTAGGCCGTAACTTTACAATCGGATGTGAGGTTGAATCTGCGGTGATACCATTCGCAGAAAGCGACGATGTTACGATGCACCAGCTGGCAGCCTTTAGGCGTTCCCGTGGTTCCGGAGGTGTAAAGCATGATGAAGAGCGACTCAGGTTTGGGGCTGTTGGCTATTAGCTGTTGGCTATTGGCTGTTGGCAGTTGAATAATGTCTTTCGTCAAGAGCACGTCGCCTTTGTATTCGTTCACGATGTCGCGTAACGGCTCATCGGCGATGAGCAACTTCACGGCGGCATCATGCATCATGAAGTTGAGGCGTTCCGATGGGTAGGTCGGGTCGAGGGGCTGGTAGGCGCATCCGGCCTTCAACACGCCCATGGAGACAACAGGCATCCACTCGCAACGGGGAATCAGCACGGAGACGACATCCTCCTCGTGAAGGCCTTTGCTATGAATATAGGCGGCGATACGGTCGGAAATCTCATCCAATTCACGGTAAGTGTAACGTTTATCCTTATAAACCACAGCGATGTTGTCGGGTGTTTTCGCCACCTGCTCACGGAACATGGATACTATAGTAGCATTCTCGTCAAGCTTCGTATCGGTTTGGTTGAAGCTGTCAAGGACGGTGCGTTGGCTCTCGGTGCAGATGTCGATGTCGCGAAGGAATGTTTGGCTCAGGAAGCCCTCCAAAACAGCCTCGTAGCTCTCCATGAACTGGTCTATCAGTGTCTCGGAGTATTCGTTGGAGCTATATTCCGCTCTTATATGATATTTTTTGCCGACATAGAAAGCCATCATGTAAAACGACACGTCCTCGTTGTGTTTGCGAAGTTGAATGGCCTCCATGGGTTTCCCCATCAGTTCGGTGTAATCAAATATGAGACCATGCCATGCAAATATGGAGTTGGTTTGCAGGTTGAGGTCGTTCATTATGTCGGTATAGGAATAGATGTCGTGTTTGCGGCATCCTATCATCTGTTCCTCACCGGCTTTCATGAAGTCGAGCACGGTGGTTTCTTCTGTGAACTTGGCATAGACAGGCAGTGTCTTCACCGTCATGCCGACGGAGTGTTGGAACTTCGGCTCGGTACGGCCGTTGAAGACCGTGGTGAACAGCGACTCCTGCTCGTTGTTGTACTTGGCCAGCAGGAAAGAATATGCCGAAGTGAAGAAAGTGCTTTTCTTGATACCGTTGGCTTTGCAGAAGGCATCCACCCGATCCATGTCGGTGTCGAGGATACGGAGTTTATTGGCATCAGTGTGTTCTGGTATCTCGAGGTCGGGCATGAGCTGTGTGAACGTGTCGCCGCAGTCGAAGTTTTTAGCGTACCATTGTTTGCCTTCCTCGAAGGCAGGTGTCTTACGCATCTCGGCTTCGGTGAGGGCAAATTCCTGCATTGTCATCTCCTCGGGCGCCAGCGTGCCGCCGTTGTAAGCTGTCTCCACATCGCTAACGACAATATGGTATGATGAGCCGTCGCTGATGATATGGTGCATGTCGAAGAACCAGTAGACATGCTCCGCGTCGCGCATCACTTTGGTATGAAACAGCCTGCCGCCATGGAGTTGGAAAGGCTCTATGAATCTTTTTTTCTCAGCCTCGAGGTCCGTAACCTGCTCGACGGATAGGCTGAATTCCTCTTTTTCCAGATCAATGGCTTGCAGAGGTTCTCCCTCGTCACTCAGCTCTATGCGTGTAAAAAAAACGGGGTGAGCCTGTATCGTCGCCTCTATGGCGCGGCACAAACGGTCGGCATCAATACTGCCGTCAAAGACATAAAGGAAAGGAAGGTTATAAAACACCTCATTTTCATGATGTACGCATTCGGCATAAATACCTAATTGCGATTGAGACAAAGGAGCCGTATTCATAGTTAACCTTTTATGTTGTTATATATCAATAAATTAAACGCTCAGCCGACGATTTCAAACACGTCTTCCAGCTTTGTCATCTTCAGCACCTGCATCACGTCGGGACAAACCTTGCGCAGACGCAGCTTGCCGCCTTTCTCTGTCGCTTCTTTTCTGATTTTCAAGAAAAGACGAAGTCCCGAGCTGCTGATGAAAGGCATTTTCTCACAGTCGAGGATGATGGTCTGGTCGGCATGTTGCATCAAAGGCTCCAAAGTCTCTGCGATCTGCTGGGCTGCCAAAGTGTCCAAACGGCCGTCAAAAACAGCGGTGATGACGTTTTCTTTTTCAATAATATTGATATCCATAGCTTTATTTATTTGATTTTTATAATTTTCTTAGTTAAAGTCAATATATTTGTGTTGTCACGATAATCGTAATTCACTGTGTCCATCGACTCTTTGATGATGTGTATCCCCATGCCTCCTTTGTGGCGTTCTTCCAGCGGGATATTGATGTCGGTCTCGTAGTTCAACGGGTTGAAAGGCACTCCATGGTCGCTGATTTCTATTATTATTTCATCATTGACGACATTCATTGTCACCACAGCCTCGCCTGTCACATTTTTAGGATAGGCATACATCACCACATTGGTGAGAGCCTCGTCCAGTGCCAGGCTTATCTGAGGTTCCAGCGATGTGTCGATATTGTTTTTTGCGATGAAGCTGTCGATGAAAGGCTTCACCTTGGCGAGTTCGTTGAAGTCGTTTTTCAACACCAATGATGAAGACGCCGAGGTGTAACGTATCGCCAGCATGGTGAGGTCGTCGCTCTGCTCAGCCTGACCCACGAAGCCGCTGGTCACTTGTTGCATCTTTTCAATCAACTCGTTGGTCTTGCCATTGAAGCCTTCCGCTGTTTCGAGGGCTCTTTTTTCGCCAAGAAGCTCTTTCTGTTTGTTTTCCGCCTCCGTGAGGCCATCGGTGTAAAGGAACAGCATGTCGCCGTCCGACAGTGTCAGTTCGTGAGGCTCGTATTCCGCATTGGTGTCGATGCCAAGCAGCAGACATGGCGGGGTGTCGAGATATGTGGCATGTCCGTCGCGTATTATCATTGGCGGGTTATGACCGGCGTTACAGTAGCGCACCTTACCCGATGACAGCTCCATGACGCCAAGAAACATCGTCATGAACATCATGTCTTTGTTGTTCTCGCTTGCCGAGATGTTGATGTCATGCAATATGCGGTCAGGATGAGGGCCATGGGCTGCCAATGTCCTGAACAGCTGGCGCGCCTCCACCATCAGCAGGGCGGCGGGCACTCCTTTGCCTGACACGTCGCCGATGCAGAAATAAAGGTTTCCGTCGTGCACGAAATAGTCGTATAAGTCACCGCCCACATATCGTGCCGGCACCAGGAGCCCTCTGACATCGACATTCGCCGACAACTCGGGCGACAAGGCATCGGGCAGCAACGACTGCTGCATCTCGCGTGCCACCGACAGCTCCGATTCTATGCGCTGTTCTTTGATTTTCATATCGTGAAGCTGCATCAGATTCCGCGCAGCACGTAACACTATGAAAATGATAGCCAGCAACTCAAACAATCCCAGCAAGGCAAATATCATACTTGACCTGTAAAGTTCCTTGTACATCTCACGGTCCGGAATCGTGACACTGAGAATCATATTCTTATTATCAATTTCCTCGGTATATGTATGGCTTTTATCTTCAATTTTATAGAGGGGTGACACTATCATCTTGCCAGATTGGGAAACCAAGGTGCAGAAACTGTTGGGGAATACGTGCACACTTCGCACGACACTGTCGATTGTCCTCGTTGACACATCGGCAATTATCACTGCCACCGGCTCTTGGTTTTTATCTTTGACGGCACAAACATACGAAATCATCTTCGTTATCCCCTCAACGTCATCATAGTATGGGTCGATCCATGTGCCTTTCGCTGTTTTAATACCTCTCTTATACCAATCCTCCTTTGTGTATTCCTCGTCATCTTTTCTCAGATGTTCCACCCCGAGAGTGTCTCCATCATTATCATAACAGGCATAAGTCATATACAATTTCCCTTTATCAGGATAAAAATCTTCCTTAAAAGCCACGCCTGCTCCCAGGATAACGTTGCTGGATTTAACGGTTTTAATGGAGATTGAATCCATCTCGTTGGGGTCATCCAGGGAATAACCCACCATAAACTGCATGGTTGTAACTATTGTCTCTATCTTTCCCAATCGGGACAATATCATTGTTTCGGTTGCATTCAAAGCCTCATGGGCACGACGCTCCGCGTTTTTCTGGGCTTCGTTCCGCATGAAAAAATAATAAACCAGACTTATCGCCACCACAATAAACACCGCCAGGAATATCCTCATCATCTCTTTCTTGGCGAAATCATTATTTTTGTCAAACAGACCCATCATATATTAATTGATAGGTGCAAAGTTAAAAAAAATATTTTATTGAATGACAATTTTTTGTGTTTTCTCATTTAATTTTAAGATATAAACACCGTATTGGGACGGACACACGCGGTGTGTCCCAACGCCATTCAAATACCGTGTATATATCATTCTTCCCATCATGTCGAACACCTGAAGCTCGCCCTCGCCAGTGACGATGATGTCGCTGCCGCTCTGGTAGGCGAAAACCTCGGCTTCTGAGCCGGTTTCTATGCCTGTCGAAGAGAACACGAGCACAAATCTGTCTCTGCTGTCGGCTGCCGATGCTGTGAAAGTGTAGCTGTTTTCAATTCCCAAATCGATGGTCACGTTTTCGAATTTGTCAATCAATTTGATGCCGTCCAAATCGTCGCACTCGAAGCTGACGGTGTATTGCCCCGTCTCCTGTGCCTTGAAATGCAATGGCATCTCACCTGTTCGGTCGGAATATGCTATGGCGTAATCGTCACCGTCTTGCGGGATGTATATCTCTGCATTTTCACTGTAGCGGAACTTGGGCAGTGTAGTGCCTGCGTTGAAGCTCACGATGGCGTTGTCCTGAATGGTGGCGTCACGTTCGTTGCCTGTTTGCGCCAACGCTATCTGCAAGCTGCCGTTGTCATTTGCAAGCGCCGGAGCCGCCTTTGTGAATGTGACCGTGCCTGACGCATCGGCGTTCACGATGATGCCTGTGCATGGCGTTATAGGATTTTCCTGATAATTTTCAACTGCTATAATGCCTGTGCGCTCGTCGTTCATCTTATAATATACCCTGTCTGCGTATACATTGTGGAGTAACGGGTTGCCTATGAGATTGAAGCCCGCGTCCACACTCACATTCTTGTTATTGGCAGACGGCAACACTGTTCCTGTGAATTCCAATGTGACATCCTCGCTGTTGGCATAGAGATAGCCGCGGCTGTTATCAAGGTCGAAATGATAGTGGTCGCCTGTCTGTTTCCAGTTCTCCCACAGAGTGTTGTTCAGGCGGTAAATGTCGAAGTCGTTGCTGAGCATCGTCACGTCGGGAGTATAGCTTGTGATGACTGGCGAGGTGATGAAATACCAGCCGTCGGTAATGCCGGCTCCTGAATCAACGGTGTATTGGGAGATGTTCTTCTGCACTGTGGCTGTCACACCATTATTTTTATGGATGAGCTGTCCGCCGTCGGCTATGGTGATGGTGCCGCCGTCGATTGTGATGTCGCCTACATTGGCGCAATAGTCTGCAGGGATGGTGGCTTGGGCTTTCACGGCTACATCATTGCCATTGTGAGGCATAAAGTTGGAAAACCATTTGCTATCATCGTTCCAATTACCGTTGGAGTAGAAGGTGTAAGGCATGGTGCTCGCAGTACAGTAGCTGCACCCCACGCTGATACTGTTGCCATTGTCGGTATAAGTGGCTCCCTGGTGGGTGCACGGTTCGATGCGGGCTTCGGTGTGATACCAGGCACCGGCCTTACGGCCATAGGGCGGATTAGAGTCAACTGGGACTGGGGCTGACCAATTACCATTATCCCCAAAGCGCACCATCATCTGGTCGCCCAGCTCGAGTGTGCCGTAGTCGTTGCTGCCGCTGCCCGGGCCGATAGCTCTGAGGCCAGTGTCATTCTTGCCAGCTTTGGCAACGATGATACCGCCGGTGATGGTGACATTGCCACCTTTGCCGTCCTGTCCGCCGCCTATGCCTGCGCCGTATTCCGAGCCGCCTTGGGCCAAGACATAGCCTCCTGTGATGGTCACGTAACCGCCATTGCCTCCTTCGCCGCCGCCGATACCTGCTGCATCCGTGCCGCCGTAGGCCTCCACGTGGCCGTCATTGATGATGACGGTGCCGCCGCCTCTGTCGTCACCGCCGCCGATGCCGGCGCCGTGGTCGTCTCCGTAGGCCTTGACAATACCGCTGTTGATGATAATGGTTCCGGCACAAAATTCACTGCCCCACTGGGCACCGCCGATACCGGCCGACTCGCCATCTCCCCGGGCCGTGATGCTGCCGTTCCAAATCGTCAGGTTGCCATTATCATTGCTGGCGCCGCCGCCAATACCGGCGCCGCCGGCTTCCATAAAAATGTTGGCAATAGGACCGCCGGTAGCGTCAATCACACCATCGTAGATATTGATATTTCCATAATTATGCGTATTCTTGCCTGCCCCGATACCCGCCGAGGCATCTCCTCCCAGCACCTTGATGTGGCCGTCGAAGATGCTTATATCCCCAACGCTTTGTTTATAGTTTCCACCGATGGCCGCACAATCGTTCCCGCCGTATAAATCCAGGTTCCCGCCGTGAATCTCTATGTTCCCACCTTCTTCTACTTCCATATTATCATCACTGCCGCCCAGCCCGCCGGAAACGTCGTTATCCTTATCATTGACCAGTTTCCCCATAGATGAGCCTGAAGACTGGGCGTGAATATAGATGGTATGGCCTTCGTACGCCCTGATTTCCTTCTCGAAGAAAAGCTTGGCCCCGTCGCAGAGGATGATATGCACATTCGGTCCCTGGACAAACAGCGATTTTACATTCACTTCTTCTTCGTCCACCACAAAAAACTCGTGCACTTCGCTGTTCTCCGTGCCTAAATTCAGCATGTCATCGTCGGTTGACCTCAGTTTTTTGTACTGCGTCTCAGCGGTGGGGACAGCATCAAAATCAATCTCTGTCGTCAGCATTTTGGTGGTGACGAGCACCTTCTTATTCTCGCTGTCCCAACGGCGTTCAATATAAGGAACATAGCCCTCAGGAAGATTTTTTTTACGCATTATTGCCTCCCCGTTTGAGGCAACGCCGACACTGTTGGTCTCCGGCCTGTCGGGTTGGAAGATGGTGGAGACATCATCGCCGCTGTGATAGGAGGAGAAACCGTAGGTAAACCAGTAGTCTACAGCCAACGAAACGCCGATGCGGCTGCCTTCGAGGCTGCCGGTGCAGGTGATTTTCCTGTGTCCCGTCAAGAAGAGATTGCCTGTGATGCCGCCAGCTATGTTGTCGGTGATGAGGTTCACGCCCTGCATCTTCAGTTCGAGTCCGCTGACGTGATCATCCCCATGCCAGACGCCGCCTCCGCAGGTCCTGGCAGTATTGTTCCGGACGGTACAGCCTTCCATAGAGAGCTTGCCGATGTCGAAGATGCCGCCACCGCCCTTTACCTTGGCTTCGTTGTCAGTGATGGTAACGTTCGTGAGCGTCGCCGTGCACCCTTCGTAGTTGAAGAGGCCTCCGCCACCTGAGGGATTTGTCTGGTCGTTGCTCGTGTTTCCAATGATGCTGCCGCCCGTCATGGTCAGCGTGCCGTAGTTGCTGATGCCGCCGCCACGGTCGTCTGCCGTATTGCCTGTGATGATGACATTGGTCAGATTCACGGTACCACCCTCGTTGACCAGTCCGCCGCCGTTGCCGCCCCAGCCGCCTTTCAGCGTGCCGTTGCTGAGGTTGAGCGTCGCGCCGCTGCGCACCGTGATGACCTGTCCGCCGCCTTCGCCACGAACCCTGAGTTTACGGTCCAGAGTACGTCCGCCGAGGTCGATGGTCACCGTCGTGCCGCTTTCGATGCTCAGCGTGCTGTTGCTGAGGTCGATGTCCGCCGTCACGGTGATGTTCGCACCGTCGGTTTGTATAGCCGAGCGCAGTTCAGCCTCCGTCGTCACAATGGTGGGGCTTTGTGCACACGCCCACTGTGCAACCGCGCCCAACAGGGCGAGAATCACTATTCTGATGGTTTTTATTGTCATTGATCCTGTAATCAAACGTATTTATTCCCCACGTTTGTCGCGTCTTGCCAATGAATATCCCGCACCCAACGCGGTGAGGATAAGCAGTCCGCTGCCCACTGGCACGGCGTTGTGGTCGTTGATGTCACCATGGGCATCGGGCAGATTGAATTCTATGCCTGTCAGCCTCTCATCGGCGTCATAGTTGTTGTTCCAGTTGAAGAACCCGTCATTCTGGGCATTGGAGGCGACACTCAAGGTGATTACCAATGCTATTGTGAATAATAACTTTTTCATTGTATATTCTCTTTTCTTATTTTTTATTTCTATATAAGGGCGTTAAAGCCATTAATGGCCTTAAGGGCATTAAGGGCCTTATTTCACCACTATTTTCTGTGTCTTCTCATTCAATCTTAAAATGTAAACACCGGTTATCGACGGTTTTTCAATCGTCGCCACACCGTCCACGTGCAGGTTCATCACCATGCGGCCCATCATGTCGAACACCTGAAGCTCGCCCTCGCCGGTGACGATGATGTCGCTGCCGCTCTGGTAGGCGAAAATCTCGGACTCTGAGCCGGTTTCTAAGCCTGTCGAAGAGAACACGAGCACAAATCTGTCTCTGCTGTCGGCTGCCGATGCTGTGAAAGTGTAGCTGTTTTCAATTCCCAAATCGATGGTCACGTTTTCGAATTTGTCAATCAATTTGATGCCATTCAAATCGTCGCACTCGAAACTGACGGTGTATTGCCCTGTCTCCTGTGCCTTGAAATGCAATGGCATCTCACCTGTTCGGTCGGAATATGCTATGGCGTAATCGTCACCCTCTTGCGGGATGTATATCTCTGCATTGTCGCTGAAGCGCAACTTGGGCAGTGTAGTGCCTGCGTTGAAGCTCACGATGGCGTTGTCGATAACGGTTGCCGAGCCTGTCGAAGCACGTTCGTTTTTCACCTTGGATAAAGTTATCTGCATGCTCCCGTTGTCATTGGCGAGAGCAGGGGCTTCCTTTGTGAAGGTGACCGTGCCTGACGCATCGGCGTTTACGATGATGCCTGTGCATGGCGTTATAGGTTTTTCCTGATAATTTTCAACAGCTATAATGCCTGTGCGCTCGTCGTTCATCTTATAATATACCCTGTCTGCGTATACATTGTGGAGTAACGGGTTGCCTATGAGATTGAAGCCCGCGTCCACACTCACATTTTTGCTATTGGCAGACGGCAACACTGTTCCTGTGAATTCCAATGTGACATCCTCGCTGTTGGCATAGAGATAGCCGCGGCTGTTCTCAAGGTTGAAATGATTGTGGTCGCCTGTCTGTTTCCAGTTCTCCCAAATGGTGTTGTTCAGGCGGTAGAGGTCGAAGTCGTTGCTGAGCATCGTCACGTCGGGAGTATAGCTTGTAGTGACCGGCGAGGTGATGAAATACCAGCCGTCGGTAATGCCGGCTCCTGAATCAACGGTATATTGGGAGATGTTCTTCTGCACTGTGGCTGTCACGCCATTATTTTTATGGATGAGCTGTCCGCCTTCGGCTATGGTGATGGTGCCGCCGTCGATTGTGATGTCGCCTACATTGGCGCAATAGTCTGCAGGGATGGTGGCTTGGGCTTTCACGACTACATCATTGCCGTTGTGAGGCTTAAGACCTTCAAACCAGTTGTTTCCATCGTTCCAGCTGCCGTTGACATTGAAAGTGTAAGGGAAGTCGTTCATATAGCAGTGGGTACAGTCAACATGGACGCTATGGCCATTGTCGTGGTAAGAAGCACCTTGGTGTGTACAAGGCTCGATGCGGGCCTGAGTGCGATACCAGCAGTAATCCAAACGATAGTTAGCTAAGTGTATTTCTGTGCCGTCGACCGAACAAACCATCATCCCTGGGTCGAATGTCAGACTGCCGTAGTTGCTATTACCATAGCCTGGGCCGATGGCTCTGTAGCCTGTAGCGTCTTCACCGGCTTTGGCTATGACGGTACCGCCGTTGAGGACTACTGTGCAGCCTGAGGCATTCTGACCACCACCGATGCCGGCGCCTTCATCACCACCGTGTGCTTCCACATATCCTCCATTGATGGTGATGGTGCCGCTACCTGAGTCGCAGTCTTCACCACTGCCTATGCCAGCTCCTTTGGTGCCGCCAAAGGCTTGTACATGACCGCCGTTGATGGTAATGTCACCTGTAGCGCCTTCAACGCCGCCGCCTATGCCTGCGCCGTTCTCGTCGGTGACAGGAAAGGTGCTGGAATCGTAGGTAGGACATCCGGTGGCATAGATATCACCTCCGTTGATGATGATGGTACCACCTGGAGCGCTGTCGCCGCCGCCGATACCTGCGCCATCACTGCCGCCTGCCCATATCAAACCGCCATAGATGGTGATGATGCCAGAGCCATAACCGTTGTAACCACCGCCGATGCCGGCACCATCGGGGCCACTGTAGGAATACATTCTGCCGCCATAGATGTTGATGTCGTTGCAGAAGGTACCGTTACTGCCGCCGATACCGGCAGAGTTAGAACCGCCATCAGCATCGATTTCGCCTCCATAGATGTTGAGCGTGCCGCCACAGGAGTTTTCACCACCGCCGATAGCGGCAGCATTGCTTCCTCCATCGAGTTTGAACTTGCCGCCGTGGATGTTTATGGTGCATCTGTAGCCCATGCTGCCCACGCCAGGATAACCGTCTGCACTATGGTAACTGTTAGTGATTTCACCGGTGTCGCCCATCTGACCGTAGATATGGAACTTGCCGTATGCTTCACTATTCTTCACTGTGACATATGGTGTCGTAAGTTTGGCACCGTCGCAGAGGATGAGATGGGATGTATTGTCGAGTTCATCGATGCTGACGTTGATGCCGCCATCCACACTGATATTTCCCTTCACCACATGGAAACCGGCACCAATCGTTTTCTCACCATCTGAGCTGGTCAGCTCATCGTATTCACCCTGTGCCAGCACTTTGACTTCCGATTTGACCACTTTGTTGTCATCGTCCCAGCTGCGCTCGATGTAATAGATTGAGCCATCGGGGAGGGTACTCTCCAACTGCGCCTCGTTGTCGGTGTTATAAGAGACAGTCACGATAGCCGAAAGGTCAGCCGAGAAGACAGTAGCAGGGTCTATACCGCTGTTATAAGAATCGTAGTCGCTGGTAAAAGTGCCATTAACATCGTGAAGGCTGACACCAATGGAAGAAATCGCGAGACTGCCTGTTACATTTACGACCCTGCCGCTTGTCAGATACAAATTGTTGACCATACCACTGGATGCAGTGTTGCCGGTGATAGTGTTAGCACCTTTTATGTTAAGCGTGCCGTTGTTCCATATACCTCCGCCGAGCTTTCTGGCTTTGTTGCCGGTGATGGTACAGCCGTCAATCATCATAACGCCGTTGTTACAGATGCCGCCACCGCTGAAGCCTGTGTCCTTGTTGCCCGTGATGGTGACATCTTTTAGTGTCACTGTACCGCTGTCGTGGTTGTAGATGCCGCCACCACCGGGATAGTCAGGATCGGTAGGGAATCCATGGTAATAGAGGCTGGTGTTGTCGCGGGTGGTGTTGTCTCTGATGGCACCGCCTAACATGGTCAATGTGCCATAGTTGCAGATGCCGCCGCCACGGTCGTCGCCAACGTTATCTCTTAGGGTGACATTCACCAGATCAGTGATGCCGTAGTTTTGTATGCCGCCGCCAGCACCGCCCCAGCCACGAGCCACTGTGCCATTGCTGAGTCTGAGCATTGATCCCTGTTGCACCACAATAGCTTGGCCGTCACGAGCCGTACAGCCACGGTCTAAAGTGTAATTGTTCAGGTCGATGGTTATCGTCCTGTTGTTTTCAATACCAACAATTTGAGTGAGACTGATGTTGGCACCCAATTTGATGTTGGCATTGTCCATTTCTATAGCTGAGCGCAGTTGAGCTTCTGTCGTGACAGGATATATGAGTGCACCTTGTGATATGCATGCCTCATTTTCTGAAAGCGTCACATCATAGAACACGTCATTGTCAGCAGTGAATAAGGCTGACGGGGCAATACCGCTGCTATAGGTACTGTATCCGTTGGTAAAAGTGCCTGTAATATTTTCCATGGTGATGCCGATGCTGCTGCCTTCGAGGCTGCCGGTCACATTGATGACCGATCCATTCTTCAGATAGACATTATCTGCCAAGTTGCTGTGTTTGTTGCCGGTGATGGTCACTGCGCCTTGAATGTTCAGTGTGCCTTCCTGCCATATTCCGCCACCCTGGCTGCCGGCCGTGTTGTCGGTGATGGTACCGCCGTCGAGTGTCAGCGTGCCGAAGTTACAGATGCCGCCACCGCCGTAATGCTTTGCCTCGTTGCCGCTGATGGTGACATTAGTGAGCGTTGCCGTGGCACCTGTGTAGTTGAAGATACCGCCGCCCCCTTTTGGGTCCGTGCTGTCGTTGCTGGTATTGTTGGTAATGCTGCCCCCCGTCATCGTCAGCGTGCCGTGGTTGCCGATGCCGCCGCCACGGTCGTCGGCATGGTTGCCGGTGACGATGACATTCGACAGGTTCACCGCTGCTCCGGCCTCAATGTCCAGGGCTCCGCCGTTGCCGCCCCAGCCGCCGGTAAGGGTGCCGCCACTCAGATTCAGTGTGGAGCCGGTACGAACCACAAGGACCTGGCTGCCACGGGATGTGCACCCGCGGTCCAGCGTGAAGTCGTTCAAGTCGATAGTTATCGTCCTATTGTTTTCAATACTAACAATTTGAGTTAGACTGATGCTGGCACCCAGTTTTATGTTGGCATTATCGATTTCTACAGCTGAGCGCAGTTGATCTTCTGTCGTAACGACGGTAAGGCTCTGTGCCCATGCCCACTGTGCGACCGCGCACAGCAGGGCGAAAATCATTAATCTGATGTTTTTCATTGTCATTGATGATTGTTTATTTGCAACCGTCGAGGGAGTCGAACCCTCGACGGCCTGAGGGCATAATGCCCATGTTGGTTTATTATTTCGTCAAAACGACTTTCTTGTTCACAATCTTACCGCTCTCTGTCTCTCCCTGGATGATGTAGACACCGGTGTTGAGCTCGTTCAAGTCATTGCACTGCATAACCTGACCGTTGACGTTGTAGATTTTTACTATAGTGACGATTTCTTCATTTTCGAAGATTTCTTCCACATCCAATCCCTGACCCATTGAGCCGTCGACGCCGAAGTTTTGGGCATAGATGTCGCCGTTGTCGTCATTAGCCCAAGCTATGATGTTTTGTCCATGGTGGAAGCCCGAAATGGTTTCGGCAAATTCTCTCATAATGAAAGATGAGCTCAGTTCAGTTTCCCACAATTCATT
>JAEEGL017148542.1_pt1 | contig 19074 bp, 16 predicted proteins | sample 9134231 | NCBI WGS metagenome assembly JAEEGL01 (sample SAMN16246548, study PRJNA631951) | gut metagenome | biome: gut microbiome; feature: rumen; material: fiber-attached | host: Bos | place: Iran: Karaj | collected 2018-10 | reverse complement strand
GGGGTCGGTTTAGTACCAATTTTTTTCCTAAGGGGGTTTCCATCATATGTATCGGTATACATAAAAATGCTTTCCTGTGTAATACCGTTTAGTTTTCTATCAATATACACATCAACTATATATGAATTACGCGCCTCTGCCGTTATTGTTTCTTCTCCGATAAACATCTTGTTCGATTTTGTGATTTCGGGTTCGCCGGGATAGGTTTCAGAAACAATTTCGGTATGTGGTGAATAGGTAATGCCTTCAGGAAGTGCTTCTCCGTAAACAAGCACATTAATATCGCGCTTGCGCCCGCTCGCTTTCCTGTTCGATGAAACATATGCAAAAACATATAATGGATACTCAGATTGATTTGTAACTTTAAAGTCGATATGTTTTGTATCGACAGTTGCATCCAACCCTTTTTCTACATATGTAGAAGGGATCGAGTGAGCCCTTCGGGAAAACTTGCAGTATGGATAACACTCGAGCAGAGCGTTGTACATTGTGGTGCTGACTTGGCAGACTCCGCCGCCATATTGGAGAGTATACTTATCCCCACCGAATATCCCGTTTGCCAGGCGCCATCCGTTCTTTTCAATTCTGTCACCAACCGTTTCATTAAAACTGAAAGTACGGCCTGGCTTAATAACGATATTATTAATTGAAGAAACCGCCTTTTCTATATTAAAAGCTCGGTTTGGTATTAATTCCTCGCGTTGTTGTTGGGTATCTTCAGCTGTTCCCTTGAAATCATAGGCAGTAGAAAATGAACCAATTAATGTTGTGTGTGATTTCAGGTCTTCCACTGTTACTGCTGGCTCAATATAACTTAGAGCAGGAGTCAGTACGGTTTGAAGCTGACCATTAGCAAAAGCTTCCTGAACCATCTGAGAAGTCTTGGAAACATCAATTCCCATTCCGGCATGCCCCTCGGTGTAGTTAAATCGGGGTTTTCCAGAACTACTAAAATCTATAGTAAATGATGCATCTGTTGGAGGAGAGGTAAGAGTAGCATTGATTGCATCAATACGGTCTGCAAGAAGACTTTCATCAATGAAATAACTCGTGTAGTAAACTTGTTGAGAACTGCCCTCAAAAGCCTGCTGCATAATCTCTTCGAGGTTTGTTGTGACCCCCATATCAGCACCGGTAATCGTTTCAGAAAAACCATCCCCAGACAGTGTGATGGCAATATTGTCAATGGCATACTGTTCGTTGGAAACAAGTTGCTCCCGAACTTCATCCATGGTTTTTCCGGAAACGTTCGTGCCATTAATATAGACGTCTGAACGATATGCGACTATTTCTGGGTCAGGTTCGATTACCGTTTCTGGGTTGCAGCTTTTAAGAAGAAACGCAATAGCAGCTACAATTAAGGCAACAAGAATCAGTGCGGCAACAACTGCAAAAATACGGTGCCGAAGAATTTGCTGCTTCTTCTTTGGTGAACGACGTTGTTTTCGAGATGAACTAGAACTATTGCGGTTACTGGAACCAGTTGATGTACGTCCAGAAGAACTGCCTGTTCTAGAAACAGATCTGGAAGTTGCAGGATATATGTGTTTCAATGTATCCGGAGATCCGGAATAGTATTCATACATAACAATACTCAACAGGCAGAATGCCTATACAAATCCATTATATCTTTTGTATTATACCCGAAAGCGATTCAGCCTGCAATATTGCACTAGCTGGCGACACATAAGTACACTTTTTCTATTTGATCTTCTGAAATCACCGTTGGGAGGGAATATATCTCTATATGAAGATCTTATAACGTCTCTAAATGATAATCATGCACCCTATTGACAGGAACCGATAGTTATAGCTACCATTCCTTTTATGTTGAATGTTGTACTTGTTGAGCCTGAAATTCCACAGAATACCGGAAATATTGCAAGAAGTTGTGCAGTAACGGGAAGTAGACTCCATTTGGTAAAGCCTCTTGGTTTTTCAGTAGATGATGCACATCTGAAGCGTGCTGGCTTGGATTACTGGAAAGATGTTGCCATTTGTTATTATGACAGCTTTGCAGATTTGGAAAAAAAATATCCAAACGCTAAAATGCATTTGTATTCTACACATGCAAGTCACAATTATTCACAGGTCATGTACAGTGATGAAGACTTCTTGGTATTTGGAAAGGAAACAGCAGGACTTGGTGCAGAACTTCTGATGCGAAGGGCAGAAGATGCTGTCAGGATTCCAATGCTGCCCCAGCAGCGCTCATTAAATCTAAGCAATTCTGTTGCAATAGCTCTTTATGAAGCACTCAGACAACTGGGATTTCCTGGTATGACGTAATTGATATAATGAGATGCCATCAGGAAACGCAGAAACAGAATAACGATTATTTGAAATTTATAGGAAATAATGCTTGCAAAGCAGAAAAACACAGTTTAAAATAGACACGTTCGAGTTTTGTGCAAGGAGGTGGACGAAAGCATGGGCAAGTATTGTGAAGTCTGCAAGAAGGGTGTTATGTCCGGGAATCTGGTCAGTCACTCTAACCGGAAGACCAGAACAAGCTGGGCTCCGAATATTCAGACCGTGCATGTCATCATTGACGGTCAGCCGAAAAAGATGCATGTTTGCACCCGCTGCCTCCGTTCCGGCAAGGTTGCCAGAGCTTGACAGAAACTTGTTTTTTCCTGCCTTTCGAGGCAGGTTTTTTTATGGGCTTTTGTATGTATATGATTATTGTTCAGACAGATATTCAGCAGGTTTTACTGAGCATGTTTGAAACGACATACATAAGAATACTGGCAGCTACTGAAGCATTCAATGACTCTGCTTTTCCGGACATAGGAAGTTTATAGCGGATACAATTTCTGCTGATAGAATCCCGAACGCCATTTCCTTCATTCCCGATGATCAATACTACTTTTTTCATTGTTTCAGGCAGTACATCATCTCCTTGCAGATGACCGCAGATCGGCAGAAACCCTTCTGCGACCATATTGTGAAGAGCAGGTTCGGCTTCCCCTTTCCAAACAGGGAGATGATAGGTGGAGCCCATGGCGGAACGGAGTGCTTTGGGACTATATGGGTCTGTGCAGTCTGAAGAAAGGAAGACTCCATGGACGCCGAAAGCATCAGCAGAACGCAGGATAGTGCCAAGGTTTCCAGGATCCTGGATGCCATCGAGCAGGAGAAGAAAGGATCCTTGATAAGTTTCTGGCGGCTGAGAATTTGGGGTGCGTATGACTGCAGCGATTCCTTGAGGCGTTTTACTATCCGTGATAGATTCCAGGACATCCTTTGAAACCCTAGAAACCGGGATGCCTGGCCAATCTTGATTTTCATATTCTTCGGATAAGAACAGCTCTTCGATGATTGCACCGCTTGAGTATGCGTCTTGAACAAGACGTGTGCCTTCAATTAAATGGAATCCCGAGGCTTTCCGTCCCTTTACAGTGAGAAGAGATCTGACGAGTTTGATCTTTGGATTCTGACGACTTTGTATAATCATATTAGAATTGTACAGATTTCCGGAAGTCTAGGCAAGAATAGACAGGGCGTCCATCTGGACGCCCTTAAATTCAACAGGAACTGGTTCATTTCGTATGGGACGGGGAAAAAGATAGAGGAAAAGAGATAATTATTACAACCCGTTCCTGTTTTCTGATTAAATCATATCTGATGATTATGAGCAGAATTAATCCGGATTGTGAATTTTTTCTCAATTCAGTCTTTCTGTTTTTTTACATTGGAAAGGAAGAGGTCGACATTCTCCTGAGGAGTGGCCCAGGAAGTGCAAAGACGGATGCAGATCATCCCATCCTCCATAGGGGTATCAGATGACCAGACAAACTGATCCCGCATGGATTCTAGAAGCGGAGCTGGAAATATGGGAAAGATCTGATTGGACTGGACCGGATATCGGAACGAGTAGCCGGCACTTTGAATTCCTTTAGCTAGTTGGAAGGCCATATTGTTTGCATGTTTTCCTAATTCAAAGTACAGATTATTATTTAATAGTGCCTCGAACTGAATTCCAAGGAGCCTTCCTTTCGCCAGGAGACCTCCATGATGTTTGATCATATATCGGAAATCATGATTGAGAGACGGTTGATTGATAACCATAGCCTCTCCAAACATTGCTCCCATTTTTGTGCCCCCAATTGTGAAGGCGTCTGTGTAACGGCCAAGATCTTCAAGCGTTATATCAGTATATGGAGAAGTCAACGCACAGCCAAGACGTGCACCATCAACATACAGCACAGCATGAAACTCGTGGCATAGCTGATAAAGGGCTTTGAGTTCTTCTAATGAGTACAGAGTTCCAACTTCTGTTGGGTGGGAGATATATAGCATGGCTGGTTGAGGCATATGCTCTGCAGTAGGGTCAGAATAATGCTTATGAAATGCCTCCAGAACCTGATCTGGACGTATTTTTCCATTACAGGAGGGGATCGAAATGACCTTATGTCCAGTTCCTTCGATGGCACCGGTCTCATGCACTGCAATATGACCGGTATCTGCACTGAGAACCGCTTGATATGGGCGGAGAACGCTGCTGATAAGAATCAGATTTGCCTGCGTACCACCGATTAGGAAGTGGACAGCACTATCTGATTTAATCAACTCACGGATTCGGTCTTCAGAATGTTTGGTGTAGGAATCCAGCCCATAGGTATCTGATTGCGTGCGGGAAGTTTTTTGAAGCAGCTTTAGGATTTCTTCATGGCATCCTTCGCTGTAATCATCGCAGAAACGAATCATATGGCAATTCCTCCAAGCCTTATATGAATAAAGGTATTCTACCATAGCTGAATCACTTCCTTCTTGATTGGATAGTGAAAATAAGAGAAAATTGATTTATGAAAAAAATCTACGCCATTTTTACTTTGATCATATGTCTGCTGACCTTTGGCGGATGTGTTAATCATGCGGAAATCTCTACTCCAAACATGGTGCAAACCCCGGAAACATCCTACGCACCAGAGGGATCTCAAGATTCAATACGAATTCTATTTATTAATGTACACAAAGCGGACGCAGTTTTAGTTGTAAGTGGGGGTTCTGCATTTCTGATTGATACAGGGACAGCTGAATCTGCGCCTCTTTTAATTGGCGCGATGGAGTGCATCGGTATTCAAAGCCTTGACGGTATTTTTCTTTCCCACACACATAAAGATCATATTGGTGGTTTTCCTTTTGTTGCGCGTGAATTTCCTGTTGGAATGGCATATCGTGCGCTCATTTCAGAAAATAAAAAAGATGCTTCCAATGCAATTGACAATGCTGCTGCTGAGGAAGGAGTTCTAGTGTCCAAACTTTCGGCAGGAGATTCAAAGCAGTTTGGAAATGTGTATCTAGAAGTATTAGGACCTTTGGAATACAATTCGAATGATGATAATGACAATTCGATGGTTCTTATGATGAACGCATATGGAAGAAAGATCCTTCTGACGGGCGATATGCAGTTTGCAGAAGAAGCAACTCTTCTTTCTAATCAGATTGACTTGCATGCGGATATTTTAAAGGTAGGGAATCATGGCAATCCAGATGCGACCAGCCTAGCTTTTGCCAAAGCGGTTTCGCCTTCTTTGGCAGTTATTTCTACAAATACAGCTGTAGATGAGGATTCTGCAAATCAGAGAGTTGTTGCAGCTCTTTCCGGAGCAGAGACATTGACAACAGAGGGAACAAGCCTTGGGATCCTCGTTACAATCTTTCAGGATGGTGCGATTGACGTTTCATATCCTGATCGGATTGAGCCTAAAAAGAATGTGGAAATCAGACTGGATTTAGACCGGGAAGCCCAATCTGTAGCACTGAAAAACATGGGCGGTGAATGTCTGGATTTGACGGGATGGATGTTATATAGCGAACAGAAAAAAGTCCTATTTCGCTTTCCGGAAGGATCTTCTCTGGAACCTGGAGAAGAATGCAGAGTCTCCCAGTATAAAGCTGGAGAACAATATTCGTTCCGCGAAAAAGATAAACCATTTAATAAGAAAAAGCAGAATCGATTTCTTTTATATGATAAATATGGGAATCTGATCACAGAACAAAAGTCAGAAGTTAAGAGCTAGGGCAATTGCAAGAATGAAAATTCACATACTCTTCACATCGTTGCTTTCTGCAACAACGTATACTTTTTGTTAAGCAGCAGGAGGGTATGAATGAAATTCATCTTTCGTTTGATCGGGATGTTGGTAGTTTTGTTGATTCTGTTGAGCGCTGTTTTATGTTATTTGGATTCAAAAGACTTATTAACTGGAAAGCTTGATCGGTTAGTTTCTACACTTCGCATTCTCGGGCAAGAAGCATGGACGGAAATTCGCCTGTTTATGGGCGAGTCAGGAATTGCAGAGGATGCCGCTTCGATACTGGACCAGGGAGCAGAGTATTTTCGAGGCACGGTATCTCCGCATGCAACAGAACGCCCTGGCAGCAATGCTTTTCCGGACGGATATCAGCCTCAGGCAGGGAATGGAATTACAGCGACCTACAATCAGAGTACAGTCTCAACCGCTTCACCTACTCCGGTGACAACGGCTACTCCAGCACCTTATATTACGATAGGGACTCCGGGAATTGGCTGAAAAGATTCGGATATTATTATGAGCTGTCTAAGAGACAGCTCTATTTATTATTCGTGCAACAGGCCAGCCCATTGCATTAGTAGATCATGCAATGCGTTGGGGGCTGAAACAATTGGATTTCCTCCAGCTTCAACCAACTGAGCATGGCTGCGATATCCCCAGTCTACGCTGATACAGGGGACACCAGAAAGGTGGGCAAACTGAATATCCACTTCGGAATCGCCGATATAGATTACTTCTGATTTTCTGACATTCAATTCCTTGAGGGCTAATTCCATCGAAGCGGGATCTGGCTTGAGTGGAACAGATTCTTTTCCTCCTGCGATGTAATGAAATGTGGAGACACCAAATATAGTCTGAATTAAGGCCAAGGTTTCAGCATGCGGTTTATTGGAGATTACTGCCAGAAGGATCCCGGCTTTTTTCAGCATGGATAGAATGGAAGATAGTCCTTGATATGGACGGGAAGAACGGCAGCAGTTTTTGCTGTAGTTCTGAAGGAATCGTCGATAAAGCTCCGGGAAATCTTCTTTTCTGTCAGAAGGGAGCGCCTCTTGACAGAATCTTTTGGCTCCATTGCCAAGAAGGACAGCAACCTGATCCTCATTTAGAACAGGCAGTTTCATTTGTTCAAGTGATAGATTAAGAGAATAGGAGAGATCCGGAAGTGTATCCACAAGAGTACCATCCAGATCAAAAGCAACCAAGCGCATATTACCACCCCATTTTCAGTACAAAAAGGCCGATTATGACCAAAAGTGTTCCGAACAGGCAAGAACCGGGAAGCTTATCCCGGTTGACAATCCTCGTTGCCAGAATCATAAATCCGTATCCAAGTACAGAAACTGGCTCCAGCATAGGAAAGTTCCCGGCTCGGGAAGCAAATCTTCTGGTTATCAGGGATAGTGTAAAAAGGAAAGCAGCAAGAATCAGAAATACCCAGGAATCTGTGTGCATTCTTGAAAAGGTTCGGTATTTTTTTCGTATGAGTGCGAAAAGCCACAACAGTACAGCAGCAACAATCGAACGGATTCCGATCTGTACGGTTTCATCCAGCCCGGAAGCTGCAATTCTCGGGTTGAGTAAAGTTCGGATCACAGATAGAACCAGTGCAAGGATGGCATAGAAAACCCACCGCCCGGAAAACAAGCGTTCTCCGCGACTTAAAATCAGGACTGTTCCAAGAAGGAAAAGAATGATGCCGCACATTCCCCAAAGCGTAATGCTTTTTCCAGTCTGATATGATTCAATCAGAAGCAAAACAATTATGGAAATAAGTTCTACAGGAAAAACCCGGCTTGCCTGTACACCTGATAAGGCAGTGAAAAGACAGAGCCAGTGAAGAGCTGTTATCGATCCGACAATAAGAAATGAGATCAGGATGCTTTTTTCTGTTACCAGAAAATCATGTGGATTTGCCGTATAGAAGGAAGCTCCCAGACAGAATACAGCTAAAATAGTTCCAAACAGAGCCCCTATCAGCGAGGGATCATTTCTGCGTGCGCCTCCGCGCATGCAGGCAGGAACATTTGCAAGGAGCAGCATGGACAAAAGGGTAAAGCCTAACCAAGCAGCTATCTGTTCCATTGCCAGTGAATTCCAGCTGAATGCTTCCATAGTATATTCATCCTTTCTTTCGAACGGTATTGTATCATTCCGGATTCTGCTATGTATACATACTTATGGAATAAAGCGCAGAACTTGAGAGCTATGAGAACCTGCAACAATTGATGGAACAAATCAGAATGAAGAAATAACCGTAAAGCAGGAAAGGATTGGTGAAAACTGTAAAGCAGCAAATGGCCTTTTCTGGACTCAGGTCATGAAACAACAATGTGAAAACAAGCAGACCGGGTTTGTTTCAATACACAGATATGATAGAATAAACCGATCTTTTGAGAATAATGGAACGATAGCTTTGAAAGGAAACCTCAGCAATTATGACCAAAGCAATGAAGATCATTCTGATACTTGCAGCCGCGCTTGTCCTTCTTCTTGGAGGGTTTGCATGGTATATCACATCGGCACCTGGAAGAGCAGGTACCCGTACTGAAGCGAAGGTGGAAGAGAAAACAGCGGCAGTGGCAGCAGCTGAACCGGAAAAACAGGAAGAGGAGCCTGTTGAGGAAGCGCTTACGGAAGAGCTGATCAATGAAGAAACTGGAGAAATTGAGATTATTTCTGTGGATGCTGAACCGGTAGCTATTCAAGAAACAGAACAGATATCTGATGAGGTATATAACGTTCTGTTGATTGGCGTGGACTCCAGAGAGCCAGATCAAGGGACCCAGACCAAACTGGAAGGCAGATCAGACACAATGATTCTGGCTTCTTACAATACCCGGCTGAACCGAATTACCCTTGTTTCATTCCTTCGTGATACGGAAGTCTGGCGATTTGGAGAAAAGAAGACCCGGCCGACATTCAAGGGAAAGCTGAACGGGGCATTCCAAAGTGGTGGAGCAGGCGAGCTGATCAATACATTGAATTCTGACAGAAATTTTAATTTGGATATACAGAATTATTTTGCAATCGGCTTTATAGGTATCTGGGTTATGGTTGACTCTGTCGGTGGAGTTGATATTCACTTAACACCGGAAGAAGCCTATTACATTAACTGGAGAAACGCAGGCTACTATAAGAATGATGATAAGACGAACAGGATCAAGACACTTAGAGAATTGAATGAAAGGCATGATCTTCACAAGCAGATTTTGGAAGAAGTAGATGGAGTACAGACGCTCTATGGAGAAACGTCCATCTGGTACGTTCGGGATCGTTATACTCCTGAATTCGGAGGCGCCGCGGAACTTGAAGAATCAGGGAACAGCGATACCGGCAGAACTTCTCGCCAGCAGTATTTTCTGAAGCAATGGTTGAAGAAAGCCAGACAAGTGGGTTTCCTGGAACTGTTAAAGAAATATCAGCAGTACAGCTATTATGCGGAAACGAATATGAGCCTAGAAGACATTGTTTCCCTGGGAACCAAAGTTATTTCCGGAAATCCTGAAATCGTGTCCCTGACTTGTCCTTTCGAGGGTACCTATCATAGTAAGAAAAAGGAAAAAAATGAACAGGGTGAAGAAGTTGTAACGGAAGGTATTTTTATTACGGATTTCAAGACGGTACAAGATATGCTCTATCAGGCTTTATATACCGATGAAGGATTGGTTCCGGAAGAGCCGGATATTGATGATTCCTATGAAGGATAGGGTACTCTGTGATTGAAGGAGAAAGAGCAGGCAGATAACAGCCTGCTCTGCATTTTTTATGATTCGGAATGTGTATGATTTTGATAAAACCATTTACCATAGAGATTCGACGGTAGATTTCATTTGGTTCTGTATTCAGCGGAAGCCGTCTGTCCTGCTGGATGTAATCGCTGCAGCACCTTACTTTTTTCGGGTTCTTCTGGGAACGCTGGATAAGACGGTTGCAAAGGAAAGACTTTTCCGATTTTTACGAAAAATGGACCAGACCGAAAGTCTTGTGCGGATTTTCTGGGATCAAAATCAAAAAGATATTCATCAATGGTATCTGGAAAGAAAAGAGCCTGAAGACCTGGTAATATCTGCATCACCAGATTTTCTGGTCCGGGAGGCGACGAACCGTCTGGGCATTTCTTTAATTGCATCGCAAGTCAATATAAAAACCGGACAGTTTACAGGGAAAAACTGCTATGGCGAGGAAAAAGTATCCAGACTAAAGAAAGAATACCCAGATACAGAAATCAAAACGTTTTATTCAGATTCCCGATCTGATACGCCCCTGGCAGTACTGGCAGAGAAAGCATATCTGGTATCCGGAGAAGAACTGGCGCCCTTTTTTCAGGGACTTTAGGAGCCCGCTCCGGAATCTGGGGTGAAGCGTCAGACGGGATGCACCTGACCTTGCGCGCTGCAGAAAGCAGTATGGTATAACCTTTCTATGATGATTGAAAGTGGCTTTTAATCTGATTCAGAACTCTTTTTGCGTTTAGCAAGATGGCATATTGCCGATCAGATCTGGAGACAGTCATTTTGATAATGTGCTATTGAATCTGTGTTACCATGCTAAACTGAATTCATAGATCATAACCAATATATGCTGATTATGGCTCAGAATACTCGAACACCTTGCGGAGCCCGCGACTGCTATTGTTATCGTGTGCATTGCGGATGTTGTCGGTAAGAGTGAAATGCATTCCATCGCTTGTTGAGTTGTAGTAGTGTCCCCATTCAAAACCTGAACGGAAAAAGGCAAGCTCATAAAGCAAATAATTAATGCAAGTCTGGGGAACGCCGCATTCAGAATTCGGATAGGATCCTGAATATGTGAATGAATAATAGGGAATGCCATCTTGATATTCAATTCCGTCATAGTCAAGAAAACCTTTGACATCGTCATGAATAACAGCAATATTCTTTTTGTTGTTTTGATTCGGCTCCATGTGGGCATTAATATCGGATGCTGTTCCCAGAGCATGATGGCTGACATATTTCAGACTTGTCGTGAAGCGGGAAAGATACGAACCGAAATAACCTTCAATTAATCGATAAAGTGGAAGAATTCCAGTATCTCCGTTTGTTCCATGGACTCGAACATGAACGGAATAGAGGTAGTTCTTTGCACGGGTATAGTAAGGAACGGCATCAATGTGAATTCTCCAGGGATCGCCTTCATCCATAATAAAATCTGTAATGTATGTTTTTTCCCAAGAAGGGTCTGCGACTGTATAACGTCCCCAACCTTTTTGATATCGATACAGAAACCGCTCATTACTCTTAAAGAAGGCTAAAGCAGTTGAATAAGAATTATTCGAAAAGTCTTTTTTGGAGAATCGTTCCCACTTTGGTCCAAGAACTAGAAAAGAACTAGATGCAACGGCGTTGAGATAAGGATTATTGGTATTTGAGGCAGATACAATGATGGTATGATGCCCAATCATCAGTTCAGAGAAGTGCACCATACTATTAAGCGATACTCCTTCAATATTTGCAGGATTATCGAGAGAATAAGAATAAACTTGATCATCGGCAGAAAAGGTGACAGTTTTTTCATATGGATAACGGGGGTCTTCGTTATAATCACATATAATCATTATGCTTACAGATGTTAGAGGGTAATTGGACTGGACGGTTCCCCCAACGGAAAAAGGATTTCCGAGGGAAACCGCTTTTTCCGTATTTGGGAGAGGGTGCAGAGGATCAGGAATGAAATCCAGGATACTCTCTGGTTCGGGAGTCGGAATTGGCGTTGGAGAAGGAGAGGGAGAGAGAAGAGACAGGTGTTCTATAGGCTGTGTATGCAATGGTTCTTCAGAAAGCCCAGGGGCTTTTTTTCTGCAACCCATACTGCATAGACAGAATAAAACGACAAGCACATTGGCCAAGAATAAACAGCAGCTTAAATGCGGCGCTTTTTTCATGGATATGCTCCATCAGATTAAAATAATAAAGCATATTATCAGAATATCATGAACATGGAATGAATAGATTTGGACAAAACAGCATATTATCCATAAGGATATGGGAAAGAATAAATAACTATGGTAAGGAATTTGGGGACGATAGAATACTGATAGAATACGGAGGTGAAGAAAGCATAGGAAATAATTGATTTTAGTTTTTTCTTCCCGTATAATCACTTCAAACTGCATTTGTGAGGTGGTATTTTTTGGATGACCCTGGCAGTCCTATAGGATACTTGGCAGTAATAATTCTGCTGATCCTGGGCGGTGCTTACTTTGCTGCAATGGAAACTGCGTTGGCAAGCGTAAATCGGATTCGCATGATGAGTCTCGCGGATAACGGAGACCGGAGAGCCAAGCGCGTTTTGAACATACTGGATCATTTCGATTCTGCCCTGACAACGATTCTAATTGGGAATAATATAATGCACATCGGTTGTGCCTCGGTAGCAACTTTGATGGCGACGAAACTGTGGGGCGTTTCCGCAGTGACTCTTACCACGGTCATTATGACTTTTGTGGTTTTTCTTGTTGCGGAAACTATTCCGAAGCGATTTGCCATGGAAGCCTGTGATCGATTGGCACCTGCTCTTTCCGGAAGTCTGGTTCTTCTGATGAAGATTCTGACACCGCTTGTATTCCTGTTTTCGAGCTTCAGCATGCTGGTAAAACGCCCTTTCCATCGAAATCATGCTGAAGAACCAACCGTATCCGAGGAGGAACTGCACGACATAATTGACAATATCTCAGAAGATAGTGCTATCGATGAGGATACAACAGAACTGGTGCAGAATGCATTGGATTTTGCAGAAACGGACGCAAAAGATATTGTTACCCCTTGGGCAAACGTGGTAACGGTTCCGGCAGATGCGGATCAGAGCTTTGTACTCTCACTGATAAGGAAGACCACTCACTCCAGATTGCCGGTTGCGGATTCTTCAGGCCAGATAATAGGAATGCTTTCCATTAGAAAGTATCTCAAAGCAACTCTGACGGATGACCAGCCTTCTGTTCGGAAATTGATGGGACAAGTTCAATTTGTCAGCGGAAACACCCCGATTGATGATCTACTGCCTGAGATGAGCAGGCTTAAAACACAGACTGCCCTTGTGACAGATACCAAGGGAGCAATTATCGGCCTGATTTCAACAGAGGATATTTTGGAAGAACTGGTGGGTGAAATCTATGACGAAGAAGAATCTGTAAAACCGGGAGGTGCGGATCATGAATGATCAGACTTCTTGGGTTTATGCAGAGATAGCTCTTCTGATTGTCCTTTCTGCCTTTTTTTCCGGCAGTGAGATTGCATTTGCTTCTTCAAACCGTCTTCGACTGCGTTCACGTGCACAGGGCGGGGGTCTGGCTGATCGTCTGGCATTTCAAATATATGAACAATATGACGATGCTCTGATTGCGATTCTGATCGGAAATAATCTTGTAAATATTGCTGCTTCAGCTGCTGCAACTGTCATTGCCATTTCCCTGATGGGAGACCGGGGAACCTGGGTTGCCACGCTGATTATGACTGGAATCATTCTTCTGTTTGGTGAAATCCTTCCCAAGGTGATTGCTGCCGAGGAAGCAGAGGGATTTGCCAGAATCACGGCCGTTCCGCTCTACGGATATATGCGCATTCTTACGCCGATTGTCTGGTTGCTTCAGAAATTCCTTGCCCTGTTTGACCGGATATGGGAAAAGCGAATACCAGATGAGTCTGCTGTTACCGAGGATGATCTGGAGACGATTATCGATACGGTTGAGGACGAAGGTGTGATCGATGGGGATCGTGCGGATTTGCTGCAGAGCGCGCTGGATTTTGATGACGTATTAGCATATGAGATTATTACACCTAGAGTCGATATGATCGCGCTTGACGCGGATGCAGATCAGGATGAAATCCTGGAGATCATCATGGATTCCAAGTATTCCAGGATTCCCGTATATCGGGATACTGTCGATAATATTATCGGTATTTTGCATCTGAATCTAGTATTTCGGGAGATGGCTGAAGGAAACCCGATTGATGTTGAAGAACTGATGCTTCCCCCGGTTTTTGTTCACAAGACAATGCCGCTTCCAGACGTGCTTCGGGTGATGAAAACCAAGAAGAGCCATTTGGTTGTGGTTACGGATGAATATGGTGGAACAATGGGTATCCTCTCTATGGAGGATGTTCTGGAGCAACTGGTCGGAGATCTTTGGGATGAAAGCGATGAAGTGGAAGATGAAATCGTGGAACTCGCTCCGAACCGTTACGACGTGGACGCGGATATGCGGCTTGAAGACTTTCTGGCTGAGATGGATCTGGACGACCGAGAAATGGAAGATGATAATACTACCGTAGGTGGCTGGGTGATTGAACAGATCGGGAGATACCCAAGGGTAGGAGACCAGTTTACTTACAGGAATCTGACCATCACGGTTAAGAGCAAGAAAAAGCTCCGTGTTATGCGGCTCCTTGTGACAGTTAACCCAGATCTGAGAGAAGAGGAGGAAGACGACGATCTTCTTTCCCTATAGGATTTGAAGGAATATGAAACAATCAACTATGAAGGAGGAATTGCGGATGATTTCCTGGAACAATCTGGATACCGCATCAGCGTTTCAGAAGCTGATGACGATGAAGGAAAAGGTGAATCTTTGTGAAGCCATGCAGGGCAGTAACGGTGCGGAACGAGTCCGAAAATATGCGGTACCGATGGCATGCGGACTGACCTATCATTATGCAGCTAAGAAAGTTGATGATTCTATTCTGAAAGTACTTGCGGAACTTGCAGGGGAAATGCAGATTTCTGAAAAGTTCCGCTCCTTATACAACGGTGAGGTGATCAATCTTGGTGAAAACCGAAGGGTGCTTCACCATTTGACGAGAGGTCAACTTGGGCAACCGGTTCAAGCAGATGGTACAGATAAACGTGAATTCTATCTGAATCAGCAGAAGAAAGCTGCGAATTTTGCTGATGCAGTTCATTCCGGAAAAATAGCCAACGAGTCCGGCGAAAAGTTCACGACTGTCGTGCAGATCGGAATTGGCGGGAGTGACCTGGGTCCTAGAGCAATGTATCTGGCTTTAGAAAACTGGGCAGGAAAGAATGGAATGCTCCGAATGGCTGCCAGATTTATTAGTAATGTCGACCCGGATGACGCCGCTTCTGTCCTTCGAAGCATTGACCTGTCAAAGACTCTGTTCATTCTTGTTTCCAAATCCGGCACGACTCTAGAGACCCTGACCAATGAGACATTTGTCCGTAATGCCCTGAAGGATGCTGGACTCAATCCGGCTTGCCATATGGTGGCAGTTACCAGCGAAACTTCCCCGATTGCAAAAAGCGCGGATTATTTAGCCGCGTTTTATATGGATGATTATATAGGAGGACGTTATTCTGCGACTTCCTGTGTTGGCGGAGTAGTGCTTTCGCTCGCCTTTGGACCGGATGTGTTCAGCAGATTTCTTTCAGGAGCTGCTGAAGCAGACAAGATGGCTGCAAATCCTGATCCGATGCAGAATGCTGCAATGCTGGATGCCCTGATCGGCGTATTTGAACGCAATGTTCTGGGATATCCGGCTACTGCGGTTTTGCCTTATTCGCAGGCTCTCAGCCGCTTCCCGGCTCATCTACAGCAGCTAGATATGGAAAGCAACGGGAAATCCGTAAACCGATTCGGCAAGCCAGTTTCTTATTCGACCGGACCAGTGATCTTTGGTGAACCAGGGACCAATGGCCAGCATTCTTTCTATCAGCTTCTGCATCAGGGAACGGACATTGTTCCGTTGCAGTTTGTTGGATTCCGGTGTAATCAAGCAGGGATGGACTTTATTATTCAGGGAAGCAGCAGCCAGAAAAAACTCTGTGCGAATGTGGTTGCGCAGATTATCGCATTTGCTTGCGGGAAAAAGGACGATAACCCTAACAAAGCGTTTGATGGAGGACGTCCATCCAGCATCATTATCGGTGATCAGCTGACTCCAGAATCACTTGGGGCTCTGCTTGCTCATTATGAAAACAAAGTGATGTTCCAAGGCTTTCTTTGGAACATCAACAGTTTTGATCAAGAGGGGGTCCAACTTGGAAAAGTTCTTGCAAAACGGGTGCTTGCTCATGAGACAGATGGCGCATTGAAAGAATTTGCAGAACTGTTGCAGATCTGAGATAGTACGGGATAATGAGAACTTTAACAGCCGGCTGCCAGCAGATGAGGCCAGCCGGCTGTTGGTATATTCATATTAAACAAGGGCGTTGCTATACTGTCGACCCAAAGTATCAGACTTGGAAAGGAAGATGCTCCGGGAAACAATCCGGAGTAAAAGGGGAGGATAGCCCAACGATTGGTTCAGGATCTAAATTCCGGATGCCCAGTTCCCGGCAAAGCATCTCAGACACTTTTCCTGCAACCAGACCGGTAAAAGCGTGACACTGCGGTTTGTGCGCACCGGAATCCATATTAAAGCCTTTTGTTAGTACTCTGCAGCAGACGGAGTGTTTTGCGGTTGCCTCCCGAAACCAATCGTGCAGTTCATGAGACAAAGAAAGGCAGCGGTAGATTTCTGAAGAGCCCGGTTCCGTGCGGCCAAAGAATAGTCCCAGGGTCAGGATTCCCCCGTTGAGGGCACCGCACATGCATCCGGAATGGCCGGCTCCTACTGCCATAGCGGAGGACATTGCAATAACCGTATCCGGTACATCCACATCAAAAAGATCACGGATCGAACAGATAACAGATTCACAGCAAAAGAAACCACGCTGGTACAACTCAATAGCATATTGAGCGATCTCCAGCGGAGATACCTCAGACACATTGCAGGAAACCACGTTTACCTCCCAATTCAACCAGGAGGGCCCTTTTTATGGGTTCTTCTGGAACCGAAATATAAAATATGCTACCATGTCCGGGTAAGGAATTCAAATCGGAGGACGACAGTGAAATATATTAAATGGGCTGAATCCTATACGAGACAGACCGGGCAGGCGCTGCGGGAAGAAATTGCTTCCATCATTGAAGATGTACGAACCAATGGGGATAAAGCAGTGTTGTCCTACTGCGAAAAACTTGATCAGAGCACGCAGCAGAGTATTCGAGTAGAGCGCAGCATGATTGAACGGGCATATACCATGACGCCGGCGACCTTACTGGATGATATCCGGTTTTGTGCACATAATGTGGAAGAATTTGCCAAACGCCAGCTTGAGACTTTCCAAGACATGCCTGAAACGGAAATTGCTCCTGGAGTGATGATTGGAACGAGGATCATCCCAATGGATTCGTGCGCGTGCTATGTGCCAGGAGGGACCTATCCACTTTTTTCCTCTGCGTTGATGCTGGCGATTCCTGCACGGATTGCGGGGGTTCAGCGAATCTGTGCGTGTTCCCCTGTGGTGATGGGTACGGATGCGGTTCATCCACATACGCTTGCAGCCATGGATATTGCAGGAGTCACTGAGATTTATGCAGTCGGGGGCGCTCAGGCGATTGCTGCATTTTCCTACGGCACCGAGTCCATACGGCCAGTGGACCTGATTGTTGGAACAGGAAGCCAGTTTGTCATTGAGGCTAAACGGCAGTGCTTTGGCCAGGTCGGCGTGGATTATTTGGCTGGTCCGAGTGACATGTTGGTAATTGCCGATGAGACTGCCGATCCAAATCTGGTTGCTGCTGATCTGGTAGCCCAATCTGAACATAGCCCTGTTGCGAAGGGAATCCTGATTTCAACATCTGAAGAACTGTGCAGCCGGGTAATGGGAGAAATCGACCGGGTTCTTCAGGTTCTTCCAACAGCAGAACTGGCCCGGGCAGCATGGGATAATTACGGCCAGGTGATTCTTGTAGACAGTGTCGATGAAGCTGTGGATATTGTCAATGAGCTGGCACCAGAATACCTGGAACTGCAGTTTCAGGAACCTGAAAAATATATCAGCAGATTTCGGAATTACGGCGGCATGTTTATCGGAAGCCTAGCTGGAGAAGCCATTGCGGATTATGCATCAGGAATCAATCATAATCTGCCGACGGTCCAGGGGGCTCGATATAACAGCGGGACTTATGTTGGGACATTTTTGAAGGTAGTGCCTTATCAGCATTTATCGAAGGAAGGAGTCCGCGGAATCGCAACGGTCGCCATTCATATGGCTTCTGCTGAAGGACTGTTTGGACATGCCAATGCAGCTCGCCTGAGATTAAAGAAGGCTAGGTCCTGACGCAAAGTATCCTTTAGGTACTTTGCGAGGCTCAACAAGGCTCAAGACGGGAAGCAGACTCGAGCAGCTGCAATGATCTGCCCGATAAGAAGCGATATCTCCGGTATCGTATCGGATAAGTGGCATGGCTCCGTAAGATAGAGAAGTTACGACAACCCTTCCCGGAACACCTATTGGGAGGGGTTGATTATTTTCATCCAGAATTTCTGTATAGAAAGCATCTTCTCGGAGATGATAGCAGGGAGAATCTGCGCAACTGAGACCCAGTGCGAACACGGTTTCGGTTAATCCATATTCCAGATAAATCTGACAGGTCAAGGCATTCCGGAGACGAATCTGATCCTTTTCAGACAATGCAGATCCGGAGATCAGGAGAATCGGAACTGTAACAGAATCTGAAACTGGAACTTCGAGGAGGGAAAGGGCAGTTTCCGGAGAAGCCAAAACCAGATGGGGACGGATCTGAAGAATTTTCTGGAGAGCCTCTTCCCGAGTGTGGGGGACTCCGAAGCGGATAGGAATCGCCTCAAGTTGGGATAGAGCCCGGCAGAAAAGATCGCCGGGTCCAAATGGAGCCTGACATGGAAAAAGAAGCAGAGCTTTTTCTCCTGCGGAGATAAATTTAGTTGAACCAAACCGGAAAAAGGAGATAGTCTGTTCCAGCTCCGACTCTGTAAACAAGAGCTGTTTCGGCGCAGAAGTAGTGCCGCTGGTAAAAGCACGGATCGCTTGTTCGGGAGAAACGCAAAGCATTTGGCTTCCATTTTGCACAATGTCCTGGGAGTTCAGCACCGGCAATGATTTGAAATCTTTGAATGAAGCAATTCCATTTATACTAGAAGCAAACCTTTCCCGGTAAAACGGGGAATGCTGACGAGCGTAATTAAAAATG
>JAEEGL016765250.1_pt1 | contig 19074 bp, 10 predicted proteins | sample 9134231 | NCBI WGS metagenome assembly JAEEGL01 (sample SAMN16246548, study PRJNA631951) | gut metagenome | biome: gut microbiome; feature: rumen; material: fiber-attached | host: Bos | place: Iran: Karaj | collected 2018-10 | reverse complement strand
GTCTTGAAACTCTTGACATTGTTGAGGTTGTCGCCATCATTGTTGTCAATATAGGTATCAAAGTGGGTGACGATGAACCAGAAACGATTGCCGGAGAGCTTGTGCCGGCATTTGGCATATACTGCCGTATGGCGGCCTGTGCTGTTTTCGTAGGCATTTTTTGCAGAAGACCAATAATTGTCTTTGTCGTTACAGAGCCACACGTAGCCTTCGTCCTCTACCGCGATCGTAGTTTTGTTATAGACGAAAACGTTGGCGTAGTACAGTTCTGCGGAATAAGAATAGCCGGTAAGTATGTTGCCGCTTCTGCTCACCTTGTTTGGATAATCCATCATCCAGGTGTAATTGCTGCTCGAGAGTCCCTGGGCGATGGCCCAGGCTTTCACGTCGTGAGTCTGTCCCGGAATGTTATCCTCGCCGATTTCATTGATCCCGAAGATATCAGCCGCCATACCTGCGATGCTGGAGCCAAGGCCCGCCTGGACATCGGCGCGGTCCATACTTATATATGTAGAGTTATCGCCGGCACGGTTTTCAGCCATCTTGATGTTATACACTCCTACAGTGATTCCCGGACGCTCCGACGTAGGCTCCCCGCCGGCTTCAGCCACGAGGCCGTTGATTGCAAAGATCTCTTCCACACGGCCGGCGGCATAGGTCTTGGAACCGAATTCGGCGATGTCGGCTCCGCTAAGGGTGGCGCCGTTGCCCCAGAACTTAAGACGCATAAAAGCGCCGTCGGCCTGATAGACAAGAGCCTCGAGACCGGAGGAATAGGCCTGGGCCGGGATGGGGACGTAAATCGGAGTATCTTCGGAGCCGAGGGCAAGATTGTTGAGATTGACAGTCAGGGTCTCGGCTGTGCCGCCGCTGAAGGCGCCGGTGAAGCCGTTCGCGTCGGTTGCGAGAGTGAAATTACCGCAGAGTTTCTCTCCGCCCTTGGCGTTGATCTCAATCCTGTCGAGTGTCGCGCTGCCTTTGAGGGCGAAGCGAAGCATACCGCAGAAGTTACTGAGCTTCACGCTGCACTCGCCTGCCCCGGTCTTGACAGCATTGCCATACATAGGTGCGGCCGCAGGGTCGAAACTGCCGGATACATAGTTCTGCGTGGCAAGGAGGCTGACGACATTCTGGGACGTAGTCGCCGGATAAAGAACCTTGTAGGGACCGGTCTCGCCAAGAGTGACGGTGAAATTGACGCTCTTCTTGCCATTGTCGGAAGAGCTCACAGGACTGGACTCCTGGCCGTTGACAGAAATCTTGTCTCCGGTAGCCCAATAGATCTTGTAAACCTCGCCATCTTTTCCGATGGTCGTCTTTGTCTCATTGACCGAGGCTGCAAGTTTGTAAACTTTTGCCGAGCCGTCTGTCGCGGGGCTGTTTTCCTGCTTGGTGCAAGAGAGCGCCAAAAGCGCAAAGGCTGCAAAAACTAACTTCTTTTTCATAATCATAATAATTTGGTAACCCGGGTGCCGGTCAGGGCGCCCGGGATAAAAGAGGGTGATTACCATTCGGCAACCGCTATCTGCTTTGCATCAATTGCATCGGCGAGGCTTACGATTTTCTTTGGCTTTTTGGCTTCCTCTGATTCTGTGCTGTCGGGATCGTTGATGGCAATTGCAGAAGAACCGGCTCCACCGGAAAGAATGTCAAGAGTGACATCGTCTATGGAGTTCACGGCATTTTCGTGAGTGTTGTCTTTCCTTACAGTTCCTGGAGCAATAGTGTTCGGATGGTCTGAACCTCCACGTACCCATAAGACATAACCGGTATTTTTAGTGCAGCAGAAAAGACCGGTTGTAGTCTTGCTGCCCCAGACGGTACCCGCCAGTTTGTGCCCATACATTGAGAAGGTAGTATAGGCAGTATCGAATTCGCCCTCGTGAGTACCCATCAGACCCGCCGTGTAATTGTTACCTCCGACAGTCGCCGCGTGAGTATCGATGACAGCACTGGAATACCAGTAATAATGCACTGTGTTGTTATTCTTCGGACAACCGACTATACCTGCCGCCCAGATGGAAGCAGTGGTGGTGCAGTCAACTGTAACATTGCCTGTATTCCGGCAATTGTTGAAGTTGAAGGAAGCGTTGCTTATCCATCCGCCGATACCGCCGACATTGATATTTGTGCTGCCCTTGTCTCCGGTGACATAGATGTCGCCGGAATTGCGGGCATACTGGGTCTTGATACCGGTAGTGGTATATCCTGCAATACCGCCGATACTGAGATCTCCACCTTTGCTCTTGGCAGGGCCGGAGTTATCGGTAATATTGCCGCTGTTGCTACTGTATACTTTGGATATGCCGGTCATATTGAAATAACCTGAACTGTTCCTTCCGAACAGACCTCCGATGCAGATGTTCTTGGCGCTGCCGGAGTTTTCGATATCACCGGAGTTGGTAAGTTTATACTTGGCGCTGTTGCCTGCATCGGAAATTTTATTATTCTTGTCCAGGTAAGCGACGATTCCGCCAACATACACGTAATTCGTTGCATCACCGGAATTGGCAATGTCACCGCTGTTGGAGTTATCCTTGAAGATATTGTCTGTCTGCATACGGCCAATCAAACCACCGACGTAGTTAATGTCAGTCGCTGAACCGGAGTTGGAAACGGTGCCGTCGTTGGAATTATCGTCAAACGTGGCTTTCTTGTCCAAATAACCGATTAATCCTCCAACACGGTTCTGCTTGGCATCACCGGTATTGGAAATACCTCCGCTATTGGAGTTGCCGGTATAGGTACCAAAGCGAATATATCCAACTATACCGCCCACACTGTTATTGGAGCCGTCATTAGCTCCGTTATTGGTAATGTCGCCGCTATTGGTGCAATCTTTGACCGTAAGATCACAAGTGCTGCTGGCACCGTTACCAGCCTGGCCGATGACACCACCTACAGAAACATCTTTATTCCATTTGCCATTATTGATAACCGCGCCAGTGTTGGTACAATCTGAGATGCTGAACTGCTCACCCCAGAAGGTTCCAAGTACGCCACCGATGATCAGCTCGCCTTCGTTGCCGCTTGCATAGGCGGTTTCATTCGTGACGGAAGCCTCGTTGGTGCAGCCGGTCATCTCAGATCCACTCTTGGCCTGGCCGATGAGACCGCCGATACGGTGCTCTCCGCTAACGCCGCCTGCCACGTTGAATACTACGCTACCCTTGGAGGTGCAGCCGCTGACAGTTCCGTAAACGATATTGGCGAGAATGCCAAGATCAGCCTGATCCGCAGTGATGTTAAGCGTAGAATTGAGGGTCAGATCCTTAACGGTCCCCTTCAGCTCGTTGAACAAAGGCTTGGTCAGGCCGCTGATTGTCTTCCGGTTACCGCTAAGAGTACCCTCATAGTCCTCTATGGAAGAGAAGGCTTCAGCGGCAGAAGCAGAGATTGCAAAGGAAGATGTAATCTTGGCATCGAGCGTTTTCTCGCCAGCGGCTACTTTGCCCACGAATTCCAGGAAAGTGGCTTCATCCTTAATGCCCGGGACAGAATCATCGGCGAGGTCGACAATCTTGACCACAATGTCAGAGATGCTGAACCTGTTTTTCCCGCTGATGTCTTCCAGGGAGCCGATAACGAGCTGGCAGTCAGGACTTACATTAGAAATAGTGACGCTCTTCGTTTTCCACACCCTGCTGGACGAGATACCGAAAGCACTACCTCCGACAAGCGAAGCTCCTGTGTATTTTTTATAATCGCTGCTGCCGGCATTGGTCTCATCAGCCAACACAAGTCCGTTTTCGACAAAGACCGCAATATCATTGTCATTTGCCTCTTGCTTTGCAACAGTCGCAGTTACTTCGATGGTCGCAAGTTTCCCGTCCGGAATAGCGGAAAGCTCAGGCGTAACAATATGAGTACGGGCTCCACTAGAAGTCGTAGCGATACGAAGATAGGCGTTCCTCAAATAGACGGCGCTGTTTCCGAAGAAGCCCCAGCCGTGGGAAAGGCGGCTGTCGCCAAGATCGACGCCTGATCCGAAGATCCTGTTTCCGGTATTGTTATATTCCGTGTAAGAACCCGAAGGATTAACGCCGGAAGGAGCAAGCAGATTCTTGGGTGAAGGATAGAAACCCGCCGCAACGGCGAATTCATCAGGACCCCAGCCGATTTCGGAGAAGTCCTCGGCAAGAATAATGTCGCCGATAGCGGCATTGGAAACCTTCGTTACGTCAACCGGAGTGAAGGCTTCTGTCGTGGCGCTTACAGGATCTGACTTCTGGCCGCTTTCGCTATCCTCGACTACAAGCCAATAAGTCGTGGAAGGAGCAAGGCCTCCAAAGGAAAAACAAGGAATCTTGCCATTCCAGCAGGAAGCGTCCGCGTCAAAGCTGTGGGAGACCACAAGAGAGCTGCATCCTGCGTCGCTGTAAAGGGATGCCGTGTAGGGCTTAGAGATATCGTATGCGGCGTCACCTTCGTGAGTCCAGCTGAACGCTGCAGTGCTTGAAGAAACGCTCTTCAAACTGGCCTCAATACCGGCTTTGTCCGCAAGTTCCACGATAGTGACGACGACGTCGCTAAGGAAGAAACGGTTCTTGGTATCAATGTTCTCATAAGAGCCGAAGATAAGGCAGTTATCATTGGTAACGCCGCTGATACGGACGGTGCTCGTGGTCCATCCACGTGTCTTGGCATTGAGCGGATAGCCTTCGGAAAGGCTCGCACCCTCATATTTGCCACCCTTGCTGGAGAAGTTGGAGTTGTCACTCTCGTCAGGAGCAAGGACCAGGGTCAGCTCGGAAGCCTTTTCAACGAATACCGCGACATCGTTGGTGTTGTTGGCATACTGCCCGGCAGTAACCGTCACGTCAATCGTGGCTTTCTTTCCGTCAGGGATACCAAGAAGGGTAGGAGAAACAATCGAAGTCCTGGCGCCTTTGCTGGAAGAGCCCACACGGAGGTAAGCCGCATAAGCATAGACCGAACTGTTGCCGAAGAAGCCCCAGTTGAAGAGTCTCTTGTCGCTCTCCACCTTGCAGTCTCCGTAAAGACGGCCTGCCTGTCCATTGTACTTCGAGAAGTTGCCGTCATCGTCTGCATATGCACCGGAGGGGACGTAAAGCGTCTTGGGAGAAGGATAGAAGCCGGCTGAAGTGGTAAGTTCCTCCGCTCCCCAGCCAAGTTCAGAGAAGTCTTCCGCAAGGATGACATCACCAACTCCGGCATTGCTGACGCTCATAGCATCCACTACGGTGAAGGCGGAAGTAGTGCAGCTGACAGCCTCAGAATGGACATCCTCCGTGAGGTCAGTCACCTTGCACCAGTAATTGGTGGAAGGGGCGAGGCCGGCAAAAACGAAGGAAGGCTGTTTGCCGTCCCAGCAGGCGCTGCCCGCAGGAATTTCATAGGATGCGACGAGATTGTTGCACTCGGAATCACTGTAAATGGCGGCGAGATAAGACTTGGAGATATCATACTCCGCATCGCTCCCGACGTGGGTCCAGGTGAAGCTTGCCGTGCTGGAACTGACCTCCTTGAGGCTAAGCGAAAGGTCGCCGGGAGCGAGGAGTTCCTTGAGGGTGATCTTCATATCGCTGATATTCATACGGGCGTCGTTCTTCGAGACGGACTTGTCCGCGCCGAAGGCCAGGCGGTCTCCCTTGGAAACGCCGGAGATGGTGACCTTATAGGCATTCCACGCAACTTCCTTCTTGAGCGTAATGGGAGCGATATTGGACTCGAGGTCGAGCGTATTCGTCTCTCCGCTCAAAAGCTCCGAGAAAGTGCCGCTCTGGACGGCAATGACCGCCTTGTCCGTGCAGAAAGAGCCGCTGGTCTCGCTGTAGTAAGCGCTGGCGGTCACCTCCACCTCCAGTGTTGCACTCATTCCATCCGGAATATTGTCAAGGGCGGGAGTTACAAGGTGAGTTACATTGCTGGAGCCGACCAGCTTGATATAACCGGGATGGATATACATATTCTTTTTGGCTCCCTGAGCCCAGTGCATAAGACGGCTTGTGGCAAGAGCACTTGTCTGATCGGAAAGCTGTTTTTCACTTGAAGTCTCCGCAGCCCGCCAAGTATCGACACCGAGGATCCCGAAGGAGGCCTTGGCGGTCTCTGTGGGGAACCAGCCGACACCTACTCCGATCACGTCGCTGTCCCAGCGGAGTTCGCTGAAGTCCTCGGCAAGAATCACGTCTCCCACATCGGCGGGAGAAGAGGAAACCTGAACGATTTCAAACGCTTCCGTCTTGACCGGCAGGACGTTGCTGTCCACGTTCTGTGCCACATTGGTAACCTTCACATAGTAAGTGGTATTTGCAGCAAGGCCGCTGATGCACAGACGCGGGGATTTATCGCTCCAGCAGGCATTTCCAGCACTGATTTCATAATTGTCCACAAGAGCGGTGCAGGCGGCGTCGGAATAGACCTTGACGGCGTACGCGGCCTCAGGAGAATTGTCCCAGCAGATGACGGCGGTGGAACTGGTGATGCCCTCCGCACTGATTGCAATGTCATAGGACGGAGTGTACGGGAGTGTCGCCGGCGAGTACATCTGGCCCGGAGCAAGTGCCGACTTGATGGTCGCAGTCTTTGTCATCGAACCGCCGTCGGTGTCAAAAGCTTCCACTTTCAGGGAGCCGCTGAGGCCCGAAGGGACGCAGATGAAGAAGTCTGCAGGCAGGGCGACAGGAGTCTCAGTCACCATTTCAACCACATTGGAAACGCTCTGAGGCGTGTATGCACTGAAATCTGTCGAGAAAGTGCCGCTGAGAGCTGCTGCGTCAGAGCCTGTGAGCTTGACTTTCCTGATGGACTGCGTGCCGTCGAGGCTGATGTGGACAATACTCACACAAGGAGAAAGGACCACAGAAGATGCATCCGTGCTCTTTCCTCCCATAATGAATGCAGAGGGGTCGTATGAACCAGCCACATATTTCTGGCTGGCGGGAAGACTGACCGTTGCGCTGCCCTCACTGTAGGAGTCGACTGCAGCGGCGGGATACACGGCGCAGTAGGGAGTCTCGAGCAGGCCTTCGAAGCTGAAACTTGCGGAAGCCTTGCCGTCAAATTCTGCGGGAAGGGCATCTGAAGCGACACCGTTGACACTGATCTTGTCACCGCTTTTCCAATAGTTTGGCCAGGACGCGCCTTCCTTGTCGCCGAGGGCGGTTTTTGTCGGGCTGAGACTGGCAGTGATTATGGTTCGGAAGCTTTCCGGACCGGCTTCTTCCTTTGCACAGGAAGCGGCTGCAAGGATGGAGAGTACTGCAGCGGAAAGGAGTAAAATCTTTTTCATAAGGCAGTACATTTTAATCATCCCACTCGATTACGTCACCATTGTCAGTAATAGGGTCGAGCGTCGTGCTCGCCAGCATAGACGAGGCTATCCAGGAGAGCCTTATCCTGCATTCGGGCGCTGTGTAAGTTTTTTTAGTTTCCATCGTATGTGGTTTTTCGATTATTGCAATTCAAGTATCTGAATGGTCATATCGGAGAGGAGCATCATGTTGTTGTTACTCTTTGCAGGGATTTCTACCGTAGGTCCGAAGGCAAGCCTGTCTCCCTTAACCACACCGTCGAGGACAATTTCAAACTCGGTGAGTTTGGTAAGGCCGCCGGAATAAGTGATGGTCTGACTATTATCCGTAAGGTTGAGCATAGGTGCATCCCTGCCCTGCTCGTCCTTACCCTTGTTTGTCTGGGTGCCGGAAGATATCTCATTGGAAATTTTCATATGCTGCACGGCAAGAACCGCCTTGGCGCCTGAAGCATAACCGGCCGCATGAAGCGTAACCTTCAGTTTGGCACTCTTTCCTTCCGGAATATTAATCAGCTCCGGAGTTATGATATGAGTACCATATGACGGGGTGCCGAGGAAAAGATACCCAGGGCCAACGTAAATTCTGGCATAATAGCCCTGCGCCCACTTGGCAATTCTGAGTCCTGCCTCTTTCTTTGCGGTTGAATTGGCAGTAAGGACCCTGTCACCAAATGGTTCGGTAGATATATGTCCACGGAAGCGAGCGGCATCACGGCTCATAAAACTCTTTCCGGTATTACCATTGTATGCTACGCTGGCTGTGGCCACGTCATATCCGGCCGCCTGACTGACTGCATCCGCACCCCAACAGAGCTGACCGAAGTCTTCGGCAAGGATGATATCACCTTCTGAAGCAGGATTGGAGGACACCGTAACATTGGTGAATGCCTCTGTCCTTCCGGGAATCACTCCGGATTCTTTTTCTCCGTCAGGATCATTGTCAACCACATGGAACCAGTAAGGAGTATCAGGAGCGAGACCGCTGAACACAAACTTGGGAGTGCGGTTGGACCAGCAGGGGTCGCCTGCAGGGATAGTGAACTCTACTTCAAGCTCGGTGCATTGCTCATCCCTATACAGAGATATGGTATAGGACTTCGCCGCGTCATCCAGAGCCTCGCCGCCTTCCGTCCAGCTGAAGGACAGGGTGGAAGAAGGGGCGTCCGTAGAGCTGGCGACTATAGGCTAGACCTTGTCAATCTTCAGCTGGGCTATCTCCACTTTCTCGGAAGAGCCGGCAAGGCTGAGGGAGAGCGTGGATGAAACGCCTGTTTCTTCTCCGGTGACGAGCATATAGCTGCCGGCTACCTCCTGAATGGAGAAAGCCTCAGTATTACTCAGTTCAAAGCTGAAAGCATCCACCGGAATAGCCTCAGGAGCGATTGCGCCCTCGTAAAGCACGGCTATGGGGTAGGTTTCAGAAGCCTCGACCGTAACGACCGAGCCTTGAGGATAGAACATTTCTCCGACTTTAACGCCGCCGAGAAGGCTGCTCCTGAACGGAAGCTGGCAGCCAAACCCCTCCTCTGAAACGACTTTCAGATAAGCCTGAGAATCATACACATATCCGGGATCGGCACTTTCTGCTGCGCCGAAGGTGAGAACTCCGTCCGAGGTGACCGTGCCTGCCGCCCCCTCATCAAGGCTCCAGCTAAAGCTGTGGGCCTCGCCGTCGGAAGTCACGGCGGAGAGTTCCATCTTCATACCCGGGTAGCCGTAAACCCCCGTCAGGACAGTGCCATTTTCATCTTTTACGGACACGGAATACTTCGATTCCGGGTTCACGCTGACCATACAGGCAGCCTTCTGGGTACCGTCCGCGGAGGTAGCAACGACATAGGTCACGCCTTCGGACTTTCCGGTAATCGCGCCGTCTTTGACCTCGGCATAAATTGGGTCGATTACGCTCCATTCAACACCCATCCCGAGTGAGGTGGGAAGGACGGTTGCACCGATGGTTATTGTCTCGCCGACTTGGAGATCGACCTTTTCCGCCGTCAGAACAACACTTGTCGCGCCGCCGCTTCCCTTATCGGAATCATTGGTGCAGGCGACAAGCGCCGGCAGCAGAAGAATTGCTATTGTGAAGAATCTTTTCATAACCTACTTGTTGTAGCGTACTGCGAAATAATCCATAGTGTTATAGCCGCTGTTGTTTTTGATGGTGGAACCATCCGGCGAGTTGGCATCACCGGCCCTGTTGTTGCGCGGCATCAGACGTATATAAACCTTTTCCTTTCCGAGGATTTCTAGCGGCAGAGGGAAATCAAATACCTGTGTACCTGTCGTCTGCCACTCGCGGACGCCGTCACCGGAGTTCCCCCAGATGACGACATCGCTCACCGAGAACTCGCCGATATCATTCCACTCGGAATCATCCTCGGATGCGCAGGAAGAAGTAGTCAGACTGTACTGAGCTTTCCAATAGCGGGGAGAACGCAGGCTGCCGGAATTATTATACATTGCGAACTGCATCGACACTTTGTCAGAAACGACGCCTTCTGTGGAGAAAGCCACAAGATATGCGTAACCACGGTTGTTTTCGTCGTCCCACCAATACTTGTTGCTCCAGCTTAGTTTTATACCAGCGGCAACCCAGCCCTTGCCATCATCATTCTGCGCGCTTTCCTGTCCCTCCCAGGGCTTGTAATCCGTACCATCCGGAAGAGTGAGGCCGCAGCCATTGGAAATATGCCCTTTAAGTTTACCCGAACCGCAGGGTCCAAGATAGAAAAATGACTTGGAGAAATTGTTAAAACGGACTCCGTTGCTGCTGTAATCCGGGTATGTGTGGGTCATCTCTCCATTGCCTTCGGTAGCACGAATAGCCCCCGGAAGCTCAGTAGTATCGAACTCACCGGGGATATCCATCCACCTGAATTCAGTAATCAAAGCGGAGAATCCGTCTGAGAAATTATCTTTAAGGGCGATGTCCTCCCTGGTCATAGGACGGATCTGATAGCGGCTCATAGTGCCGAAGGACTTGTACTGCTCGCTGACTATGACTCCGCTTATCGGACCCGAGCCGTAAGGCATCTTATTACCGTCACGGCGCCAAGGAACAGTGACATTGATATACATATACATACTGCCTCCCGTCTTGTCGCGGACAAGCACGGGATACTTGGCAACTCTGTTATATCCGTGAAGCGTACTGTACCCTTCGTTAATGGGGGTGAACGGGCCTTTGCGCATAGGGATTTCGCAATCCTTGATTGTCACGAAGGTGTTGATGTCATCATCCGTAAGCTCGCTGATGCTCTTTTCCTTCCTGGGCATCGTATGGGTGGCATCCATACTGGTTATGGTCTCGCTTGACTTCACTCCTTCGATGGTGTAGCACAAAGGTCCGTCTGCAGATTTCTTGACTACAGCCCCGCCAATTCCAATACTGACCTGACTGTTGCGCGTGTAGTCATTTTCCGAGGGAGACACGGCGATGAGGCGGAATCCTTTCCCGTCGTCGCCCACAAGATAAGAAGTGCAGTCGGTAATGTCATAGTCAATAACGCCAGTACCCTGAATCAAGTCCTCTATAATAATATCTCCGGCATTGTGGTCCTGCGTCGTACTTACGATATAGCCCTCAACATAAGCGTCGTCGGGAAGAGTGTAGCCGGCGACGGTGGCAACGGTCCGCAGCGCTTCCGGGGTAAACTTGGTCCCGATATGATTGTCGGAGCGGGCCTGGACAATCGTAACCTTCGCGGTCTGAGTCTGCTTCCATCCGTCAAGGAAAGAGAGGAGAAGGTAAGCCCGTCGCATATAGAGTTTATCGGGGTTGTCCGTGGTCTTGAAAGTGTAAGAAGCAGCGGTCAGTTTGCCGTCTTTGATCCACTCGTCCTTCCCAGGGAAGAGGATTTCTGACTTGATCCTGTCGAGAGGGACATTGATGTCAGTTACAATAGTATTGAGCTCATCTTTGCCATTGTACACGACCATAGAGCCGGCGGCGACATAGAATTTCTCTTCGACTGGTCCCCGCTGCATAACGGAAACGGTGTCTTTGCGGGTATCTGAGCTAAAGAGAATGTCTGCACGGCGCTTGAAGCCGTCATTCGACTTTACGCTCACGGGAATCACGCCGTCATTCCCGAAAGATGTGGCACCGAGGGTGAGCCAGGCTCCGTCGGAAGGGTCCATCAGAGATATGGTCCCCGGTCTGTTGGACAGGAAGGAGATATCTACATTTCCCCCTGCTTCGCCGACAATGTATTCGTGCGTCTCCATTCCGAGTTCATCGGGAGCAAATACTTCGTGATAGTTCTTGTCGCAGGACGAGAGCGACAGCAAAGCGAAAGACGCAATTGAGAGTATCGTTGTCTTTTTCATACGCTATTGAGTCTGGACGACGGTGAGAGTGTTTGAAAAAATGGTGTCTCCGAGGATGGAGTCGTAGCCTCCGGCATCCGTATGGCTGATTTTCACATTCGCCGTACGGATGGCACCGGAGGTGTTCGGCGCAATCTCAAGGCTTATCTTATCCTTTTCCACGCTCTTGAGACGGATCCAGGGAGATTCAGGCTCCTGTCCCTCCGGATATGAAAGAGTAAGGAACATCTCATCGAGACTGTACACAAGGTTGGTGGTGAAAGGAATGACCTCGGTGCCACCTTCGGCCGAAACCGCCAAAGAAGAGGTCTGGAGAGTCATCTTGCATTCCGAATCGCCGTAGCGGCCTTTCTGGTACATATTCAGCGTGCGGGTCTCCCCTCCTGCCTTGAATACCAGAATAACACGGCGGGCACGGCCGTAGTTAGTTTCGAAGTCAAATACGAGATAACTGCACTTGCTGCCCGAGAGCCTGTCTATTGATGCCCACGAGACCGGATGGTCCATTTCGACGGTCCAGTCCGTGTTCGAGAAAACGGCCACCTGGGTGCTGCCGCCGTCGGCGGAAAGGACATTGTACTCCGAAAGGAGCCCCAGAGTCTGGTCATACTCGGCATTCTTGGCGCAGGACAAGGCTGCAAGGAGCGCCATTATATATAATGTAATCTTCTTCATAGTCCTTATTCAGCTGAAAGATTATACTTGTCATACTCAGGATTGGAGAGCACACGGCCGGAGCGGGCGCACTGGACGTCCGGGATGGGATAGTACTCGTGGCAGGGGCGGACATTGTTCTGGGCCTCCGTGTAGGTATTGTAGGCAAGCACCTGGTCGTACCAGATGCCCCAGCGGACCAGATCGTATTTGCGGCCCCACTCGCCGAAGAGCTCACGTGCCCTTTCATCCCGGATTTCTCCGCGGAGCTTCACTTCCCCGACAAAGACGTAAGGGAAGATATGGGCGCGGCTGCGGACCTTGTTGAGATAATCTACGGACTTGGAGTAATCCGCCTTTTCGCACCAGGCCTCGGCCAGCAGAAGCAGCGCGTCGGCATAGCGGAAAATCTTGTAATTGTTGCTGTCATAGTTGTAGTAAACGCCCGGGCACCAGAACTTCGGGCCCATCCAGGTCGTATTGAAACTCTTTCCTTCCCAGCTGGAGACCATATTGATCGGGCGGCGGACGTCATCAGGATAGGTCTTCGTGGAGGCAAGATTGTTTTTCATATAGACCGTAGGCGTAAGCGGACGGTAACAGGTGGACTCTTTGCCAAGCTCCGGGATGGTTACGCCGTCATAGATTGCAGTTCCTGCAGTTCTCGGGTAAGGCATAACTATGGCGCTGATGGCAAGGGAACTCCTGGGGGAATAATCGATACCGCCTTTCACCCATTCGTGATTGACCTCAAAAATGGACTCCGGGGTATTCTTGTTGCGGAACATCACGTCCTTGTAATCATACTGTTCAAGGTCTCCGTATATCTCCTCGAGATGTTCACAGGCAGTAATCACGTCGTCCCACTGCTTGTTCCACGCGGCCATCTTCGCAATCATCATCCAGCCCATCGCCGCGCCGCAGCAGTTGAAACTCTGGTCGTGGGTACGTACCTGAGGAAGAGAAGGGACGAAAAGCTTCAACTCTTCGATAAGCGTCTTTCGGGTCTCTACGGCGCTCATCCGGCCAAGCTGAGCTATGCGTGCCATATCGTCTTCGTTCTCGACGTAGTCCTCGTAGAAAGGCACATCGCCAAAGAAACTGGTCAGGACATAGTAATAATAGGAAAGAAGGATGCGTACCTCGGCTTCAAAAGGCAGCTTCTCGGCATCGGAAAGCGTCGAGCGATGGATGCCGGCGAGGGTACTCAGGCAGTAGCGCACACCGAAATAGCAGTATTGCCAGGTGTTGGTTGCGGAGCCGGGCCTGGCCGGATTGATGTCGAAACGTGCGTCCGGCTGGGCGGAGTGGTTTGTAACGGCAATATCGGTGGAACCTTCAACGGCGATGTAATAGCGCAGGTCGTGAATCCGGTTCAGAGGATCATAACAGCCGTTGAGCGCGGCACGAATCTGTGCGGGAGTATTGAAAAACTCGTAAGGACTTACAATCCCGGAGGAATCTTCCTTAAGAGAGCAGGAGGCCATCGGAAGAAGGATGGCACACACCATTAATATGCTGATATACTTTTTCATACGGCGCATCAATATTTCATTATCAAGGTGAACACCACGCGGCGTGGTTTAGGATAATACGAGTTGTCGTATCCGTTCGTACCGCCCGACGATACATCCGGGTCAAAGCCGTTGTAGTTGGTCCAGAGATAGAGGTTTTCGCCCGAGCAGGAGACCTCGAGTTCACGGAGAACGCGGCTCTTGAGGTTGAAACGGTATCCCAGGCTCACGGTCTTAAGGCGAAGATAGGAAGAGTCGTGGACCAGGAAGGAACTCGGCACGGCATTGCCGTCGTAAATACCTGCTCTCGGGAGGTTGGAGTTCGGGTTCTTGAGAGGGTGATAACAGTTAACCATATAGGCATACTGGTTAGTACGGCGCGAACCGGCCATATAGAACTCTGAATAGTTGAAAGCCTTGCCGCCGACAGAGTACGAGAAGAATATGCCTAGGGAAAAGCCCTTGATGCGGAAGGTATTCTGCAGACCTCCGGAGATAATCGGGTCAGGAGAGCCAAGGAAGACTATATCCTGTGAGTTCAGCGAGCCGTCGTGGTTCTGGTCTATATAAATAGGATAGCCGAGTTTGGTGGAGGAAGCGTCGTTGGCATAGGAATGGGTGATCTTGTTTCGCTCTATCTCTTCCTTATTGTGCCAGACACCGGCATACTGGAAGCCCCAGAAAGCGTTGACGGGATAACCTACCTTGTAACCGATAGTCATATAACCTCCTGTAGGAGAGTTCCTTGTGGACACTTCCGACTCAGCTCCGATATCATTGACGATGGATGAATTGTGGGAAATCGTAAAGGAGCTTGTCCATACGAAGCCGCGCTTGACGATGTTTCTTGAATTCAGGGTCAATTCAAGGCCCTGGGAGGTCGTACGGCCGATATTCTGGTATTTGTTGTCATAACCGGTATGCTGAGGGGTCTTGACAGTCAGCAGAAGGTCAGTAGTAATTGCACGGTATGCTTCGAAAGTCAAGCCGAAACGATTGTTCAGGATGGCAAAGTCAAGTGAGAGGTTGCCGGAGGTCGTGGTTTCCCAGGTGAGGTTGGGCGAAGCAATGCGAGCCTGCCAGTAATCCTGGCTGAAAGACCCGTTCCAGGGATAGCCTCCCGAACCGCCGTCAAGCCTTGCCAGGGAACGGTAGGCCTGGTTAAGGTCATTTCCTGACTGACCGAGACTGGCTTTTAGGGAGAGGTCGTCCAGCCATTCCGCATTCTTGAGCCAGGGCTCACGGGCGATGTTCCACCTGAATGCCACAGCCGGGAAAAAGCCCCATTTGTGGTTCGCGGCGAAATTGGACGCACCGTCCAGACGGCCGGTAAGGGTAAGATAATAGCGTCTCTTATAATTGTAGTTTGCACGGAGGAAGAAGGCCATCTTGTCCTTGACTATCTTTTCCGTGCCGGCCCCGTAACTTTCCTTGTTGGTAACCGCGGCCATATTGTTCCACTTCACGTCGTCCACGATATAGCCCTCGCCGGACAGGCCGAAGTTATGGCTGGTGAAATGCTTGAAGGTCTGACCAAGAGTAACGTCGACGTGATGTTTCTTGTTCTCCCAGGAGTATTCAAGAGTGTTCTCGACATAGATGCTCTGCTCTCCGTAATTCTGCCGGTAGGCGTAACCACCCATTTCTTCACTTCTGGACGGGAGGGTGGACGGATTGTATTTGTAGCGCTGCCGGTCGAAGAAGTAGTAGTTGAACTTGGTCTTGTACTTCAGCGGGGCTGCTATCCTGACGTTGGCGCCGAGTGAGATGTTGAGCATACTGCGGTCCGTCTTGTCGGTATTCTCTTTCAGACGCGCGACAGCATTGTCTATGGTCGAATTGCCCTGGGCCAGAGGGTTGTAAGAATCGTTCGGCCGTATGAGCGGGGAAAGATACTGGGCGGCGGACTGGATTCCGGCGCCGCCGATCTGGGTCAGGAAATTGTCCTGGAAACGGTATTGGTAACGGAGGTTGGCATAGACACGGAGCCATTTGAAGAAGTCGTTCGTGATGTTCAGGGTTCCGGTAATGTTCTGCTTGCCGCTCTCCTTGATGATACCCTGCTCGTCAGAGTAGGACAGGGCGGCATAGAATTTCTGCTTGCCCGCGAAACCATTCATCGAGAGGGAATAATTCTGGTAAGGTGCGATCCTTGATATATCCTGGATCCAGTTGGTGCCTTCTCCGTTGGTGAACGGAGTCTTGACGGACCTCCCGCTCAGCGGCGTAGTCATATCCATATTGGCGGAGGTGCCGATATGCTGGAAGTATTCGTTGCGGTAGATTCCATACTGTTCGGAGTTCATCAAGTCAAGGTTGCGGGGAAGTGAGGAAATACCTGCACTTGCCTTGAAGCTGATGGCGAGGTTCTGCCCCGGATCGCCGGAATCCGCGCTGCCCTTGGTGGTGATGATGATGACACCGTTCGCACCACGGGCGCCGTAGATTGCAGTTGAAGATGCATCCTTCAGAACCGAAATGGCCTCGATGTCGGAAGGGTTGATGTCACTGAGCGAAGAAACAGCGTCCATAACGCCGTCCACCACTATGAGCGGGTCGTTGGAGGCAGTAATTGAGCGCGTGCCTCGGATACGGATGACGGCGTCGGAGCCAGGTTCGCCGTCGGTGGAAGTAACCTCCATACCGGCCACACGGCCCTGCAGAGCCTGGTCCACGGAAAGCACAGGTTCATCTCGGATCTCCGCCATCTTGACGTTGGTAACAGAACCGGTCAGGTCAGCCTTCTTTACGGCTCCATAACCGATAACGACGACGTCCTCAAGCTGCTGCCCTGCATCCGGCATCATAGTGACATCGACCGTGGTCTTGCCCTTGACGGGTAAAACGGTTTCGGCATAGCCCAGGAAATGGACTGAAATATAGTCATTGTCCTTGCACTGGACGGTGTAACGGCCTGCGGCATCCGTTGTCGAGGAAGAGGCGACCGTGCCGTTGGCGCCGCCGCTCTTTACGACCACAATCGCACCGGCGAGCGCCTCCGCGTTCTCGTCACGGACTGTGCCGCTCACTTTCTTGGTCTGGGCAAACGCAGTGAAAAGCGTCGTGCAAGCCAGAATAATTGTAACAAGCTTTTTCATTCCCATTCTACCTCATCGTCAAGTAATTCTTCATCTTCGAACAGACTGATCATCTCAGCCTCGGTCACCACGTATGCGGCAAAGTTGTCGACGTGGACGAAAACCCTGTCGTCATTTGCCACGGAGAAGGTGAAATGAGTCTTGGCACTCATTCTTTCGCCATTTCCCATCAAAAGGAAAAACTTCAGATTACTCTGGTCCGCGCCTGTCCCGATGGGAATGTTGACCCTGTAAGTCGTCAGTCTGGTGTCATAGAACTGCCCGCCGGAAACGCTTACGTCCAAAGTAATGTTCTTCGATCGGAACTCATTGTCCGTCTCAGCCCAGGCATTGAAGGAAATGTAATCGAAATAATCCTTGTTGAGTTCGGGATACTCCCTCGTCGTGAAAGTCTGCTTGCCGGTCAGTGTGAGGAACCCGTCTGTATGATTGGAGAACTCCTCAATGAACTGCTGCGAATATCCCTGGCGAATCGGAATGAATTTTCCGAGATACTGTTCCGGGCAGGAGAAACTCAGTCTGCCGCCGCGGCGCTCAAGGGAATTCAGAGGCAGCAGCGATGCAGCATCGTAGCTTACTACAAAATGACCTGGATCAGTTTCCTGGACGGACTTGATCTTGAGCCACTCCTGGTCAGGTTCACTCTGGTCAATCATATACTTCCACTGAAGCGGAACATTCGACAGGATGTGGATCTTCCCGTCCTTGACCCCTTCAAACGGGACCTGGATATTGTCCACGGCTTTGTCCTCGGAGGTCTCATAGACCTTGATGAACTCGCTTCGGGAGGGCGGTGCTTCCTTGTCTTTTTTGCTGCAGGAGATAGAGGCTCCGGCAAGGAATGCAACCAGAAGGATTAAAGCTTTTTTGTCCATACTATTTCATTTTAGACAATTTGAAATCCGCTATTATAGGATAGTGGTCAGAAGGAATATAGAATGAAGTAGTCTCAGATTTCACTCGCGTTGTGTAGTCGTCTGTTTTCTGGTAAATGTCAATACAGGCCTTGAGCATAGGCTTCGAAACGTACATATAGTCGATTCTCAGGGTGCCACAGGTCGGCAGGAAGTCATTCGGATAGCAGCAGTCATACAAATCGTAGAGCGAGGAATTGAAAATCATATAGTCCTGGGCCTGGAAACCAAGCGAGGCGTTGTTCCACTTGTATTTGTAATTGTCATTGCGGCTGTAGGAGTTATAGTCACCGGCCATAATCCAGAGCTCCTTGTCCGGATCCTGGGACTTGCGGACCGTGCTGTCCAGAATGCAGGTGAGCTCTATGATACGATACTTCTCCCCTTCATACCTCTCCTCGCTTGCCTTGCGGTCTTCCGGACGGACGCCGCGGCCGTATTTCCCGTGCTTAAGGTGGACCGTGACGATGTTGAGGGGTTTCTCGACGCCGTCGACATGGACCTGATACCAGCCGCTGTAGTTGACGACGACCGAATCAGGTTTACGGCCCTTGACGATACAGATGCTGTCGATCGGGAAACGGGAAGTGACCACTCCGGGGTAGTTGGTAAGCCCATATGGAGTCGATGTCGAAGGGCGGCGCGGGACGACGAAATGATACTGGTGGCCCCACCTGGCACAAAGCTCGCCCCAATGGGAGGGCAGATAACGCTCTTCGTTGGGCATATGGTCGTGTGTCCCGGTGTAGTAGATCGTAGCGCCTTCTTCGAAAAGGCAGATATCCGGCTCTTTGGAATTGATCCAGTCCACGAACTTCTGGTAGTTATCCCCCTGGCCGGCCCACATTCCGTTCTGGATATTCCAGTAAAGCACCCGGAGAAAATTCTTTTCCTGAGGCTTTTTCGCACTGGCCGGAATGAACGCAGCCGGTGTCATAAACAGCAAGGCCAAAGCAATAGCTTTGATATTAGTGATAGCGCTTCGCATAATACGTGTGTTTCTTCACAAAAATATATAAAAAAAGAGCCTTTTTGATAGGCTCTTCAAAAACGGGAAAACCGCGATTGTTTTGGGAAGGATTAATTCACTGATTATGAGCAAAATAAAGTTTTTTAATAACTAATTTTGGGAAATAAAAATGAGAAGGATTACATCATAATTCGGAAAGAATCCTTATAAAATCATCTTCCGGGATAGCAAGACGAGACTTGAAAACTGACCTTAGATTATAGACCGTTTTCACTGAACAATGCATCAAATCCGCAATCTCCGCATAGTCTTC
>JAEEGL011236222.1_pt1 | contig 19074 bp, 16 predicted proteins | sample 9134231 | NCBI WGS metagenome assembly JAEEGL01 (sample SAMN16246548, study PRJNA631951) | gut metagenome | biome: gut microbiome; feature: rumen; material: fiber-attached | host: Bos | place: Iran: Karaj | collected 2018-10 | reverse complement strand
GGGTAAGTATCATAGGTCTGCTTGTAGTATCCTCCGTTCTTAGCAGCGTTCATCTCCGTGTCAAAGATATACCAGCTATTGCCAATTTTCACCTCTGTCCACGCATGAGCTGTCCTGCCGCCAAGGGCAGACTCGATAGTTCCCACGCATACTCTGCTCTCGTAGCCAAGCCCCCTTGCAACGTACGCAAAGGCCGCAGCATATCCGTAGCAGTTGCCCTGCCTGTCCCCAAGTGTATTGGCAGCGTACTGCGCCGTCCAGTCACCGGTGGGCACTTCCGTACTGCGTACATAGGAAATGTTGCCGGCGATATAGTAAAATGCTGCTTCGAGCTGCTGGGGCTGAGTCATCGAAGATGTAGAGCTTAGATTTACCACTTCCGCGGCAAGCCCCATCAGTGTTGATGTCGGAGAAGTTACTCTTCCATCTTCATTTACCCACTGAACGCCATATTCATTGTGAACAAAATGTGCGCCCGGGATCTCAGACTCCTTGAGATTACCTGCAGCCTGCGCCGCGATCACGGCTAACACCTGCCCCTTGATATCATCCGGTACACCGGAAAGAGCATTTTCTCCGATACTTACGGCTGTCGAAGGGATATAAGTGCCCGAAAGATGCGGCGGATATCTGAGCAGCTCTGTCCTTGCCTTATCATAGAGGCACCCGCTGTATGAGGAATAGAATGGATTGTCTTCACTCACACTGATCTCCTTAAGAGAGATCATATTCCTCAGTGCCGTGGCGGTTATCTCACTGACTTCTCTTCCTATATATATCTTAGTTATGGAGTCAATGTTCTTAAATGTCCCAGAGTTTATTGTGCTCGTATCAGTCGAAGCATCTGATGTGATTTTGGCGGTACCTATTAAAACCAGTACCAATATAATAGAAAAAAGTCTTTTCATTTTTTCAGTTTACCTTATTGTACTGGTGATCTTCGTATATCCTGCCCTGCCCGTCGATGTACTGCGGAACTGTGTTGATAATGTCGCTCTCAGTAGCGCTCTTGCTATAGCTCTGAACATCCTGTTTTTTGCCCCCATCGTTGGGATGCTTGCCATATCCGGCCTGTCCAAGTATCGCATCCGCATAGGCCTCGTGGTTATCACATACTACCTGGCACCACTGGTCATCCCACTTGTTGGCGTTTACATGTACCCATTTAAGAGGCGGATATTCTGTTACTTTTTTCGTCTTGCCTTTCGTATCTGACTGTGCCTCTTCTCTTGCCTTGGCGTTGGCATCCTGGCAGAGCTGGTCGAGGTAATCGAGCACAAGACCAAGTGCCCTTGTCGCACCCGCACTCGAATACTCATGTCCCACAAACACGCCATAGGCAGTTCTGTAGATCTTACCCTCTGTCGTAAATGTTCCAAGGTCGCAGTATGCCTTTACAATTCCTGTGGCATAGGCGACCATATCGATCTGATTGGCGCTTCCTCCTGCCGTGACCTGGTCAAAGACGCTCTGCGCTATCTGTTTGGCAACGCTTCTTGCCTGGTCTTCCTGATCTCTCGTCATACCGCCGTTACTGTGTATTTCTCCGGGTATGACTATCATCTCATCCTTCTTATCCTTGGTCTTTTTGCTGGTCGGAACAACATACTCATAACTGCTGCTTCCTAGTCTCGCATCCCTTACAACCAGCTTGTTGCAAACACGCTTCTCATTTTTGCCAAAGTTAACCCAGTGCTCTATAAGCTTATCGGGATCTGCCCCAAAGGCATCCCTAAGATCTGCATAATTAAGGTAATAATAGACCGGATTGTAGCCATCCTGCACAGCGTAGTCGACATTGTTATACTTTGTCGTCCCCTTTCTGAGTGTCTCGTACGCATCCTCTGCGATCTCAACGCCTTCTACATAAGCAGCTTCGGCCTCTATCCTGTCAGGAGGTATGACAAGCATACTGATTGCTAAAGACAGACTTAACCCGATTTTCAGAATACGACCAATACCTTTTTTCATAAACACACCTTCTCTCCTTGCGATAAATATGTGAAATGCCATAGTTGTGCATTTCTGCATCATTATATTTATCGTCACAAATTATCCCAAAGTTAATATATAACTTTGATCAGATCAGCTTCATTGCATCGGCAACAGATGATACCCCCACAATCTCTATGCCCGGATATGCCTTTTTTAACTTTGGCAAAAGAGCTGTCGGCACGATGCACTTTTTAAACCCGAGTTTCAGCGCCTCCTGCACTCTGGCCTCTGCCATATTTACAGACCTGACTTCACCCGAAAGTCCGACCTCTCCAAACGCGACAACGTCGCTGTCTATCGGTCTGTTCCTGAAACTCGATATCAGGGCAAGGCAGATGCCAAGGTCAAGCGACGGCTCTGCTATCCTCATGCCTCCTGCGAGGTTTACATAGGCGTCATACTCACCCATGGACAGCCCGACTCTCTTCTCCAGTACAGCCATGAGGAGATTGACTCTGTTGTAGTCCGTTCCGTTGGCCTGTCTTCTTGGAAATCCGAAATTAGTCTTTGTAACAAGTGCCTGGATCTCTATGAGTATGGGTCTTGTGCCTTCAACAGAGCAGGTGACGATCGATCCGCTTGCGTCAACCGGTCTTCCGTCCAGCATATACTCCGAGGGGTTTGTCACCTCTACAAGACCTTTATCCTGCATCTCAAATACGCCGATCTCGTTGGTGGATCCGAAGCGGTTCTTGACTGCCCTGAGTATCCTGTAGGACGCATGTCTGTCCCCCTCAAAATACAGCACCGTGTCGACCATGTGCTCAAGGACTCTGGGACCCGCTACCTGTCCCTCCTTGGTCACATGTCCCACAATAAATATGGAGATGTCCATGCTCTTGGCTATGCGAAGGAGGACTGATGTTGATTCCCTTACCTGGGACACACTGCCCGGAGCTGAGGAAACCGACTCATTGTACATTGTCTGGATTGAGTCTATAACAACAACCTGTGGCTTTGTGCGGATCACTGCATCTTCTATATTGGAAAGATTGGTCTCACACATGAATTTAAGTCTATCAAGGGCACCACCTATCCTGTTGGCGCGGAGCTTGATCTGCTGCAGCGACTCCTCTCCGGAAATATAGAGCACGTCCCTGGAATCAGCCGAGAGGTTACCTGCGACCTGTAAAAGAATCGTAGACTTGCCTATTCCGGGATCTCCTCCCACAAGAATAAGAGAACCCTTAACGAGTCCTCCACCAAGTACACGATTCAGTTCTCCTATATGAGTGTCGTATCTCTCTTCTTCATTTAGTACTATTTCTGCCAGAGTCTTGGGCGCCACATAATCGTAGCCGGTGCCGCTGGCTAAAGCACCGCCTCTTGCCGCTTTCGCCTGTGGCTTAACTGTCTCCTCAACAAAGGTGTTCCACTCCCTGCATCCCGGGCACTGCCCCATCCATTTCGAGGATTCATATCCGCAGCTCTGACAGAAAAAAACTGACTTTATCTTTGCCACTTTTTTACCCGCCATAATCTTTTTCTTTATAGTATATCACAATAAAAAATGTGATAGAATAAATATACCAATGTCCCTGACACCCTATCTGCAGGTGAATAAATGTTTGAATTTGTGAGAGATATCCAACTAAACTTCATGCTATTTCTCAGCGGAGGCTGCGCCGTTCTGGCGATTCTTGCGATATTTACACAGACTCTGTCCAGGCAGCGCAAACTTGCTCTTATCTTTTTGGAATTTGGCGCATCTGTTCTGCTTCTTGCGGATTACAGCGCGTATTATTTCAGAGGAGATGTGAGCAGCAAAGGTTACTGGATGGTGCGCATCACGAATTTTCTCGTATATGCCACTTCTCTTTTTATCACTCACGAATTCAACCTGTACCTCATAGACCTCATAAATACTGCAACTCACTCGGAAAGACCTGAGCGCAGTCTCATTATCTGCGAAATTCTTTATTATATAGGAGAAGCTCTCGTACTGCTGAATGTCTTTACCGGTATTTACTACACCTTTGATTCCACCAATCACTACATGAGAAATCCGGGGTTTGTCATATCCTATCTGATACCTCTTCTCATGACTTTTCTTCAGTTTCTTGCGATAGTAAGACACGGAAGAGATCTGGGAAAAAAGCACTTTCTATTGCTGGCTCTTTTTATGATCCTCCCATACTTTGCCACTGTCGCGCAGATTTTTGTCTACGGTCTTTCCCTCACCAATATGACCATTGTAGGTCTTTGCGTAGTACTGTACGTCTTTGAGATAATCAACCTGAACAGGCTTCAGAACGCCAAGCTCGCTGCTGAGCAGGCGAGCAATGCCAAGTCCAGATTCCTGGCCAACATGTCCCATGAGATACGGACTCCCATGAACACTATTATGGGAATGGATGAAATGATACTCAGGGAAAACGCCGAAGGCGTTCCAAGACCCTATTTCCTCTCCATCATCAATTATGCCCTCGACATAAGAAACGCTTCGGAGCTGCTTCTTTCCATTATCAATGATATCCTTGACATCTCAAGGATCGAATCCGGCAAGACCCACATCGTCGAGCAGGAATATGACGTCAGGGAATTCCTTTACAGCATCATCACCATGATCCAGAACAGGAGCAAGGAAAAAGAGCTCAGCTTTGAGCTTGACATTGATGAGAACCTTCCGACCAGATTGTACGGCGACATGGGAAAGATAAAACAGGTAGTACTTAATCTTCTGACCAACGCCGTCAAATATACCGAAAAGGGCGGTTTCACCCTTACAGTTAAGCTTCATGACAAGTCATCCGAGAAATGCAGCCTTCAGTTTTCCGTCAAAGACACCGGCATCGGGGTCAAACCCGAGGATATAGACAAGCTCTTTACCGCCTTTGAGAGGCTCGATGAGATCAGAAACAGCAGTATACAGGGCACGGGGCTCGGGCTGTTCATATCCAGGCAGTTTGCTGAACTTCTAGGCGGAAGCCTCACCTGCAAAAGCATCTACGGCGAGGGGTCTGAATTTGTTTTCAAACTTCCTCAGAAGATCATTGATCCGACACCTATAGGCGTATTTGATAAACACAGTGCCGCACCTGTGAGAGGTCCATACATTCCTCTCTTCACAGCACCTGATGTAAAGGTTCTTGTCGTAGATGACAGTCAGATGAATCTCACAGTTATCAGGAATCTCCTGCTGAGCACAAGAATGCAGGTAACAACTGCCTTTTCCGGAGAGGAGTGCCTTGAAAAGCTTAAGCAGACTGACTTTGATCTGATACTTCTTGATCACATGATGCCGGACATGGACGGCATACAGACGCTCAGGGAAATCCGCTCAAGGAACTACCATATGCCCGTACTTGCCCTTACCGCGAACCTGATCGCAGATGAGGATAATTACTACATTTCAAAAGGTTTTGACGGATACATCTTAAAGCCAATAGATACGAGAGCTTTTGAAAAGAAGCTGATCGGACTGCTGCCCAAAGATCTCATAAAAGAACCCGACCAGGTCGTCTTAAACGACAGGGGCGCCAGCACCTCCGAGGATCTCAGCTGGCTCAGCACGGTAAAAGACATTGACGTTGAAGAGGGCATCATAAACAGCGGAGGCGTCGATCCCTTCATCTTCTCCATAAAGCTCTTTCTCGACACCATCGACGACAATGCCGAGGTGATCCGCAAAGCCTATGAGGATGAGGATCTTGCTCTTTACATCGTAAAGGTTCACGCCCTAAAAACCTCAGCGAGGATAATTGGAGCGCTGGAACTTGAAGCTCTTGCCCAGAGCCTTGAAAATGCCGGAAACAGAAAAGACATTGACTTCATAAACGCCAATCACAAAAGACTTCTGGATGACTATCTGGCATTCAAAGAAAGATTGTCACGAATAAATGAGACCAATGACAGTGCTGATAACAGCAAAAAAGATGTTCCCTTAAAAGAGATCTCGCAGCAGGAACTTGCTGATGCCTACAGGGCACTCAGGGAACTGTCGGAGCAGATGGACGATGACGAGATTATGAGGATCATTGGAGAACTCAGAGAATACAGGCTTCCCAAGGAAGATGAGCAGCGTATATCCTCTATTGAAAAAGCTCTTCGCACCTATGACTGGGACAAAGTAGATACAGAACTAAAGGAGGCTTAACAGCCTCCTTTTATAATAAGTTCTTCCATCTTATCCCAGTCCATATTCTTAAGCAGCCCGCCAAGCTTGTCTATCCTCTCCTGGTCTTCTCCGGGAAGTCTGTAGGTGCCAAGCTCCTCAAGTATCGATTCAACGGCGTCGTAATCCATTGCCGGGATCACTTCTGAGAGCGCTGCATATGCGTCCTTTAGCTCTCTTTCAGATATGTCCGTTCTGTAATCATCTTTTTTCTCTGTAAGTCCTCCCAGCTTATCCTTATAGCTCCTGTACAGTTCCAGAAGATAACCGGTTTTCCTGTCTATGTAATCCCTGTCCCTGTTTCTGCCGGCATCCTCCAGTTTGAGAGCAAGCTGTGAGAGCTCTTTGGCTCCGATTATCCTGGCAGTGCTCTTTAGCGCATGAACCTTTATGGTGTAAAACTCCAGGTCGTCATTGTTGTATGCCTCCTGTATCTCTTTAGCCTTGTCGTCAATCGACGAGCAAAAATTCCTGAGAAACTTCATAAAGGCACTGCTTCCACCGCAAAACTCGAGTCCTTCCGACACGGTTATCCCCGGAATCTTCTCAAGTATTTCAATATCCCTGTTGTCAACGTTATCCATTACCCTGATCCCAATCCTCTTTTATCTGTCCATGAAGAACTTGCGGACAGTATTTACTATTTCCTCTTTGCCGCTCGTCTTCAGAATATAGCCCTCAGGCTTCAGGGAAAGAACACTCATGACGCTCTCCCTGTCATCCTTTCCTGTGAGAAAGATCACAGGAATATCCTTGGTATCCTCGTCGTTCCTCAGCATCTCAAGAACCTGCGGTCCGCTTGTGACCGGCATCTCATAGTCCAGGAGAATGAGGTCTGCCTTATTGTTCACGAGCCACTTTATTGCCCTTGTCCCCGAATTAGCCATATATATCTTGTGTTCATCCTTGAGCCATTCTCTGACAAGTCCCATATAGTTGGGATCATCATCAACTACAAGTATGTTTTTCTGGCGGTCTCTTGATTCAGAGCGCTTAAAGTAATCCGATACGGCAGCAAGGTAACTGCTGTAGTCCAGCGGTCTCTCAAAGGTTTGTTGTATGAGGTGCGACGGCAGACTGTCCATCGCAATCTTAAGGTCAAAGGAATCACCGACCATGATTATCTGTTTGTTGGTCTCAGACAGCTTGTCCTTGAGATATGTTACAAGGTCTGGCGATATCCTCTCCCCCAGTTCAAGATAATATGTCAAAAGAGCGGAATTATCCCATCCTGAATTGATAGCATCAATATTATCAGCGACAAAGACCGGCTCAATATGCGCATCCTTAAGCTTGTCAGCAAGAACCTTGATAATGAAGGTCTCCCGCTCAGCTATGATCATCATTTTTCCTATATTCAGGATCATTCTTTTCCTCCGTTTTATCCCCAACATTTCATAATAACGTAAAATGCATATATATTTAATAATACCATTATCCCAAGCTCTTGGGGAGTAAAATCTCACAAATGTAAAAATCAAAAAAAATAAGAAAATTTTAATACCCTCACGGTGTACTGTGGGATATAATTATTTTGTAATTATTCACTTATTATACTTTAGGAGGGCTACTATGGCTGTCATTGAACAGTTGATCAGAACTGAAGAAGACGGAAGTCTGAGCTTTGGCAATTATGAACTTCCGGAAAAAAAGAAATTGGAGAATTACGAGTACAACGGAAATCTTCTCAAGGTTAAGACCTACAAGGATATCACCAAGCTTGAGAGCAATGAGAATTTTGTCTATGAATCTGTTCCCGGAACTGCCGTAACTAATTTCAATGTCAACGAGAACGGAGTGGAATTTAAAGTAGAGGGTGTCAATGATGCCCAGATCACACTCGGGCTGATGGAGAGCACTGAGTACAGCGTGTTTGTAAACGGAACCGGAATTGGCAAGATGACCACTAACCTGGGCGGCAAGCTTAATCTCAGCGTTGAGCTCTCAGATGGAGAACCTGCTACCGTCAAAGTTGAAAAATAAAAGAATTTAACTTGCGTCATTTAGAGCGCATCCCTGACAAAAAATCGGACTACACATAACCTGTGTAGTCCGTTTTTTTACTTTTTAGCCTTTTTGGTGGTGACCTGAGATCTGGTCTTTACACCGTTCTTAGCTTTTGTGGTCTTTACCTGAACCTTCCTTACAGAAGATTTCTTACCGTCTTTGCCCACAAAGACAATCTTATCATCCTTGAGAGCTACCGTCACATCCATGCCTGCCTTAATGTTGCCGCGAAGAAGTTCTTCTGCCATGGCGTCCTCGATTGTCTGCTGTATAGCCCTCTTTAAAGGTCTTGCGCCCATCTTGGCATCAGAGTGCTTATCTACGAGGTACTTCTTAACAGCAGGTGATATTGTCAGATGGATGCCCAGCTGTTTTTTGCACCTGTCTGAGAGATTTCCTGAAAGGAGGGTCACGATATCCATCATCTCTTTCTCATTGAGGGTGTGGAATACCATGATCTCATCGATACGATTTATGAATTCAGGTTTAAAGAGCCTCTTAACCTCTTCCATAACCCCTGACTTCATATCTTCGTAGTCCTTCTTCTCATCTGATCCCGCACCAAATCCAAGCTTCTTGGGATCGACAATCCTCTGAGCACCGACATTGGATGTCATGATCAGAATGGTGTTCTTGAAGCTCACCTTCCTCCCCTTGGAGTCAGTGATGTGCCCGTCATCAAGTACCTGCAAAAGTACATTGAAGATATCCGGGTGAGCCTTCTCAATCTCATCAAAGAGAATAACCGAATAAGGATGCCTTCTGACCTTCTCGGAGAGCTGTCCTCCGTCATCAAATCCAACATATCCGGGCGGTGATCCTATCATCTTGGAAACCGAGTGCCCTTCCATGTACTCAGACATATCAACACGGATAAGCGCATTCTCATCGCCAAACATTGCCTCAGCAAGAGCCTTGCTCAGCTCCGTCTTGCCCACACCTGTAGGACCCAGGAAAAGAAATGACCCTATCGGTCTGTTAGGATCCTGAAGACCAACCCTTCCTCTTCTGATTGCCTTGGAGACAGCCTTGACTGCGTCCTCCTGGCCTATCACTCTCTTATGAAGTACCGACTCAAGTTTAAGAAGTTTCTCTGACTCCTTCTCAGCTATTTTCTTAACCGGAACTCTTGTCCACTCTGCCACCACTTCAGCTATATCATTCTCATTGACGATAAAGCCTGTGGACTGGTTCTTTTTCTTCTCAGCATTTCTGGCTCTGGTCAGCTTGGCCATAAGCTGGTTCTGCTCTTTATTAAGTTCACCTGCGCTGTTGAAATCAGATGCCTTGAGGGCTTCTTCAATCTGACCGTCGAGCTCTTTGATCCGACCCTCCATCTCCTTTAGCTTGGGAGAACTGCCCATAGTACGAAGTCTCACCGCAGAAGCCGCCTCATCTATCAGATCGATCGCCTTATCCGGAAGATTGCGGTCATTGATGTATCTCTCAGAGAGATCGACGGCAGCTTTTATAGCCTCGGGAGTGATGGTAACCTTGTGGTGCTCCTCATACTTGCTCACAATTCCGTTCAGTATTTCTACTGCTTCTTCCTTGGTCGGCTCGTCAACATTTACAGGCTGGAAACGCCTCTCGAGGGCAGCATCCTTCTCCACATATTTGCGGTACTCGGTGATAGTAGTAGCGCCTATCATCTGTATCTCGCCCCTGGCAAGCGACGGCTTTAGTATATTCGAAGCATCGATCGCGCCTTCTGCGCCTCCTGCGCCTATAAGCGTGTGCATCTCATCTACAAAAAGGATGATGTTGCCGTCATCAGCAACCTCCTTGATCACCTTCTTGATCCTCTCCTCAAACTCTCCCCTGTACTTGGAGCCCGCTATCATACCTGAGAGATCAAGCGTAACAAGGCGCTTGTTCTGAACCGTGAGCGGAACATCTCCCGAAGCTATCCTCTGGGCAAGTCCCTCTACAACGGCAGTCTTGCCGACTCCCGGCTCACCTATAAGGCAGGGATTGTTCTTGGTCCTCCTTGATAGGATCTGGATGACTCTCTTAATCTCCCTCTCTCTTCCTATTACAGGATCCAGCTTGTTCTCACTGGCAAGAGCTGTCATATCTCGGCTGTACTGGGCAAGTATTGAAGGCTTCTTGCCGGACTTGGCACCTGCTCTGCCCCTTCCGAGATCCTCCTTGACGAGGTTCGGATCCTCTCCCATAGCTGCCAGAGTCTCTGCATATATCTTCTGGGCAGGGACACTCAGCGTACTCAGAAGCCTTACTGCCACGTTCTCACCCTCTTTGATGATAGCAAGCAGGATGTGCTCAGTACCTGTCTTGTCGGCGCGAAATCTCTCAGCAAGCCTGTGGGCTTCCTCAAGTACCTTCTCAGCCCTCGGAGCAAAGCCGTCCCTGTCCAGAGTGCTGACCGTGCTGTCTGGCACGATAAGATCCCTTATCATGTCCATCAGCCTGTTCTCATCGACACCGTTTTCTATCAGTATCCTCGAAGCAACACACCCGTCTTCAAGGATAAGTCCCATAAGGATGTGCTCTGTCCCAACGTAATTCACCTTGAGAGTCCTCGCGGTCTTTCTCGCAAGCTTCAGGGCGTCATTAGCCATTGCGGTAAATCTTGAATCCATTTATCATTTTCCTTTCTCATCACCTGTCCGGATCAGACATGCGTAAACAATCCATCAATATCCTGCGCGTGAATTAGCCTCATAATTGTCATAGAGCTGGTCAACCAGGGCGTGTATCTCGTCCCTTCCAATCCCCTTGCAAAGTGCTCTCGCAAGAACCACTGCCAACTCACTCTTAGCCTCACTAAGCGCCTTCAGTTTGTTGATATCTATGGCAATAACAGCTCCGCGCCTCCTGTCGATCTTAACAAAGCCGTCCTGCTGAAGTATGGAATAAGCCTTGTTGACCGTGTGCATATTGATCCCTATGGTCTCTGCGAGCTGCCTGACACTCGGCAGCTGCTCACCCTCATGGAACTGAGATGTGGCAATCCCCAGTATGATCTGATTGCACAACTGGACATATATGGCTTCATCGCTGTTAAAATCAATTTCTATGATCATAACCAATTCCCCGCTTAATGCATATTGCTATATGTTTAGTATAACACATGCAACAGACGAGTCAATGGGGACGTTTCAGTCTGAACCACTTAGAAAAAGCGATTCGGACTGAAACGTCCCCATTAACTCAAAACACTCTTTAATTCAAACCAGTTCAGGATGAAGTTCCCAGATACGCTGCCCTGACCTTCTCGTCCTTCAAAAGCTCTTCTCCGGTACCCTCAATCATGATCTTACCGTTCTCTATAACATACGCCCTGTCGGCAACTCCCAGTGCCATGTTTGCATTCTGTTCAATAAGAAGAACTGTCGTTCCTGCCTCGTTGATACGTCTTATGATCTTAAAGATCTCCTGCACGACTATCGGTGCAAGTCCAAGTGACGGCTCATCCATCATAAGGAGCTTGGGTCGTCCCATCAGCGCTCTGCCGACTGCAAGCATCTGCTGCTCTCCGCCGGAGAGTGTTCCGCCCTCCTGCCAGGAACGCTCCTTGAGCCTTGGAAAGTATCCGTACACTGCCTCTATGTCTTTTTCCAGGTCGTCATTTCGAAGGTATGCGCCAACCCTAAGGTTCTCCAGCACAGTGAGATTTGGGAAAATCCTTCGTCCTTCCGGAACCATCATAAGACCTTTCTGGACTATCTGTGTAGGATCCTTGGCTGTTATATCTTCGCCTCCGAAAATAACCTTGCCCTCCGAAGGCTTAACAAGTCCCGAGATTGTTCGAAGCGTAGAACTCTTGCCCGCTCCGTTAGCCCCTATGAGGGTAACGATCTCGCCCTGCTTAACGTCGAAACTTATGCCACGCACAGCCTCAATTCCGCCATATCTCACTTTCAGATTTTCAATTTGTAAAAGCTGCTCTCCCATCGTCACTCCTCATTGCTGACACCAAGATACGCCTCGATGACATGCTGGTTGTTCTGTACCTCTTTGGGCACTCCCCTCGCTATCTCGCTGCCAAAATCTATTACGTAAATGTAGTCCGAAATATTCATTACAAGATCCATGTGGTGCTCAATAAGGAACACCGTAAGATCATATTTTTCCCTTATCTGACGTACGAAATCCGCAAGCTCTATCGTCTCCTGAGGATTCATACCGGCTGCAGGCTCGTCGAGAAGAAGGAGCTTGGGTCTCGTCGCCAAAGCCCTAGCTATCTCAAGGCGTCTCTGAAGTCCGTAGGGAAGGCTGACCGCAAGCTCATCCTTGTAGGTCTCAAGCCCCTGCTCCTTCAGAAGTTCCATCGTCTCATCCCGCATGCGCTTCTCTTCCGACAGATTTCCTCTGAAGGTCGCTGAAAAGACATTTTGTTTAGCATGCTGATGTTTAGCGATAAGCACATTCTCAAAGACAGTCATGCTCTTCCAAAGGCGGATATTCTGAAAAGTACGCGCGATTCCAAGCCCGGTTATCTGATCCGGCGTGGGTGAAAGAGGCGACTCTTTTGCATACTTGTCCGCATTCTGTCCCTTGTAGTTCTTAAGTGCCTTACCCGTCGGATGATTTCTCACCATTGGCTTGCCCATGAATTCTATAAGTCCGTTCGTGGGCTGATAAACCCCTGTTATGCAGTTAAATGCAGTTGTCTTGCCTGCTCCGTTCGGTCCGATAAGAGCTATTATCTGTTTCTCCGGAACGTCAAGGGTAAGGTTGTTTACCGATACGACGCCGCCAAACTGCATCGTCACATTTTCAAGATGTAAAGCGTTTCCCATAACCTAACGTTTCCTTTCCGATTTAGAAGATATCTTTTTCAGTAATGCTCCTATGTTTATCTCGTTGCCACCCATGATGCCCTGCGAGAAGAAGAGCACGATGACCATGATGACAACTGAGAATACAACCATTCTGAAACCGTTTCGAAGAAGCGGCACCTTGAAGCTTCCAATATACTGTTCGCTGTCCAAAAAGCGCAGCCACCACTCCGAGCAAGCCACATACAGGAATGTAGCGATCACGCTTCCGCTAACTGACCCTACGCCGCCGATAACAACGATCAGAAGTATTTCATAGGTCATGACCGATGTAAACGCTTTTGCCTGCGCATTTGCGACATACATCGCAAATAAAGCTCCGCCCACGCCTGCAAAAAAGCTCGAGATCACAAATGACAGCATCTTGTGCTTAAAAAGACTGATTCCCATTGCCTCTGCTGCTATCTCGTCATCTCTTATGGATTTGAACGCGCGTCCGTAGGACGAATTGATAAGCAGGATGATTATAAGAATGCAAACCGATGAGACCAGAAATGGCACAAAGGTCGACAGGCGAAGGATCGTTCCTCCCGATGCATCCGTTATATTAAAACTGGAAAAAGTTGGAAATCCCTTTATCATGTTTGCACCGTTGGTAACCTTGCCGAGCTTCTGCCACTGGAATATGGCGCGAAGTATCTCAGCAAAACCAAGAGTCGCTATGGCAAGGTAATCACTTTTTAACCTGAGAACCGGGATCCCTATGAGGTATGCAAAAAAGCCTGCTACCGCTCCGGCAAGTATCAGCGCGATAAGACAGCTTATTATCATGCTGATCGCACCGCCCACACCTGTTTTTCCAAAAATCCCGCCGAGCATATCAAGGAGCGAGAAATTGAAGGCGCAGCCGCCAAAGAGGTAGTATACCTGCTCCTTCTGATCTGACGGAACCATGAGAATCGCGTAGGTATATGCTCCAAGGAGCATGAATCCCGCCTGTCCGAGTGAAAAAAGCCCGGTAAAGCCGTTCAAAAGATTCATCGATACCGCAACAAGCGAATATACCGCAGCTTTTTTCAGAACCGTAAAGAGCGGACTTGTGGGCTGGAAAACCTGCGGAAGTCCCGGTATAAAAGTGCTTATGTTTTCAAGCAAGATCACTATTAAAAATAATATGGCAAATCCTATAAAAATCCTGGATATATTTTTCTTCTGTTCCATGTCTTCACACCTTATCCGTGGCAGCTTCTCCGAAGAGTCCCTGCGGGTTAAATATCAGAATAACTATCAGAAGCGCAAAAGTGAACGCGTCTGAGAATACAGAGACATCCCATGCTGAGGGAAGTCCCTTGATGATGGTCTCACAGATACCTATGATAAAGGCTCCTATCACAGCACCGGGAATCGATCCGATTCCTCCGAATACCGCCGCAACGAAAGCCTTAAGCCCCGGCATTGCTCCTGCCATGGGTGTTATGGCAGGGTAATTGGTAAAGAACAATACTGAACCCACCGCCGCGAGCGCGGATCCAATAACGAATGTCACTGAAATAATCGCGTTGATCCTTATTCCCATGAGGCGGCTCGTCTCAAAGTCCTTGGACACCGCTCTCATCGCCATACCCACCTTTGTCTTGTTGATGAGCATATTAAGCGCGTAAACAAGCACAAGTACGAGTACGGGTGTCAGAATTACAACCCATTTTGTCTGAGTCCCAGCCACATTGACAGTGTTTGACAAAAATGGAATGACAGGATATGTCATCGGCTGCCCTCCGGTAATGTATGTAGCCGTATTCTGCAAAAGATAGCTTACCCCGATGGCAGAGATCATGACCGACATCCTGGGAGCGCTTCTAAGAGGTCTGTATGCCGCGCGCTCGATAATAAATCCCAGGAAAACCGTTATCAGGATCACAAGGGGGATGGAGACATATACAGGCATGGTTGCCGTCAGGTATATTCCAAGAAGTCCCGCAACCATGAAGACGTCTCCGTGCGCAAAGTTGATCAGTCGCAGAATTCCGTAAACCAGTGTATATCCAATTGCTATAAGTGCATATTGTCCGCCCACCGAAATACCGGAGAGCAAAACCGAGATGACATATTCCATAATAATTTATCCTTTATGATATATTGCTTTATTTTGATGAACCTGTCTGAACTTTTTCAAATGCCCATGATCCTGTAGAGGTGTCAGCTGTCTTGATATAAGCTGTATCACGAACCGCGTCGCCGATAGAGTCAAAGGCGATCGATCCTGAAACACCGTCCCACTTAACTGACGGGATCGCAGCCTTTATGGCACCCTTATCTCCGGAGCCTGCTGCCTTGATAGCCTCAAGCGCTACATAGTAGGCGTCATAGCCCATTGCCGTAACAGCTGAGATTGTGTCATTTCCACCGTTTGCTGCAAGAGCATCAGGGTTGCTGTTGATATAACCCTTAACACCTTTATCAAAAGTCTCTGAACCGCCCTCCTGATAGAAGGTTGAAACATAGAGCTGAAGGTTTGTTCCCTTTGTTGCCTCGAGAACCATGTTATCATCAAGTGTGTCAGATCCAAGGAAAGGAATTCCTATATCGAGTGATGCAGCCTGCTCCATGATCTGCTTCGCATAGGCGATTGAAACAGGTGTAAAGATTACATCAGCTCCCTCACTCTTTGCCTTGTTGAGGTAAGAAGTGAAATCTGAATTGTTGGTAGGGAAAGAGTCAGCGATAACTTCTCCGCCGGCAGCTTCAAATACCTGCTTGAAGAAAACCACAAGTCCCTGGTCATACTCATTGCCGTTCTCACCAAGGCAGTAAGCCTTCTTGGCTGAGAATTTATCCATGGCAAAGTTGGCAAGTACATCAGCCTGGAAATTGTCCAGGAAACAGATCCTGAAGTAGTAGTCATTACCTGCTGTTACATTGGGGTTGGTACATGTTACACCGATAGCAGCAAGACCTGCCTCGTCAAACTTAGGACCGCCAGCCATTGAAACACCTGAGCCATATGATCCGAGCACCAGAGATACATTCTTGCCCACCAGCTCTGAAGCAGCTGACGGAGCCTTGTCTGCTGATGATCCGTTATCAGCCATTACAAGCTCGACCTTATAGGTCTTGCCTCCCACCTCAACAGATGGTGTCTCTGAGTTGGCATACTGCATACCCAGGATCTCCTTTTTACCGCCCGACGCGGAATCTCCGGTTGAGGGCTCGAACACACCGATCCTGATGGTATCCCCCGAAGCGCTGCTGCCTCCACTACTGCTGCCGGCCTCACCGCCGCAGGCCATAAGGCTCACAGCCATAACAGATGAAAGAACTAAAGCAAAAATCTTCCTCATAACATTCCTCCTACATTTATAATTTAGTCTCATAAAACTTCTACACTTTATCGTACTACAGTTTTAAATTTGTGTATAGCTATTTTTCGTTGCTCTGGTGGATTATCCTGTAAAAAAATGCTGCCGTCCAAATCAGATGTATTTGGATGACAGCACCTTTGCTATCTTAATATCTATTTATTTTTCTTTTCCTTCAGGCTCCCGGATAACCGATCTCTGCAGCCCTGTCCTTAAGCATCTGCTCCATCTCACTGCCGGTGTATGTCTTTACGCCGGCTTCGGTAATTTTGCCCTGACACTGCCCTGCTTGAACTCCTCAAAAAGAGATGCCGCATCTGAGCCTTGTGCCTCTCCTGCATCGGAGGACTCATTGTCCCCGCTCTCCTTTGCGCCTGTATCAGAAGACTCTTTTTCTTCAGATTCCTCCTTGGAATCATCTGATGTTTCACTTACTTCTGTCTCTTCTGTGCTGTCAGATGTTTCGTTGTTATCGGAATCCTCTTTTACATTATCCTCTGAAGATTCAGCGTCACTGCCTTTGTCCTGATCAAGCGACTCAAAAGCAAGTCCTTCGCTTTTTGAATCAGTCTCGCTTTCACCACATCCTGCCGCAGTAAGCATAAGTGCACATGTAAGTGCCATAGCCACGTGCTTTTTTATACCCTTTTGTTCCTCCACAATATTTTTTCATATATCTGCTAACGTTATCATGCTCGGATTCTCATCTGAATCCGTCCACGTATCACCGCTCATCAGCCCCCGAGTGTATTTCTGACGAGTTCCCTTGAACCATCCTCATCAAGTTCAACCGCGTCGTAAGCCTTTCCCTCTGAATCGATGATGATTCCGGAAACGAGATCCTCATTGAAGTGATAACCATATTCTCCCATAGTTCCTTTGATCTTGGTGTATTCTTTGTCATCATCAGTCTTGGCATCTTCTGTTGTAAACATACCATAGTCAAAGATCTGATCATCCCTATAGATATAGATGACCTCTCCGTCCTCATTTCTAAATATCGCAAAATCGATAGCTTTGTCAGAGCCGTCAGCGCTCTTAAGTCCTCCCATATATGTCAGGGAATTCTGAACAGCCTGTACCTCAGCCTCAAAGTCGATCTCCTCTTCTCCGTCCTCTGCTGCCTGAGTATCTTCTGTCTGCTCAGCTGCTTCTGTAGTTTCTTCCTGCACTGCCTCTGTTGTCTGTTCAGTGCTCTCACTGTCTGTCTTTCCGCATGCTGCTACAGAAAAAGCCATAACAACCATGCAAAGTCCTGCTGCGATTCTCTTAATAATACCTGCTTTCATTTTTTCATCTCCTCTTCATTTTCTATTTTCAAAACATTGCTAATAATACACCTCAAGCTGTACCATTTCTATTAAATATTTATTAAATCGACAGTAAATAAAAAAGAATGCCGCTTGCGGCATCCTCAAGCCGGGAGACGGCTTTATAAAAAGCCCATCCCCGGCGCCTTGTATTTATTCTTATTCAGAGACTCTCACAGCAAACATAATAAAGTTGAGCTGGTCAGACTTAGTGCATGTTGAAAGCGTTATGATCTTATCATCTACCGAAGGCTCAATACCCGTGTCAATATATGTCCGGTACTCAATTGTATCCAGGAACTGCCTCATCTTATCGGAAGAATCACCACAGACATTGTAGATCTCTGAGTTCTCCGGAACGCCCATGTACGCAAAGATCATATACCTGTAAATATTATCAGGTGTAATGATTCTGATATACTTGTGATCTTTCAGGAAATCATTGTTATTCTTGTAGTACTTAAATGCGCCGAACATAGTGTAGTCGCGCATATTATGTCCATAGATTATGGTATTGGGGTCGCTCAGGTCAGCTTTCGATCTGTAATCAAAGAAAATCGATCCTGTGTCAGCCTCAGTTCCCGTATTGTCCAGATCCGCGTACTTTTGATTGTCACCTGACTGCATTACAGGCTGGCTTATGAGATCGTCCTCAAACCAGATCCAGGCAGCGGTTTCAGGATACTCCTCCTTCAATTCAATCAGCTTTTCCTGTAAAAGAGCTGTCTTTTCATTTATGGCAGCGGTATCCGTTGTCTCTGTGGCAGATGTAGAAACTACAGCGGAATTGTCATCTTCAGGTTCAACATCTTTTGCAGCGTTAGGATCTGCTGAAGTATCGGGCTCCTTCAAGGCATCGGATTCTGTTGCTGATTCCTGATCGTAAGAAGCAACATCCTCTGCTTCTTCGGATTTAGCTTCATCCTGATTCTCACTTACTGCGTCTGAATTGTCGGCATCAGTAATTTCTGTATTCTCCGTTTCATCAGATTTGGCTTCCTCATCACTCACATTTGCAGATTCTGAGTTGTCAGTATTGCGGTTTTCCGCTTCTTCGGATTTGGCTTCCTCATCACTCACATCTGCAGATTCCAAGTCGCCGGCAGCAATATTCTCCGATTCTTCTGATTTGTCTTTCGTCCCGCTCTCGTTTACAGCTTCAAATATATCCGATGAGCTCTCACCGGCTTCAGCTATGTCATTCGCATCAGTCTCTATCTCGCTCTCCTGCTGCCCAATGCCGCCTGAGTCTGCCGCGCACTTTACCGCAACTGCTATAAGACATATCACCAGCACAACCGGTATCACTACCTTCAGATGCCTCTTCAAATACCCAAACAGACTGACAATTACTATCACAGCAATTTCAAGATAAACAATAAAAGGAAGGAGCTTCCTGTGCTTTTTATTAAACGCTTTAAACTTTTCTAAAATCTTCTGCAATTTCCGATATACCTTTCCCGGGATCCTATTCCTTAACCCCATCCGCTTATTATACAACAAGATTGTTTTTTTGCGGAGTTATATCTTTGATTATTTGGGGCTAT
>JAEEGL016074308.1_pt1 | contig 19075 bp, 24 predicted proteins | sample 9134231 | NCBI WGS metagenome assembly JAEEGL01 (sample SAMN16246548, study PRJNA631951) | gut metagenome | biome: gut microbiome; feature: rumen; material: fiber-attached | host: Bos | place: Iran: Karaj | collected 2018-10 | reverse complement strand
CTATCTATCGGGTTTGCGTGCATCTTTCAGGAACCAGTCCGCTCCATAATGCAAGGGACAAGGTACGATACGCTGTTAGGGCAGCCCTTGCATTATGGAGTGGACTGGTTACGATGCACTCTTGCAAACCGATAGGCGATGGGCTCGGGAAGTGCATTTATACAGAAAAGACAGGAAAACGCTTGGAAACTAAGCACGAAAAAAGAGGGGGTTCCTTGGGGAACCCGTTGGAGAAGGGGATTTAATCATTCCTTGTATGCCCTGTTTTCAGGCTTCCTTGGTGGAAGCCAAGGGCATATTGGTCTCGGAGCTCGGGGAGACCACGCCAGTATGGCGCGATGGGGGTGGCGCCACAAAAAGCTTGATTTAAAATGTACTCTTATACGAAAATTAAAATTGTAAAAATATCGTTTACCCCCTTGCTGTAAAACTGCGCCTTGGTTTTTAATATATACAAGAAGCCAAAATCTTGTTTCCATATATACTTGCTTTGGGTTTTGGTTATCGTTGATAATCATGATAACCAAATTCCGCAAATTTAATATTTGCGGAATTGCATCATTAGAAATAAAAAAGTTGCTGTTCTGTCATTTATTAAAAAAGAAAAAAATCTCATAATAGTATTGAAGTATCAGTGACGGTACATATACGATTTTAAAATAGAAAGAAAGTACAGATTGTAAAAATTAGATGTTTGTAAATTACACTTGACTATCTTTTACAATTTTGATATTATTATAATTGCAAAAGGAGTAATCCAATGATTTACAAATTTGAAAATGAACATATTCCGTTTGATGATATGAATGCCGTAGATTATTACATTGAAGATCCCAAGCTAAAAGATCTGGAAATCGATTATGTAATAATCCAGCCAGAATATCAGAAGAAACCACAAACAACAGAAATTCAGAATCTCATAGATAAGGTGAAGCCTGGCGACACAGTAATTACCACATCACTTGTGAATTTCTCGAGAGCATACATTATTATGGTTGAAAAGCTAAATGCATTCCTGAATAAGGGTGTGCGAGTCATAGCCACTATGGAAGGCTACGACAGCGACAAATTCAAAGATCAGCCTTGGCTTTCTCAATATGAATGGCAAAAAAAATATGATGAAAACAGAAATATCGTACTTAGAAAAAAACAATCCGAAGGGATAGAAAAAGCAAAGCAGGAAGGAAAATTTAAAGGCCATGGAGAAATAACAACAAAAGACTTAAAAAAATTTTACTATTACCATGCACTGTTAATAAATCACCAAATCACTAAAACCCAAATGGCCAAAGAGCTAGGAATCAGTAGGCCAACACTGGATAAGCTCATAAAGAGTGCTGAAAACATTGAAGCATGGGAAAACTAAAAAAGAATGCCAGATGACAAGCACCTGACACCCTTATAGATCATAGACTATCACTATAATCTGTCTCGCAAACTCATTATAAGATAATCTATAAAATCTATCAAGGCAGTGTCTCTGCCACATCTGTTATTCCCATATACACAAATTATAGATTATGGAAAAAATTGGCTATTTATGTCATTTTTCAAAATTATTCTTACATATTCTTTATATAGAGTAATTTCCATAATCTAAATATGCACATTGAAAACTGAACACGACAATCAGAGCAAAGGAGTAACACAATGACATTTGGACAACTAATCCAGGCTCGCAGAAACGAGCTAAAACTTTGTCAGTCAGACTGCGCACGCAGTCTGGGCGTGACAACTGCAACTATTAACAACTATGAGCAGGATCTTATGATACCTGAAAAGGCAAATGCAGCAAAGCTGCGCTACATATTAGGATTCAGTATTGAGGAATATTATAGCGCATTAGAACAATCTGCACTTTGCCTACCAGTAGATAAGAAAGATAGAGGATAAAAGCATGATTATTGAAAAAATCAAACAATTCTTATTTTCCCACAACAATGCACAAGAAACAAAAAGGGAACTGACTAATGACTCAGTGGCAACACTAGACGTAAATAAGAATATTGCGACATATGTTAAGGAAATCACATCCATATTGGATGTCGATATGCCAGAAGTCCATAAAGTAGCATTACTCTTTGAAGCTTACAATCCACAGTACAAGCAGAATATGGTAATGGCACAGCAGGAGCTCAGACAAAAAGAAATACCGGCAGATGCGCAGTTCAGCGGAGCATATTATTTCGATGACAGAAATCTGATAATCCTTACAGAAAAATATCCCGTAACAGACTTTTATACCGCAACAACGCATTATGAAGATTTAACAGATGCAGAGCACCTGTTTCATATTGCACATGAGCTCCGTCATGTTTGGCAGAAAAAATATCACGAAGGAGAATATTACAAGAAAAATGCAGTCGCATATGAGGTAATAAATGATCCTGCAGAGGTCGATGCAGATGCATTTGCACTGGCATATGTTTTCGCAAAAAACAGTGCTTTCACCGTAAAAGATATCCCAAATGTTAGCGGAGAAATCTGTCTACAGGCAACAGCGGATAAAGGCAAAAGATGGTCACGAGCAGCCAAGTTATCCGATGACTATGGCTTCGAAAGTAATGAAAAAATAGCAGAAGTAAAAGCTTCAGCCGATATGAAAAAAATTCGTATCATGGTCAATCACCTTAAGTTAAATGGAATAATCAGCTGATCAGGAGGCACAGTATTATGAATTTAATCAGACTTTTAAAAAAGAAAGAATTACCCACATTTCCACCCATAAATAAAGATACTGAAACACCTCAAAATAATGATACTGAAATAACCACTCCAGAAGAAAGCAGAGTTCAATATGCACAGATAAGATTTCCAGATGGAATTGTAATTGCAGAAGAACCCATCTTGGTGATCCCGCAGATGATAGACGATAAAAACAGATACCCTGCATATATTTTTGACAACAAACACAATTTACCACCAACAGTAATAGGCATTCCAATTCCTATGATTAAATTCAAAGACTTAGAAGATTGCGAAGATGAAATGATAAAAAAAGCATCACAATATGACATCAGAATTGCAGTTGCATTAAGTGATGAGCTTCCAAATATTGATGAGAAAGGCAATAAAATTCTTGACAAGGATTGGAATGATTCAGTCCGGCTCTATATACGACCAATATTCGGAACAGAAGGTTATCAAAGCGCAGAAAACCCAAGTACTGCAGCAAAACTCTACTATATCAGTAACACAGATATCAAGAGGCAACTTGCAGCAAACGAGGGGTAAAAAATTGAACGCAGTGAAATTTTTGTAGGGGTCGATGTAGACCCCTGGCAATCGCCAAAACTTGTTTTTGGGGATTGCGCCAAGGGTAGAAAAACAACAAATCTGTGGTAGCTGATTTGCTGTTTTTCGGAAGGGAAGCGCAGCGTCCCTTGCCAAGCGGCTCGACAAATTGACGCAAAACACAGCAAAAATTGTCGCTTGGCGCGGTCCAGCGGCACGGTGGCAAGTTAAGTGAGCACAGCGAACGGTTGGAGATTTTGGAGCGCAGCGAACAAAAACTCCAATAACTTGTATGGCAGATTGAGGAAGGGAGTAAATTTTTGTTTCGGTCTGCTGCGATGGAAGTGAGCGTGGAGCGAACGACATCGCATTTTGATTTATCCATTGGGAGCATTTTCATTAACGAGCAAATGCAGTATTTGAAAAATTTAAAAATGTCAATTTTTAAATTTGAAAAATCTGCATTGCGATGTTAATGAATTGCGACCTTTGGATAAATCAAAACAAAGCAGACCGAAACAAAAATTTACGGACTGACGATATATGCCATCTTTAAAAACTATCAACAGCAAAAACATGAAAGTGAGGATTACAAAATGAACGCAGCAGCATATGTAAAAATGAACAACGAACAGCTTACAAAAGAGATTGAAAAGCAGAAGAAGAAAATAAAACTTGCACAGGAGACAATAGAGCTCTTGAAGAAATTACAGATTGCAGAACAGGCAAAGTCACAGAACACAAATATAGGTATGTAATATGCATTACGACAAATTTACTGATTCTGCATTTGCAAATGAAGACAGGCATCTACACCGACTTATCCAAAACGACAAAAATAAAGACATCAATTCCGAAAAAACCAAAGAAGTAAATTATTGCATTACACCATATATAAAAATGGTTAATGGCAAAGTATGTGACATAACAAAAATCGAAATCAAGGAAACAGATGTAGTCCAAAATATCACTTCAAAAAACTATTACTCAAACAGGTCGGAAATACAAAAATTAGAATCCGTTCATTACAAGGAGCGTAAATCCGAACTTTACTGTTACAACCGAAGTGATATTAAAACAATGGTAGGTATAGTTGTCACACTTCCAAAAGAGATAAATGATCCAGTTGAAAAAGAGCTTTTCTTTAAATCAACAACTGCCTTTTTATCAAACCGCTATGGTGAAAAAAATGTAGTTTCAGCAGTGATACATGGAGATGAGAAAGAAATTGGAAGAGAACATCTGCATTTTTACTTTATTCCATCCTGTGGAATCGACAAAGAGAAACTTATGTCAAAGAAGAATCACGTTAAGGCAATGGAGAATTTCTCGGAAAAGATATCCTGCCAAGACGTAATTACAAAAAGAGATCTGCAGACAGTTCATACGGATCTTCAAAAGTATCTTGATGAAAGGCATATTAACGGAAAAGTAAAAGTTAAACCAGACGGTTCCGGAAAATCAATAAATCTTTCAGTAGAACAATTAAAAGAGCTAACTAACAAAACTGGAATTGTTCTGGATGAAAGACTTGATATCGAAAGACTTGCAGATATTCTGATTGAAAATCAGCAAGTCAGGATCATTGATAAACAGTTAAAACATGAAATTGAGAAAGTAAAAAGTCTCGAAGCACAAAATCTCAAACTCCAAGAAAAAGTTAAGACTCTGGAGCAACAGATAGAACGTCAACAGAACCATTCATGGCAAAGGTCACAGGAACAGTCTTCATCATGGGGGCATGATCGCAGCAGTGGATGGAGCGCTTCCAAAGGTACGGAGGTAGAAAGAAAATGGTAACTACAAAACGCTACAAAATGATAGAAGGTTTCTTCTATTACAGAATCCCCATATATATGTTAGCTGCATGGCTGATATATATATTCAAAGATCTTATCTTCCAATATGTCTGCGCTTATTTGCAGCTAACAAGCAGAAGCATGTTCTACAATGTCTATAAGCTGCTTGTCGATTATGGATTGTATGTGCTCTTAGGAATGTTCTTTTTCGTTATGACACGAAGTAGAAGATACAGCATACTAACAAATGGACGAAGCTATTCGCATGACAGTAAAGCTTTCAACAAAACCTATATCGGACTTATAGAGTTTTACACCAAGAGGTCAGATCCACATAAACTTGATACATCAAATTGTCCTACAATGAAATGGACTGACGCGAAAGGTATTGTCTTTGGGTTAGATAAGAAAGGCAGACTTTTATCTGTTGGTTCAGATTGTGAATCCAACTTTCTTACAATAGGACCGCCAGGTTCCTGGAAGACAAGAGGTCACGCAATCCCAAATTGCATCACATTTGACGGATCAGTAGTATGTGTTGATATGAAAGGCGACTGCGGAGATTATGTAAGCAAACACACAGACCGAAAAATCTTAACATTCTGCCCTGATGCAAAAGATGCACTAACAAGAAGCGTCCGATTTGATATCCTGCGTGACTATCACAAAATGGACTCCACCGACCAAAAGCTGTTTATAGAGAATATCGCAGATATTCTTGTACCGTTTGAAGGTGGTGAATCAGGATCCTATTTCACAACAAGAGCCCGCAAAATTTTCAGAGGTATATGCCATTATATACTGGATGAACAAAAGCCCGATGCAGATCTTCCATACATCATACACAGCATATTGCAGAGCACTATCTTTGACTGGGGACAGACCGTAGAAAACGGTAACTGCATCGTAGCAAAGGAACTCATATTGTCGCTGAAAGATGGTAATGATAAAAACATGGGCGGTGCTTATGATACCTTGACTACAAGCCTTCTTCCCTATAGTAATGATGTTCTTGACGTATTGCTTTCAAATAAAGATTCTAAGAAATGTGTTACGATCAAGCACCTTGATAAAGGGTATGACCTCTATCTCCAAATCAAACAGGAACATATCAAAGTGTACGCTCCACTTTTGGCACTCATTATCCAAGAAGGACTCATGAGACCATTTATGCAGCGTCCAGATGCTTCAACCGGTGCTAAACTGAGACCAATTCTCTTTATCCTAGATGAATTCCCACGTCTCTCAGAATCGATGCCATACGATACAATCGATAATTTATTATCAACATTACGTTCAAAGAGGATTCTTATAGATATTCTAGTCCAAAATATTGGACAGCTTGAAAAAATTTATGGGCGTGAAGGATCACGAGCAATCATGGCTAACTGCAACTATCAGATAGTCCTTAGTACTAACGATCCAGACAGTGCAAATTATTTCTCAGAACTATTCGGAAAGAAATGGGTACTCAAGCAGACAACTTCTCTTACAAACAATACCGCTGCAAACAATCAATCCTCTTCCAGTGGTATATCCGTCATAGAAGAACAGGAAGACATATATACTCCACAAGATATCTGTGATCTTCCTTCCAGTAAGAGTATGATTGTTTACTTCAAAGGTAAGCATGTTAAATTAAAGAAAATCAAAGCAGCATAAATAAAAAAGTCGGAAACCTAACAAGGGATCCGACTTTTTTTTATTTATACTCTGCTCTATCAATCATCATTGCCACAGTCATTATAAGAACTATAGTATCATCAGCATATGCTTCTGCTGTATTAACTCCATTAACAGCATTCGTGATAATATTAGTAAGAGCTGTATTAGCTCTATCCTCTTCTTCATCAGAAAGAATATCCGAGAAATCATCCCCCCAGAATATCTTAGCTGTTTCCAATATTACAGGATACTCATTCTTAACAATATTGACCGTACCTGCTTCAATATAATGATCACCCTCACCCTGATTCTCCAAAACAGTCCTAGCCATAGCAATTAGGTTTATACAGTTTTCATATCTAATCATAGCATTATCCTCCAATTAAATTTAATTATATAACTACAATCCAGGGAAGTGCGAGACCAACGACCGCTCCCAGCCTTACGATATTCACAGATTTATTATTGACAATTAAGTCACGGCTTCGATAGGATGGCGGTTGAGTCAAGGAAACGGCTGTGAGCTTCCCCCCGCAAATCTCAAGAGTTAGAATGAATCTAAAAAAGCCTATATTCCACGGAATATAAACATTCTCTGAGATTTGCAAAGGGTTGTGAAACATGGCGTATATCGCCTGAGGTATCCGTATGTATCACTTACCTGCATTACTGTAGGTCACGCTTCAGGTATTTCTACCAACGATCAAGGTCTTCGGTTAAAACATCGTAAGTAATCAGCTTTTGCGAGCCCCCCTAGCAATATGTTTAGGTATTGCTACCAAAGATATCCGCTTTCTCAGGGCATCAATCCCATATCACACGAAGCACGGTAACTCCATCTTTAAGTTTTGTATTCGCCACCGCAGTGGTTGTCCAGATCTCTGACTGGACAGAAACAAGCGGTTAAGTCATGCCGTTCATCCCATGATCCCCGGCACGCTCTGACCGTGATTCCTCCGTAGAATATATGGGGATGATTAATTCCCGTTCCTCATACGAAAAGGTTGTTTTCTCACGATTTACCTCTCAACGTGCCATTCTTCCTCTGGTAAGGTTCCAGACCTATATTCGATTAACGTTGGCGTAAATTATGGATAGACCAATCCACTCACAGAAAAATATCAAGAATACGCTAACCGCTTCATTGACGGATAGCGCGCAACAATATATAATATCAGTGTGTGAGTGGCGTATATTACGCCTAAAATCTTATAAATAAGAAGTGGAAGGTTTGGAGTTGCAGCTCTAAACCTTTCTTTTTTCTTATATATCAAATTGTATTCCACTATTTAGGATAATTCAAGCGTTTTTCACATTTTATAGTGTGTTTTCATAAATTTTTCTTGTATTTCCTATTATATAATATTATAATTTATTATATTAAATAATATAAAATAATAAAATATAATAAAATATTATATTTTATTTATCGTTTTATTGGAGGTTTTATGGCAATCAAATTAGCAATATCAAACATGAAAGGTGGTATCGGAAAGACCACGACAGCATTATGTCTAGCAGATTGTCTTAAAAACAAAGGCAAAAAAGTACTTCTGATAGATACAGATCCCCAAAGGAGTGCCACTGGTGTTTATGGAGCTGCCGTAGAAGACACATCAACACTTGCAGATATGATGTACTCTAATGCAGATGCTAAAGAATGCATTCAGCACTTACCACTAGGAGACATGATTCCATCAGATCAGGTACTAATGGACGCTGATACACAAATAAAAGCTGACACAGACCGCTTTTATCATCTAAAAGATACCTGCGAATCCATAGAAAATGATTATGATTTCATCATTTTAGACTGCCCTCCAGGTAATGGAGTAATGCTTGGTAATGTACTCAGCTATGCAGACCACGTTATTATGCCTATAACATGTGATAAATTTGGAATACAAGGTATGTCCGAATTTGTAGAAGTCCTGAATTCATATAAAAAGCGCATAAATCCAAGTATCTCAATAATAGGCGTACTTATAATCAAATATAAAGGGCGTCAGTCACTCACGAAGGATCTTGAAGACAATCTGATTCCAGCCCTCATAAAAGAAATGGGAACAAAACTGTTCAGTACAAAAATCCGTGAAAGCGTAAAATGCCAAGAAGCACAAGCAATGAACGAAAGTCTATTTACATATGCCCCCTCATGTACAACTGCTGAAGACTATGTTGAGTTTACAAAGGAACTTATAAAGGAGCTAAAGAAATGAAAAAATCATTTAGTAGCAACATTGGAGCTTCACTAAATGGTCGCACGCAAACACCAGTAATGGAGACTCCTCCTGAGGAAAAAGCAGTAAAAAAGGAACCTCAGAAAAAGCCGCAAAAAGCTGTCCATGAATCAAAAGCATCTACAAAAAAAGATCTTGGGTTTGGTCTGAAAGCAGATGGAACTCCCAAAAAATCCAATGCCGGAAGAAAGAAGTATGATAATCCCGAAAAGAAAAAGAAACAGATGGTGCTGACACTTACTCCTGATACGTTTGAAAAACTGCAGGAATGGGCTTCATCAAAACCTAGATCAGCACCAAATTATGTCAGTGATTTCGTAGAAGAACACATCGATGACATAATTAAATAAATATAATAAAATATTATATTTTATTATATTTAATAATATTTTATTATATTTAATTTGGAGGAAAATCTTATGATGGCAAAAGAGATCCAGAAGATTCTTATAGAAAAATCTATGAAAAAAGGAGAGCTTGCAGAGCGATGCGGATGGGGTCGAAACAATTTTTATAACAAGCTTAAACGCGATGACTTTTCTGAGAGCGAACTCCGCAACATGGCAGAAGCATTAGGCTGTGAATTAAAAATCGAATTTATTCCAAAGGCAGGTAAATAATATGGCAAAAAACAAAAGTCTAAGTGCTGCATATAGGGCAAAAGAAGATGAGTTTTATACGCAGCTTACCGATATAGAAAAAGAACTGAAGCACTACAAAGATCACTTTAAAGACAAAATAATATTTTGTAACTGCGATGATCCAGAAGAAAGTAATTTCTGGAAATATTTCTATCTTAACTTTACACAATTAGGATTAAAAAAATTAGTATCCACACATTATGATGCTGAGAAGCCTACTTATAAACTCGAATTTGATGGAACAACAATAAACAAAACCGATTTGAAGCAGAATGGTGATTTTCGCAGTCCTGAATGTATTGAAATATTAAAATCATGTGACTTAGTGATCACAAATCCACCATTCAGCTTATTCAGAGAATTTGTAGGGAAATTAGTAGAATATCAAAAAGATTTCGTAATTATAGGTAACCAAAATGCTTTAACATACAAAGAAATTTTCCCTTTGATTCAAAACAACAAATTATGGTTAGGATATCACAATGGTGATATGACATTCACAGTACCCGACTATTATGAACCACGTGCCACTAGATTTTGGATTGATGAAAATGGACAAAAATGGCGTTCCATGGGAAATACATGCTGGTTTACAAATTTAGATATAACGAAGAGACACGAATCTATAATACTATATAAGCAGTATACTCCAAATGAATATCCAAACTACGATAACTATAAAGGAATAGAAGTAAAGAGAGTTAGTGAAATTCCTTGTGATTATATGGATGTGATGGGTGTTCCTATAACATTCATGTATCACTACAACCCAGAGCAATTTGAAATTGTAGGTCGTGCAGATGCAAATATTGCCAACGAAAATAACGAATATCATATTGAAGGATTCAAAGATAAAGGTGGCGCACCACTAGTTGAAGGGAAGTTTGTATATAAAAGAATTTTGATCAGGAGGAAGGATAATCACCATGAAAATTGAGATGAATGAAATTCCTGTGTCTGCTATAGTAAATGGCTATGCTGATAGTGATGAAGAAGGTGTGGTTGCATACAGTGGAAAATTAAATGTCCGCCCAGCATATCAACGAGAGTTTGTCTATAAAGACAAACAACGTGATGAAGTTATCAATACAGTAAGAAAGGGGTTTCCTCTCAATGTAATGTATTGGGTAAAATCTGGCGATGATACTTACGAAGTATTAGATGGACAGCAAAGGACTCTTTCCATATGTCAATATGTAAATGGTGACTTTTCAATAAATTATCAGTATTTTCATAACCTTACAGAGGATGAAAAACAGCAGATTTTAGACTATAAACTGATGATATATATATGTGAAGGTACAGATTCAGAAAAACTAGATTGGTTTAAAATAATAAACATAGCCGGAGAGAAACTCTATGACCAAGAATTAAGAAATGCAATATACACTGGTCCCTGGCTTACAGATGCAAAAAGACATTTCAGTAAGAACGGATGCCCGGCATATCAGATTGCAAATAAATATCTTAATGGTAATGCCATACGTCAAGATTACTTGCAAACCGCTTTGGAATGGATTGGCAATCGTGAAGGAATAGAGATAGAAGAATACATGGCACAGCATCAGCACAATGCAAACAGCAATGAACTATGGCTATATTTTCAATCTGTTATTTCATGGGTTGAAGCCCTTTTTCCAAAGTCATTCTACCGTCCGATAATGAAAGGGCAACCATGGGGATTGCTGTTTAACAAATATAAAGACAAATCATATGATGCTGCAGAGTTAGAAAAGAAAATAAAGGATCTTCTTCTAGATGATGAAGTAACTAATAATAAAGGTGTCTATCAATATCTATTCACAGAAGATGAAAGTTTCCTAAACTTGCGCGCCTTCTCTGAAAAAGAAAAGATGCTCCAGTATGAGAAACAGGGCGGTCACTGTCCTATGTGCACTAAACATTTTGAATATAACGAAATGGAAGGCGATCATATTATACCTTGGCACGATGGCGGTAAGACTGAACCAGGCAATTTGCAAATGCTTTGTAAACATTGCAATCGCACGAAGTCAGGAAAATAAAATATAATATTTTATTATATTTTATTCATCCAATCACAATTTGCAAATTAGTCTTCTAGTTAAAAATAAGACATACATTACATGCATTTATAGATATAAAACACTAAGAATAAAATATTATTTAATATAATAAAATATAATATTTTATTATATTAAATTGATATGTTCATCCAGGGCTTTTTCAATCTGCTCTGATGTAATACCCACGTATTTCTGGGTAACTGCAACGGAGCTATGCTGTAAAAGCTGCTGAACGAGAACTATATTATAGTTATTGTTCAAATAAATTTCGGTAGCAAAAAATTTGCGAAATGAATGTGTTCCGATATTCTCATATCCTAGATAGTCTGAAACTTTACTAAGATACTTTTGAACGGTTCTTTCCCCTATAGGGAAAAGCCGTTCATTTTCATTTATGCAATTGTCTATGGCATAAATTTTTATATATTGGTATATCTGCAACGGAACGGTAAAAATCCTTTTTTTGCCAGTTTTTTGTTCTATAATATTCAGTCTGTATCTGTTTCCGTCAGAAATGATATCCCTAAGCTGCAGTTTGAGGATATCTTCAATTCGTAATCCAAGATTTGCTTCAAGCACCAGCGCAGTAGCAATACGATTATTGGATCTAAAACCCGCGCCTCCAGTTTTCATTGTTTTTATGATTTCCTTATATTGCTCCTGTGTCAGGGCAACTGTAGTTTTATTTGCCATGATATGCTCCACTTAGTGATTTATTTAATATTTCATGATAATTTTTTGTTTGTTCTATATACCAATTCATGCTATTCAAACGCCTCAAAATCACACAATAATATAGAGCGCAAGTATCCAAGCATATCTTCTGTCATCAGAAAGTCATCATTAGTTTGACAAAAACCATCTGAAATAAGAATATTTATTTCTTCTGCCCTATCTAAAATAGCTGACAGATTCTCTCCATTTTGCAAGTCTACATTTAGAGCATCTACACCATAAACAATACTTGTTAATTTACGTGCAAAAGCCTCAGCATCTATTTCTGATATATGGTTATAATATGCAGGTATATCTTTTTCAGAGTTTACCATTACATAATCTTCTTTCCATTCCGGGTGGGTAAAATATTGCCATTCATGACGCAGCTCATGTGCCAATGCATTAAACATATCAATATCAGAATAAAAATCAGGTAATAATAAAAGTCCTTGTCCAGTAAAATTAAATGCGTCTTCATATTTGGTAAATAAGATCTGTGGACATCTTGTCCTTAATATATTTGATATAACAATTGCACAGGTGATCCATTTGCAGATGTTTCTGCCGTCAATATTATGATATTCATGCGGAAATGCAGGGTAGCATTTACAATTAGGATTTTTTAAAGTATCAAGCAAACAATTAGTCATGTTGCTGTCATTTTTTAAGTAAATAATATATCTACCATTAGGCATTATGTGGCATGATATATCATTTTTATCCTCTAATTGCTCAAATACTTTAATTTCTGGAAATTCTTTATGTTCAATCGTAAGTTTATTGTATAGAGATTTCATATCTATATTTGAAGGAACATATTTAAATTTACGTTTCATATACTTCGTCTCCTTTCTTAAAAGTTCGTATTTTCACTATAAATAGTTCGTATATATCACAATTATAGCATGATAATCTGAAAATTACTGTAATTTATAGTTCGTATTTCTTTACTTATACGAACTCATAAACATTGAAATAAAATGCACCACATATAAAATGAGAGCCTGCATTCTCTTTTTATATGTGGTGTATAGTATCATTCATAATAGGTTACATATCAGTTTTTAATACTAAATCAGTTAATCCAAATTAAATGTCATAGCTGTAGAAGTACACTCCAAGCACAACCATTCCCATTGTTTTATCCTTTTCTCAAATTTTGCATTATTTAATGGATTTTGAATATATCTAACTTCCAAATCGTTATCCTTCTCAAGCAAAAGACATATAAAGTATTCATCGCCATACTGATGTGCCGCAGTATATTCATTATTTGTTAATGAAAATGAAAAGTCACCTTTTACCGATTTTACCTCTATATATCTCTTTTTACCCTCCGGAGTAGTGCTTTCCACATCATACCCATAATTTTTTATACTAACATCTGTTGCTTTGTTACCTAAATACTCTTCTATCTGTACACATTTATTTTCTGCATCTCTCCACTTAGCAATATGTATTGTTAAATTGTCAGTGTCATCTTCTTCAAAGTTCTTTTCTACAGCAGATATACTATCCTGCGCAGATTCCTTAATTATTGAGTCCGCTCCAACTTGCTTTTGCAACCAATTAATTTCTGATGTTCCTAAACGCTCCCCTAATTCCTGCTTAAGTGTTTTATCTAGGCATTCATTTTCATCAATAATATCATCAAATGATTTATACTTATTCTCATCAGTTTTTACAATGTATGATTTTAAATCTGCCTGATATTCCGGATTCAGCGCTTGTTCTATCTTTGATTCACGAATTGCGCTAGTCAGCAGTTGTGTATGAATTTCCGGGTTGAGCTTTTCTACATATTCCTCATTAGACAAATCCTTAGAAATTGATGCTAAGTCCATTTTTTCAGTACTATACTGTTCAAAAAAAGCTTCGACATTATCAATATTTTCGTAAACTGTTTGTGCTAATGAATTTTCTGAAATTTCTCCTGGAATTGCCCTTACAGATTCTGGCTTTTCAATATCAAATGAAGACGGAAATGTTTTATATTCCTTCGGAGAAATAAATTCACCATTTCCCAATTGAATCCATTTTTTATCATTCATATATTTATCTATAATATCATTAAGATAAATATTGATTTTTGAAATGGTTGTCTTCTTCATATACATATTTAATATGTTTTTATATTTTCCCGACTCTGCATCTTTAAATGCTGATTCTAACACAGAACCAAAAATATAGCCTATATGCGATAATGACTCTTTTGTTTTATCATCCATCGTGATATGTTTCCTGGATGGGTCTGTAGAAAAATCAGCATTTATTTTACAGGAAATTATTGATCTTTCCAAAGTTGGAAGATAACAATGATAAACAGCTTGCTCCTCTTCGCAAGGAACAATTACCCCTTCGTCTAGCAGAAATGCCACTGTTGCATTTTTATTTTTTGCCAACATCCATTCTGTCTCTTTATCCTGTTCAGAAATTTTCACATATGAATTACCAAAATCGTTATATCGGGTCATTTCATATTTAGTCGATGTCTGCTCTATATCAAAAATGCATTCACATATATTATTCAGGAAGATAAAATAGCCCTCATTAACCTCATTTAGCTCATCTAAATATAATGCTATGTCAACATTTTTAAAAACAAAAATGGTAGAATATCCGTTGTCTTTTAGAAGCTGTATGTCATCTTGAACACTTTCATCAACATTTTCCATTAAAATAGGAATCCTAATGGTAGGCACTTCATCCAATTTCATTTTCAAGATATTAGAACATTTTTCTTTAGAAAATGTAAAATACGTATTTGCAGAATAGATAATAATATCATTAGATATTGCAGATGCACTTTTAAATCCTATTCCTCTATAGCCTATCGTAGTTCCACGCTTCTTTTCACTTGCACCAGATCTTGATATTGCAATCAAATCGTTCTCATCAAAAGGCTTTCCATTGTTAGCAAAATACAAATTATTATTGTTGTAAAAAGATATTATTCTAGTGGATTTAGCATCATCAGCATTTTGAAGTAATTCAATAAAAAGTCTCCCACTATAACTTTCTGCCATATAATATTCCATCTTAGCCATATCAGCTATTAATTGAGGAGACTGCCTTGCTTCCTCCAAAAATTTATCACTTACTTCTTTAACAACATCATAGAATTTTCTCATATATTTAAAACATTTGCATTGCAAATGACATAGCACTTGCTTGCTCTTCCTCGTCTTTTATTCTTTCAATCCAACTAATGCAAAAATCTCGAATATGTTCCGGTTGTTTATGTCCGGCATCGCAATATACACTTGGATTATATTTATCTCCATATTCGAACATATCTATAACTTCTTCCCAAAAATCAGCATATTCATTAAATTTTTTATTCTTATACAATGCAGAAAGCACATTGTCAGCATTCTGTAAGTTATCTGTTCTGATAAGATAACTGATAACGTAACTAGCCGAAAAGAAGTCTGTATTAGTTGCTTTTGTATATAACTTTTCTAATAAAAACTTATTTTTTGCAAAATCGTTAACAGCATTGCTAAAGCTATTTTCTTTACAGATTTCATACTCCATATTGGTAAGGAGCACATATCCTACAGAATTATATTCATATTCATCATCAGTTTTCTCTATCTCTTCTATATTATTTCTTATACATTCTTCCCAACATCTTAATCCAACTGCAGGATTAAGTTCTATTAACTGCTTCAGCGTTGATTTTAATCCACTTCGATTCTTTATCGGATTCTTAGACAAAACAGTGAAATTTTTTAATAATAATTCTTCTTTATCCATATTTCTTCTCACACTCCACTATAAATCTTTCATATTCCATTATGAATACAATTATATTATTATACTTTACATTACGACACCATAATCATAAACTTGATTTATCATATGTTTAATAAAGAGGTGACAAATGAATTCCCAGGAACTTTCAAATATAGTAAAAAGCTTACCGCAAATAATATACAACTACACCCCCTCTTCAGAAAAAGCATGTACATATGTTATGTTTGGAATCAAAACCGATTCATCCACCGATAAATTTTCAACATTCCAGCCCGAAATATATAATCACTATTTTTATAAAATGCTAGATTTATTTAACTCTGGTATATCAAGTCATAACGAACTCACTTTTATATCTATCTACAAAAAAATAAAAGATTTATCACATACCTATATAAACACACTGACAGAATCTGACTATCTGCAATATCTTTCAAGATTAAATAGTGATCAACTCGAAGAAATAATAGAGCAAGCTAAAATGTTCTCTTTAGCTGAAAGCATTTTAAATAAAAGATAAATTCACTGTAACACACAATAAATAAGAATCCGAATTTTACCAGATACATCTGCTAAAATTCGGATTCTTCATTTCTTAAAACTCTTTAACTATTTTGTCCTGGTCTCGACCGCTGTACACAAACCTCAATATTACGATTTCTTCGCTTTCTTCATTAATGATGTAGTAAGCTATATAGCTCTTTACAAGAAAACGTCTTACATCTGGTCTTTTCAGAAAATCATTCTCAACAAGTTTTCCTGTCAATGGACGTTTACAGATTTTTTCAATCTGCTCTTCCAGTTCATCAGCAAGATCAGAAGCTGCATCAGGATTCCCCAATGTTTCTGAAATGTACTCAAATGTGAAATCAATATCGTACTCTGCAGACTCGGTCAAAACATAATCATATCCCCTAGATGCCATGTTTCTCCCTCAACTTTTTCAAAGTCTTTCTACCATTGCTAACTCTGCCAGCTTCATAATCTGCAATACCCTGATTCACGAAGTTTGCTTCATCGATCTTACGCATGGTGCGCTCATAATAATCTATATCCATTACAACAAGTCTTCCATATCCGTTCTTTGTAACAAATACAGGCTCATTAGATTCGGCACATCTGCGCTCAATCTCAACTGTATTTTTAAGATCTCTCATTGGAACTATCTGCATAATACACGCTCCTTTCTGTGACCAAATTATAACCTATATTTAGCCACATATCAATATTTTCAGGAATAATAGATATTTTATAATGGTAAAATAATGGTTTTTTACCCCTATTTTACTATTACAAATCCTTTGATTAGTAACCAATACCGTAGATTAAGCCACTCTCTCGGGAGGGGGGTCTGGGGGGAGCGGGTGAGGGCGGGCCCCCAGAGCTAAAGGCAGCCAGTGACCAAAAGTTTTCTGTGATAAATTCCCGTCTGGCTGCTCTTAGCTTATATTATTTAGTTGTTGTCGGCTGTTGGCTCAACTTGGGATGCTTTGAAGAAAAAAGCAACTTTCATAAACATCTGCTCTGTATCGGCTTCTCCCTCGTTCCTGGCTTTCTTGGTGGTATGCTTCCATATCGGAAACTTGGAAATTGCCTTTTCTCCATGCTTTACAGTGTAACCTCTTTTCTTCCACTCCATAAAAGTATGTATCTGTTCCGGCTCTTCAATGGTCTCCTTGTTACCGTCCATGTCTTGAACAATTATCATGTTCCCTGACTTCCCAATTATTCCGCTGTTCATCAGCTCCATGCGTTCATTAAATATAATCTGTTCGTTTGTCATTGCCTTATATCCTTTCCGTGAGGAAAAGCCTTTCGGCTCTTCCCCACTTTTTTTAAAATCTTGGTTTATGCTGTCAGTTCAAAAACTGCATCAATCAGCTTATCCTCGGGGCTTACAACTGTACTGTTGACCTCACGCACCATGTTGTAAAGGCTGTTTAAATCTGTGTTTTCGTCCTTGGGTATCAATATGCACTCATGGATGCTTGAAGGAAGAACCACAAAATCATGGATGCCGATATTATCAGCTAATTCTTTGAGTGCTGTGCGGTCTGCTATTCCGCTTGCACCTCTGAACTGTGATTTATTTGAAACAACATAAATCGGTGCATACTCGTTAGAAATTGGGTTGTCCTCTCCTACAATATTGGAAATTACAGAAAACAGCGGCTGTATGGTTGTTTCCTTATGGCTGTTCTTCTCTGCCATGCTCCAAGCAATGTTAAAAGCCACATCTGCATTGTGCAAAAGGTCTTTCTTAACCTTTACAGAAAAATGCTCTGTTCCTCTGTTTCCCTCTAAATATAAATACTCTTCAAGTCCATTAAAGTTACTCGGGCGCTTAACAATGTCCTCTGTGCCTGTCGCCTGTAAACCTAAACGGATATGGGAAAGTACATAGTCCTTGTCTGAAAACATGCTCACATCAAAATTGGTGTTGCACTGCTTCACAATGCTTTCTATCTCATCAGCGACCTCGGAAACTGAAAGATTTTCACGCTCTGCCTTTTCTATGAAATCATCAGTGTAGATGTTGGGGGCAACTCGGTCTGTGCGGTTCCTCTTTACAGTAATACCCTCTTTACAGATTCCGTTCTTGATTGCTGTTGCTTCCTCTGCAAAATAACCTCTGTTGTTGAGTTCCTCAATAATCATTATTCTTGTCATCATAATTAAATTCCTCCTATAAATAAGATTTTTGTGTGTGAGTTTTTAGTTTCTGAAGCTCTTGAAAATGTGCTTTCAAGATTCTGAGCTTTTCTGGAGGGGAGCGATCCTTTTTGAGTGCTATAGTTTCCATGTGTTTTTCCTTTCTTTTCTGTGCTTATAAATGTGCTTTCTGAGTTCATCGCCTATCTATCGGGTTTGCGTGCATCTTTCAGGAACCAGTCCGCTCCATAATGCAAGGGACAAGGTACGATACGCCGTTAGGGCAGCCCTTGCATTATGGAGTGGACTGGTTACGATGCACT
>JAEEGL014325022.1_pt1 | contig 19075 bp, 17 predicted proteins | sample 9134231 | NCBI WGS metagenome assembly JAEEGL01 (sample SAMN16246548, study PRJNA631951) | gut metagenome | biome: gut microbiome; feature: rumen; material: fiber-attached | host: Bos | place: Iran: Karaj | collected 2018-10 | reverse complement strand
GGAGCCCTATTCCCACAACGTGGGCACCTGCTACCGCTGCCACAACGACGTGGAGCCCCTGATCTCCGCCCAGTGGTTCGTGAAGATGGCACCCCTTGCCAAGGAGGCCATCCGCGTGGTGAAGGACGGCACCATCAAGTTCGTGCCGGAGCGCTTCACCAAGACCTATATCAACTGGATGGAGAACGTCCACGACTGGTGCATCTCCCGTCAGCTGTGGTGGGGCCATCAGATCCCTGCCTGGTACTGTGATGAGTGCGGCCACATCAACGTCAGCAGGGAGGATCCCACCCGCTGCGAAAAGTGCGGATGTGAGCATCTGACCCGTGAGGAGGACGTGCTGGACACCTGGTTCAGCTCTGCTCTGTGGCCCTTCTCTACGCTGGGCTGGCCTGACACCGAGGCGCCGGATCTCAAATACTGGTATCCCACCTCTGTCATGGTCACCGGCTACGACATCATCTTCTTCTGGGTTGCCCGGATGATCTTCTCCGGCATGGAGCAGATGAAGAAGGAGCCCTTTAAGACCGTCTTTATTCACGGCCTGGTCCGGGATGACAAGGGCCGCAAGATGTCCAAGTCTCTGGGCAACGGCATCGACCCGCTGGAGATGGCGGATCAGTTCGGCGCCGACGCCCTGCGCTTCAACCTCATCACCGGCAACAGCCCCGGCAACGACATGCGCTTTTTTGTGGAGAAGTGCGAGGCCATGCGCAACTTTGCCAACAAGATCTGGAACGCATCCCGCTTCGTGATGATGAATCTGACCATCGACAAGGTGGAGCTGCCCGCCAAGCTGGAGCGTGAGGACCGCTGGGTGCTCAGCAAGCTCAACGACCTCATTCGAGAGGTTACCGTCAATATGGATGCCTACGAGCTGGGTGTGGCATCTGCCAAGATCTATGACTTCATCTGGGACACCTACTGCGACTGGTATATCGAGCTGACCAAGACCCGCCTCAACGGCGAGGATCCGGAGGCCCGCCTTGCCGCGGAGAACGTGCTTTGCTACGTGCTGCTGCGGATCCTGGAGCTGCTGCATCCCTTCATGCCCTTCATCACGGAGGAGATCTGGCAGGCGCTGCCCCACGAGGGCGATTTCCTGATCCGCGCCTCCTGGCCTGAGTATCGCGACGAACTCCATTTCCCGGAGGACGAGGCCGCCATGGAGGCGGTGAAGGACGCCATCTCCGCCGTCCGCGCCCGCCGTGCCGAGATGAACGTGCCGCCGTCTAAGAAGGCGAAGGTCATCATCGCCACCGCTCAGCCCATGCCCTATGAGGAGGGCGCCCATTTCATCACCCGCCTTGCCTATGCTTCTGAGGTGGAGGTTCTCACGCAGGCGCCTGCCGATCTGAGCGGCATGGTCACGGTCTCCACCCACGATGCCACGGTGTACATGCCGCTGAGTGAGCTGGTGGATCTGGAGAAGGAGCGCGAGCGCATCGCCAAGGAACTGGCCAAGGCCAGGGATAATCTGGCCCGGCTGGAGGGCAAACTGCGCAACGAGGCCTTTGTCTCCAAGGCGCCGGAGGCCGTTGTCAATGCCGAGCGGGAGAAGGCGGAAAAGGCCCGAGCTCTCATCGCCAAGCTGGAAGAGTCCGCCGCCGGAATGAAAATTTGATGAATTCAAATGATTTATCCGGCATCATGACAGTGTTCGACGGATTGCAATTCGAACCATAGAGTATAATCACCGCAGATCACGGATCTGCGGTGATTTTTTACTATTTATACGAAGGAGGCAGAGAAATGGAAGTCAGCGCGTCCAGCGATGAGCGGCGTTTGACGCTGTATCTGAGGGGGGAGCTGGATCATCACGGCGCAAGAGGGTTGATCCGGCGGGCAGAGCAGGAGATCGACACGTCGCTTCCACTGCAGCTGGCACTGGATCTGAGCGGCATCACATTTATGGACAGCTCCGGCATCGCGGTGGTCATGCGGTGCCGCCAGCGGATGCGGGAGCTGGGGGGGACGGTGACGCTGTGCCATGTTCCGGCGCAGCCCCGCAAAGTATTTGACGCATCAGGCATCAGCAAACTGGTAGCCATTGAATAGGGAGGGTTACATATGAAACGCACGGAAAACTACGTGAAAATCGAGTTTCTCAGCCGCAGCACCAACGAGGGGTTTGCCCGTATCGCCGCGGCAGGATTTGCCGCGCAGCTTGACCCCACGCTTGACGAGCTGGGAGACATCAAAACCGCCGTCAGTGAGGCCGTGACAAACGCCATCGTCCATGCCTACCCGGATGAATTGGGCCGTATTCTGCTGAAGCTGCGCATCACAGAGGGTGGCGTTCTGGAGATGACGGTGCGGGATTGGGGCCGGGGGATCGAAAATGTGGAGCAGGCGCGTCAACCGCTTTACACCACCGGCGGCGCAGAGCGCAGCGGCATGGGATTCACCATTATGGAGAGTTTTATGGATCGCCTCTCTGTGAAGTCCCTGCCCGGAAAGGGTACCACCGTCACCATGCGCAAGCGGATCGCAACTCGGGCCAATGGAAGACGATGAGCGAGTTATTTGCCCTGCTGGAGAGAGCGCAGCAGGGGGACGAGGCCGCCTATGAGACCGTTCTGGAGGAGAATGAAGGGCTCATCTGGTCCGTTGTCCGTCGCTACGGAGGATGCGGGGTGGAAACAGAAGACCTGTTCCAGCTTGGCTGTATTGGATTTATAAAGGCTGTAAAGCAATTCGACTTCACATACGGGACGCAGTTTTCTACCTATGCGGTTCCCAAGATCGCCGGGGAAATCCGTCGCTTCTTGCGGGATGATCAAGCCATCAAGGTCGGGCGGACCACAAAGGAGAAGGGGCAGTCCCTGCGCAGGATCCGCGAGCGGCTGCGAAGCAGTTTGGGGCGGGAGGCGCGTCTTTCCGAGCTGGCTGAGGCCTCCGGCATGACGGTGGAAGAGATCGCGGTGATCGACCTTGCCATGGCTGTGCCGGAGTCGCTGCAGCAGGAAAACGGCGACGGGCTGACGCTGGAATCCATGTTGGGCACCGATGGGCCGGAGGAGCTGCTGGTGGAAAAAATAGCGCTCCGGGAGGCTGTAGACAGCCTCCCGGAGCGGGAAAAATGGACCGTACTGCTGCGCTTTTTCAAGGGCCTGACCCAGGCGCAGACAGCGCGCATCATCGGGGTTTCGCAGGTGCAGGTATCCCGCCTGGAGCGGCGGAGCCTGGAAAAGCTGCGCCGGCAGCTGGAGGAATAGCATGACGCCGCTCGTGGTCTGCCGGAAGAAACTCTGTCATGGTGCCGCGGTATCGCTTTGGCATGCGGGAATCCTGGCACCGTGGATTGATCCGCTCCCTGATGGCGATGGTCTCATAGAACCGTTTCCAAAGCTCCCGGTAGTGGACCTCCTCTTCACCGGGCAGTTCCAGCTGCAGCTGATCTACGCGTAAAATCCGGGAACGCCCGTTTGCGTACAGCAGCAGATCCCGGTGGGTACGGTCGTAGATGAAAAATGCCTCGTTGGCACAGCGGTTGCAGAAGTGGCTGCGCAGGAGCGGCAGCACGCGGTTTTTCGGCTCGATCTCCGCACCCAGTACGCCGCCGTAGTCCGAAAATCTGACAAAGCCCCGCAGCTTTTCCACCTCGCCGTTCATATGTCGTATGGCGGTGGCCAGGGGATGATAAACCTCGTCAGACTGGTTCTTCAAAAATGCGCCTCCCTGCGAGAATAGCTTGCGGGAAAAGGCATACATCCGCTGCTCTTTATCCTCCATGCAGGTGAGAAAGGCTCGGCGCAGGATCTGGGCACCGGGAACTGACATTTTCTCCAATCCCCGCTGGACGCGCCGGGCGTGACCGGCGTCTGTAATGACGCAGCGCACCGGATAGAGGGAAAAACATTCCTCATCGCCCGAAAAGGCGATGGGGAATTCTTTGTTGATATAGCTCTCGTAGACGCAGCAGAGAAATCCGTCATAGCTGCCGTCGTATTGATAAATCACTTCATCCCATGCCACGTCATCACCCCGCAGTGTCAAAAAGGGATAGCTGAACGGGCGTCCCGTCACATGGCAGCTCGCCCCGCTGAATGCTCTCCAGCTGGCGCACCAGGGTGGAGGCGGAATAGCGCAGGCCGCTGCGCATTCGCCCGCCGCAGGTGATAAAAAACTGTGCCCGCTTCAGTACGATCCCCAGTTTTTTCAGGTCCTCGAAGCGCAGATGGGAGACACGCCGTGCAGAGATGATGCGCTTGGCACTCAGCGGTCCGATGCCGGGCACACGCAGCAGTGTCTCGTAATCGGCAGTGGTGATCTCCACGGGAAACTGATCCAGATGCCCGATGGCCCAGTTGCACTTGGGATCGATCAATGGGTTGAAATCCGGCTGCTCCTCGGTGAGCAGCTCCTCGGCACGGAAACCGTAAAAGCGCAGCAGCCAGTCCGCCTGATAGAGCCGGTGCTCCCGCAGCAGAGGCGGCTTGGTGTCCGGAGAGGGGAGGAGCGTATTCTCCACCACCGGTACATAGGCGGAGTAAAACACCCGCTTGAGCCGGTAGCGCCGGTAAAGAGATTCTGTCAGATTCAGGATGTGCCGGTCGCTGTCTCCGGTTGCGCCTACAATCAGCTGGGTGCTCTGTCCCGCCGGGGCAAAGCTGGGAGCATGCCGGTATTTTACCAGCTCCGCCTTACTCTGCACGACCGCGTCGCGGATCTGGCCCATGGGCCGCAGAATGGCGGCCTTGGTTTTGTCCGGCGCGAGGGTGCGTAATCCATTCTCCGAGGGCAGCTCCACGTTGACGCTGAGCCGGTCGGCCAGCAGCCCGAGCCGGGTCACCAGTTCCTCGGACGTGCCGGGGATGGCCTTTGCGTGAACGTAGCCGTTAAAAGCGTAGTCGCGGCGCAGGATCTCCAGGCACCGGATCATCTGCTCCGTGGTGTAATCCGGATTGCGCAGTACGCCGGAGGAGAGAAACAGACCCTCAATGTAATTGCGCCGGTAGAACCCGATGGTCAGCTCCGCCAGTTCACGGGGCGTGAAGGCGGCACGTCGCGTATCGTTGGAGCGCCGGTTGACGCAGTATTTGCAGTCGTAGACACAGCAGTTGGTCATCAGCACCTTCAACAGCGTGATGCAGCGCCCGTCGGCGGAAAAACTGTGGCAGCACCCTGCGACGGAGGAGGATGTATTCCCGATTTTACCCGGCTCATAGTTGCGCCTCGCCCCGCTGGAGGTACAGGCGGCATCATACTTGGCCGCATCAGACAGGATCGTCAGTTTTTCCAGCAGATCCATAGCCGGTGGATCAATAGGCGTGACGTCTGCGCCGCTGGGGCTGGTCGAGCCGGTCGATGAGGCGCATCAGATTCACGGCGATAGAGCCGGCGCCCAGGATCACGATGATATAGCCGAGAGTTGTCATGTCGGTTACCTCCTGTGAAACTTATGTTCTATTTGCATTGTAACTCGAACAAGTGTTTTTGTCAAGCATAAATCGAACAAAATTTCTAATTATATAATGCGGAGGTTGACCAGAGGCGCAATCTGTATTAGAATATAGCAAAATAAGAGACAGAGAGGGCGCTATGAACGAACTGGAACAGAGATTCATCAAAGCCAGACGCCGGGCAATTTCGATGGACTACATGCACTTGAACGAGCGGCAGAGAGAGGGAGTGCTGGCCACCGAGGGCCCGCTGCTGCTGCTGGCGGGGGCCGGCAGCGGTAAGACCACCGTGCTCATCAACCGTGTGGCCAACCTGCTGCGATATGGCCGGGGCAGCGACTGCAGCGAGATCCCCGTGCCGGTGTCCGGGGACGAGGTGGAGTTTCTGGAGCAGTATGCTGACCATCCCACGGAGTCCCAGCGCCCACTGATGCAGTACCTGTGCGCTGTGGAGCCGGCCAGGCCCTGGGAGGTGCTGGCCATCACCTTCACCAACAAGGCTGCCAACGAGCTGAAAGAGCGTCTGGAGCGGATGCTGGGGGAGGAGGCCCGGGACGTGTGGGCGGCCACCTTCCACTCCGCCTGTGTACGTATCCTGCGGCGGGACATCGACAAGCTGGGCTTCTCCCGGGATTTTACGATCTACGATACCGACGACAGCAAGCGGGTCATCAAAGGGCTCCTGAAGGATCTGAGCCTGGACGAGAAGACTTTCCCCATCCGGGAGATCCTGGCGATCATGTCCGCGGCCAAGGATGAGATGACGACCCCGGAGGAATTCACTCAGATAGCCCAGACCAACGGTGACTGGCGGAAAATCCGTATAGGTAAAGTATTCGACCTTTACACAAAAAAATTGCGGGAAGCCAACGCGCTGGACTTCGATGACATCATTCTGCACACGGTGCGGCTGCTGCAAAGTGACAAGGCGACCCGGGAATACTACCAGCACAAGTTCCGCTACGTGCTGATTGACGAGTATCAGGACACCAACCACCTGCAATATCTGCTGGCCAGCCTGCTGGCCGGGGGTTACCGGAATATCTGCGTAGTGGGTGACGACGATCAGAGCATCTACCGCTTCCGGGGCGCCAACATCGAGAACATCCTCAGTTTTGAGTCGGAATACCGGGGCGCCCGTGTCATCCGTCTGGAGCAGAATTACCGCTCCACCCAGAATATCCTGGACGCCGCCAATGAGGTGATCCGCCACAACCTGGGCCGCAAGGGCAAAACACTGTGGACGGAGAACGGAGCGGGGGAGAAGGTGCTGGTAAAAACCACCTTCAATGAGACGGATGAGGCCAACTTCGTGGTGGGGCAGATCCTGATGTCATATCACCGTGGCGCAAACTGGCGGGACAGCGCCGTGCTGTACCGCATGAACGCCCAGTCCAATGCGCTGGAGTATGCCTTCAAGCGCAACGGTGTGCCCTACCGCGTGGTGGGGGGCATGAAGTTCTTTGACCGCGCTGAGGTCAAGGACATGCTGGCCTATCTGTGCCTGATCAACAATCCCACGGATGATCTGCGCCTGCGCCGCATCGTCAACGTGCCGTCGCGTAAGATCGGTGACGCCACCGTGGATAAAGCCCAGCAGCTCGCCACCGCCAGCGGGTTGCCCCTGTACGAAGTGCTGCGCCACGCATCGGAGTACCCGGAGCTGAAGAGCTCTGCTGGCAAGCTGATGGCCTTTACAGACATTGTGGAAGAAATGCGCAGCCGTGTTCCCGAGATGGGATTGGTAGAGTTCTACGAGTATGTCTGTGACCGCTCCGGATACGTGCGTGCACTGATGGAGAAGAACGATCTGGAGAGCCAGGGACGCATTGAGAATGTGCAGGAGCTGGCCTCCAGTATCCAGGGGTTTCTGGAAAATGAGCCGGATAATCCGACACTGGCCGGCTTCCTGGATGAGATCGCCCTCTATACCGATCTGGATGATACCAAAGACAGCGATAACATGGTGACGCTGATGACCATGCACGCCGCCAAGGGATTGGAGTTCCCCTATGTCTACGTTGTGGGGATGGAGGACGGACTGTTCCCCGGGAATCGCGCTATGGGTGAAGCGGAGGAGATGGAGGAGGAGCGGCGGCTTTGCTACGTCGCCATGACCCGGGCCAAGGAGCAGCTGACCATGACCAACGCCCGGCAGCGGATGCTGTTTGGCCGTACTACCCCCTGCACACCGTCCCGTTTTCTCAATGAGATTCCGGATAAAAACATGGAATGGATCGGCAAGCCGGAGCCGCGCCGGGAGCGGTTCGGCTGGGACGACGGCTGGGAACAGGACGGCGGCTTCGGCTTGTCCGACCGTGGATATGGCGCCGAAAAACGGTCCTCCGTTCCCAGAAAAGCAAACACCATTGGCGACAGTGGGTTCCACCGCGCCTCCGAGCCGGCGAAGCTGATGCATCTGGAGGCGGGGGACGGCGTTCGGCACGACGCATTCGGAACGGGCATGGTGATCAGCGTGAGGCCGATGGGCGGCGACGCCTTGGTGGAGGTCGCTTTCGACCAGGTCGGCACTAAAAAGTTGATGCTGAAGGCGGCTGGGAAGCATCTGACAAAGCTCTGAAAACAGTAAAAAGCCCTGCTCTATCGAGCAGGGCTTTTGCTTGTCCATATCAGACCGCTCTGGTCACTTTACCGGAACGCAGACACCGGGTACAAACGTACACATGGCGGGGCGTACCATTGATGATTGCCTTCACGCGTTTGACGTTGGGCTTCCAGGGACGATTGGAACGTCTGTGGGAGTGGGAAACCTTGATGCCGAAGGTCACGCCCTTGTCGCAGAACTCGCACTTTGCCATCCGTTGCACCTCCTTGCTGTGACTTAATTACGTGGCTCGCATTTGCAAGCACAAGGTATCTTAACAGATGAAAAGGAAAAAAGCAAGTATAATTTTCAAAAAAAACGAAAAAATCTGCACTGCGCGGAAACTATTGCGAAACGAGGCTGAATACGCTATAATACACTAAATAAAAATAGGCGTTTTAGCGGCAATTGACAGATTCCGCCGTATTTGCCGAAGAAGGAGGCCTCTATGGAAGAAAAGGTGCGGATTACGCCGGCAAAGCTCAAACAGCTGGTGGAGGACTTTGGCCTGGAGATCATCAACAAGGGCACTGACTATAACACGCGGGAGATCAATATCTCCGATGTGAACCGTCCTGCCCTGCAGCTGGTGGGTTTTTACGACAATTTTGACGTGACGCGCCTGCAGATTCTGGGCCGGGCGGAGACCACCTACGTGCAGTCCATGGACGCCGACCGGCGCAGGAAGGTTTTCAACGATCTGTTCCGCTGCGAGATCCCCGCACTGATTGTGGCGCGCGGCATTGAGATCATGCCGGAGATCCGGGAGAGCGCCGAGAAACACGGCCGCACGCTGCTGCGCACGCCGCTATCCACTGTGGAGATCTCCAGCCACATCATCGACTATCTCAACCGCGCCATGGCACCGAAGATCACACGCCACGGTGTGCTGATGAATATCTATGGCCAGGGCGTGCTGATCCTGGGCGAATCCGGCATCGGAAAAAGCGAGACGGCCATTGAGCTGTTGAAGCGTGGCCACCGCCTTGTGGCGGACGACGCTGTGGATATCCGCCAGATCTCCAACGAGCTGTACGGTGCGGCGCCGGAGATCATACGCCATTTTATCGAGATCCGCGGCATCGGCCTCATCGATGTGCAGCAGTTGTTCGGCATGGGCTCGGTGCAGTTTGAGACGGACATTGACCTGGTGATCCGGCTGGAGCAGTGGGTCGAGGGCAAATTCTACGACAGGCTGGGCCTGGGTGAGGAAAAGATCAAGATCCTGGGCGTATCCCTGCCTGTGGTGACGGTGCCGGTGCGGCCGGGACGAAACCTGGCCGGAATCGTGGAGATCGCCACCATGAAGAACCGCCAGATGGCCTACGGCTATAACAGCGCCCGTGACTTTGTGGAGCAGTTCGACAGGCGAATCGACGCCATGGCGCGCAAGAACAAGGATCTGAAATGAAATACATCGGTATTGACGTGGGCGGTACGAACCTCAAAGCGGGTCTTGTGGATGAATCTGGGCTGATTCTGGCCACACACAGCATAAAGATGGGACAGGTGGAGGACGCTGATTCCCTTGCCTGGACGCTGGTTGCGCTGACCCAGGATCTGTGCCGGTCCGCTTCCGTTTCCCTGGACCAGGTTGCCTCTGTGGGGGTCGGAATACCGGGCACGGTGGAGGTCCGCACCGGTACCGTTCTCTACACCTGCAACCTGTCGATGAAAAACGTTCCGCTGCGCAAGTTGTTTCATCGCTACCTTGCAACGCCCTTTTATCTGGAGAACGACGCCAACTGCGCGGCGCTGGCGGAGTATTTCGTTGGCGCCGGCCAGGGCAGCAAGCGTTTTATCACCGTCACTCTCGGTACAGGAATCGGCGGCGGCATCATCCATAACGGCAAAATCTTCCACGGCGCCAACGGTATGGCCGGCGAAGTGGGACATATGAGCATTGTTTACGGCGGCGAACCCTGCCCCTGCGGCAGGCGGGGCTGCTGGGAACGGTACGCCTCCGCCAACGCGCTCAAACGAATGACGGAGCAGGCGGTGCGGGAGCACCCCGACACCGGTTTGGGCAAAGTCGTGGCGGAAAACGGCGGCCACGTCTCCGGCCGCTCGGCTTTTGAGGCCATGCGCCGCGGCGATGCCTTGGGCCGTGCGGTTTGTGAACGTTACATCGACTATCTGGCCGCCGGGATCATCAATCTGGTGAACATCTTCCAACCGGACACTCTGGCCATTGGCGGCGGCGTCAGCAACGAGGATGACGCCTGTTTGCTGCAGCCCCTGCGCCGCCGGGTGGAGCGGGAGAGCATCCCGTGCAGCCGGGACAAAATGACGAAAATCGTAAAGGCGGAACTCGGCAACCGGGCCGGCATCATCGGCGCCGCCTTTTTGGGTAAAAACAAGCGTGTTTAGGAGGAAACTATGCTCTGGTACGAGAAATTGGACAGGGAGATCGGCGAGCATCTTCCGGATGCTGTCATAATGGTCGATGAACCTCTGGCGCGTCATTGTTCCTTTCGGATCGGAGGTCCGGCCAGACGGATGGCTTTTCCGTCTACGTCGGGCGAACTGGTGATGCTGGATAAGATCGGCCGTGCCTGTATGGCTGACCCGCTGGTGCTGGGCAACGGCACCAATATCCTGTTTCCCGATGAAGGGTTGGACCGGCTTGTGATCAGCACCCGCGATCTGTGCCGCATGGAGCGGACAGGGGAGAGTGAGATCCGGGCTGAGGCGGGCCTGAGCCTTGCGCGTCTTGCCGTGTTTGCCCAGCAGAATGAGCTGGCGGGTCTGGAGTTTGCCCATGGCATCCCGGGCAGCGTGGGCGGGGCGGTATGTATGAACGCAGGCGCATACGGCGGTGAGATGAAGGACGTGCTGGTGGGCGCACAGATCTGGTTTCCGGAGGAGGGTGTGCGATTTTTCACGGTGGATGAGCTGGACCTTGGCTACCGTCACAGCATCCTTACGGATCACCCTGACGCGGTGGTGCTGTATGCCGTTTTCCGCCTGGAGAAAGGGGACGGCGCAGCCATCCGTCAGAGAATGGATGAGCTGATGGCTCGGCGCAAATCGTCCCAGCCGTTGGAGTTCCCCAGCGCGGGCAGCACCTTCAAGCGCCCCACCGGATACTATGCCGGCGCTCTTATCGAACAGGCGGGCCTGAAAGGCTTTTCCGTGGGCGGAGCGCAGGTTTCCCCCAAGCACGCAGGCTTCGTTATCAACACCGGAAACGCCACCTGCGCCGACGTGAAGGGCCTCATTGCCCACATCCGGAAAACGGTGCTGGAAAAGGACGGCGTGCTTTTGGAGCCGGAGGTTCGGATCATCGACTAAGCGGATGAGGAGGTTCCCATGGAAATACTGATCATATCGGGTCTCAGCGGCAGCGGCAAAAGCCAGGCAGCCTCCTATCTGGAGGATATCGGCTACTACACGGTGGACAATCTGCCCGCTGAGATGATGGTGAAGTTTGCCGAGTTCTGCGTGGCATCCGGCGGCCACTATGACAAGGTGGCCCTGGTCTATGATATCCGGGCCGGTGAGCCCTTTACCGCGCTGGTCCAGACGCTGGATCAGATCCGCTCCATCGGCGTCACCTGCCGTATGCTGTTTTTGGAGGCGTCAACCACCACTATCGTCAACCGATACAAGGAGACAAGGCGCATCCATCCCCTGTCTAACGGGGGGCAGAGCATCGAGAAGTGCATCCAGCAGGAGCGGGAAATGCTCGCACCAATCCGTGACCACGCGGATTATATCATTGACAGTACATCCTTTTCCACAGCGAAGCTCCGCAGCGAACTGCTGAATCTGTTCGGCACCCAGGGGGATCATGCCGGCCTGCATGTAAACGTGCTCTCCTTTGGCTTCAAGCACGGTATTCCCATTGAGGCGGATCTGGTGTTTGACGTGCGGTTTATGCCCAATCCCTTTTACGTTGCGGAATTGAAGCGCAAAACGGGTCTGGATAAGGACGTGCGGGACTTTGTGTTTTCCTTCCGTCAGACCCATGATTTCATGGACCAGCTGGAGAAGATGGTATCCTTCCTGCTGCCTCTCTACGGGGAGGAGGGCAAGTCTGTGCTGGTCATTGCCATTGGCTGCACCGGCGGCCATCACCGCAGTGTGGCGGTGGCCCACGAGCTGTCTGAATTCATCGCCAAGGCCGGTTATCAGGTGACGGAGAACCATCGGGACATCTCCCGGTAAAAAGGCGTGCCTCTGAAAGGAGCGCATTGATGGAAGAATATCTGTATCAGATCCCGCCGGAACGGGGTCCCCGGATCGTCGCCATCGGCGGCGGAACGGGCCTTTCCACCCTGCTGCGCGGACTGAAAATGTATACAAGGCATATTACAGCCATTGTAACCGTAGCCGATGACGGCGGCGGCTCCGGCATGCTGCGCCATGATCTGGGCATGCTGCCCCCGGGGGACATCCGCAACTGCATGGAGGCGCTGGCAAACTGCGAGCCCATGATGTCCCAATTGATGCACTATCGGTTCACTGACGGCGTGCTGGCAGGCCAGAGCTTCGGCAACCTGTTCCTGGCAGCGCTTTATGGCATTATGCCCAGTTTTGACGAGGCGGTGGAGAGCCTCAGCCAGGTCCTCGCTATTACCGGGCGGGTTTTGCCCGTCACCAACGAAAATGTCCAGTTAAAGGCTGTGTTTGAGAGCGGCTCTTCCGTGGTGGGGGAGTCCCATATCGCTATGATGAAACGGGAACAGCAGTGCCGCATCTCCTATGTGGAACTGGTGCCGGGACATCCCAAGGCGCTTCCGGCGGCGCTGACCGCCATTGAGGAGGCGGACATGATCCTGCTGGCCCCCGGCAGCCTCTATACCAGCATCATCCCCAATCTGCTGGTGGACGGCATCGTAGACGCCATCCGCCGCTCCACGGCGCTGAAGGTTTACATCTGCAACGTGATGACCCAGCCGGGGGAGACGGAGGGTTACACCGTTTCCGACCATATCCAGGCGCTGCAGCGTCACTCCTGCCCGGATCTGTTCCACATCTGTCTGGTCAATTCCCAGTCCATTCCCACGTCGGTCTCCCTTCGCTACGCCATGGACGGCGCGGAGGTCATCCTCTGTGACCAGACGGCTTGCGAGGCGCTGGGCGTGGAGATTGTCAGCCGTCCCGTTTCCACGGTGGAGAACGGCTGGGTGCGCCACAGCCCCGGCCACCTGGCCCGGGAGCTGATGGAACTGTACGCCCGTCGTGCCATGCGTGTGGTGGGCGAATCCACCCGACACGAGACCACCAACCGTGTGGAGGAATAAGAGAGGAGGAGACTATGCCGTCCTTTGCCTATAAGGTCCGCTCGGAGCTGTGCCGCACGCCGGTGCAGCGGCTTTGCTGCGCCCGGGCGGAGACATACGGCGTGCTGCTGTTTGCCAACACGTTTTCCGCCCATGAGGTGCGCATTATCACAGAAAATCCGGAGTTTGCCGCACGGCTGCCCCGTCTATTTCACAAGGCGTTTTCGCTGAAATTTGACGCGGTGCCGGAGGACGGCACACGTGGCAAGCTGATTTTCCGCATCACCGACACGGACAAGCTCCACCGGATCATCAACCAGTTCGGCTACGATCCCCGCCAATCCTTTGCCCAGCACGTGAACTTCGCCATGGTGGAGGACGACTGCTGCCGTGGGGCTTTTCTCCGCGGTGCGTTTCTCTCCGGCGGCAGCGTCACAGACCCGGAAAAGCGTTATCATCTGGAACTGGCTACGTCCCATATTCAGGCCAGCCGTGAGGTGTCCGCCCTGCTGACGGAGATGGGCTTTGTGCCCCATACGGTGATGCGCGGCGCAAGCAGCGTGATCTATTTCAAGCAATCGGAGCATATCGAGGACTTTCTGACCACCATCGGCGCCCCGGTCTCCGCCATGGATATCATGACCGCCAAGGTGGATAAGGAGATCCGCAACCGCACCAACCGGGCTTTCAACTGCGACATGGCCAACATGGAAAAGGCCCTGGACGCCGCCCGGGAACAGCTTACCGCCATCGAAAAACTGAGAGATGACGGCGCGTTGGATTCCCTGCCGGATAAGCTGCGCCAAACGGCCCTGCTGCGTCTGGACTATCCGGAGCTTTCCCTCCAGGATCTTGCCCAGCGGTGTGATCCGCCGGTGAGCAAATCCTGCATCAACCATCGGATTCGGAAGCTGATGGAGCTTGCCGCCGAAGAGCGCAAGCGGGATGCCGCCGATGTGCGCTTTTTACCCCACAAGGATGCGTAACATTTGAATGTGCCGGCCAATGGAGCCTGCAGAGGAGGAGATCATATGACAAAAGAGGAACGCTGCCGCAAGGCCCTGGCTTGCCACGCCACCACGCTCAACTGCGCCCAGAGCGTCCTGTGCGCCTTCTCCGACCGCCTCGGTTGGAGCGATGATCAGTGCGCCGCCCTTGGCAGCGGCTTTGGCGGCGGCGTCCGCTACGGCGGAGTGTGCGGAACCGTCAGCGCCGCAGTGATGATCCTGGGGCTGCTGTACCCTCACACACCGGAAAACGGCATGGATGGCAAGCGCCGCGCCACGCGGCTGACCAAGGAGTTTGAGAGCCGTTTCACCGCACAGTTCGGCAAGCTGGACTGCCGGGATCTGCTGGCCATCGGTGACCTGCAGGGCACGGAGATGACGGAGAAGCTGAACGTGGATGCCCACTGTGACAAATTGATCGTCTCGGCGGTGGAGCTGCTGAGCGATATGCTGGACGAGCTGGAAAAGGAGTAAACCATGGCATTTGCACACCTCCATGTGCATACGGAATACAGCTTGCTGGACGGCGCCTGCCGCATCCGTGACCTGCCCAAGCTGGTCAAGGACATGGGGCAGACGGCGGTAGCCATCACCGATCACGGCGCCATGTACGGCGTGATCGACTTTTACCGCGCCTGCAAGGCCGAGGGGATCCATCCCGTCATCGGCTGCGAGGTGTATGTGGCGCGCCGCACCCGGTTCGACAAGATCCACGAATACGACAGCGAGTCCCGCCATCTGGTGCTGCTTTGCGAAAACGAGACGGGTTACCGAAATCTCTCCTATATGGTCTCCCAGGCATATGTGGAGGGTTTTTACATCAAGCCTCGCATCGACCTGGATCTGCTGCGCGAACATGCCGAGGGTCTCATAGGTCTGTCCGCCTGTCTCGCCGGTGAGATTCCCCGGCGGATCCTGAACGGCGACTATGAGGGCGCCAGGTCCTACGCTCTGGAGATGCAGAGCATCCTCGGGGAGGGCAACTTCTATCTGGAGCTGCAGGACCACGGCATCGCAGACCAGACTACGGTGAATCGCGCCCTGCTCCGGATGCATCAGGAGACGGGCATTCCTCTGGTATGCACCAACGACGCCCACTATCTGCGCCGGGAGGATGCCGCCAGCCACGACGTGCTGCTCTGTATCCAGACGGGCAAGACGGTGGATGACGAGAACCGCATGCGATATGAGCCGCAGAACTTCTACCTCCGCTCCACGGAGGAGATGGAGGAGCTGTTCTCCGGCTATCCAGACGCGGTGGAGAATACCCAGCGTATTGCCGACCGCTGCCAGGTAGAATTCACCTTCGGCAAATACCACCTGCCGGAGTTCAAGCTGCCCCCGGGCTATGACTCGCCCACCTATCTGCGCAAGCTCTGCGACGAGGGTTTTGCCGAGCGGTACGGCGAGGGAACTCCCCGGTATCGTGATCAGCTGGCCTATGAGCTGAACATGATCGAGAAGATGGGCTTCACTGACTATTTCCTCATCGTGTCTGATTTCGTCCGCTATGCCAAAAGCGCAGGCATCCCCGTGGGACCCGGCCGCGGCAGCGCCGCCGGCTCCATGGTGTCCTACTGTCTGCATATCACGGACATCGACCCCATGCGGTATAATCTCTATTTTGAGCGTTTTCTGAACCCCGAGCGCGTGTCCATGCCCGATATCGACATGGACTTCGGCGACACACGCCGGGGCGAGGTGGTGGACTATGTGCGCCGGAAGTACGGCGACGACCACGTGGCCCAGATCGTCACCTTCGGCACCATGGCTGCCCGGGGCGCCATCCGTGACGTGGGTCGTGCCCTGAACATGACCTACGCCGAGGTGGACGTGGTGGCCAAGCTGGTGCCCGCCACACTGCATATCACCCTGGACGATGCGCTGAAGCTGTCCAAACAGCTCAGCGACCTCTATGAGGGCGATGAGCGCATCCACCGCTTGATTGACACCGCCAAGGCGCTGGAGGGCATGCCCCGTCACGCCTCCACCCACGCAGCCGGCGTGGTGATCACCAAGCGACCGGTGTACGAATATGTGCCCCTTGCCAGAAACGATGAGGCCATCGTCTGCCAGTACAATATGATCACCCTGGAGGAACTGGGGCTTTTGAAAATGGACTTTCTGGGCCTGCGGAATCTGACGGTGCTGGACGATGCGCTGAAGATGGTGCAGCGGAGGCAGCCGGATTTCACCCTGGATCAGATCCCCATGGACGACCCGGCGGTGTTCAAAATGCTGCAAGAGGGAAAGACCTCCGGCGTCTTTCAGATGGAGTCCTCCGGCATGACCGGGGTGTGCCTGGGCCTGAAGCCGGAGAACATCGAGGACATCACCGCTATTATCGCCCTGTACCGCCCCGGCCCCATGGAATCCATCCCTCGGTTCATTGCCTGCAAGCACGATCCCCGGCTGATCTCCTATAAGCACCCGTCTCTCAAGCCCATTCTGGCCGTGACCTACGGCTGCATTGTCTATCAGGAGCAGGTGATCCAGATCTTCCAGCAGCTGGCGGGTTATTCCCTGGGCCAGGCGGACATGGTGCGCCGGGCCATGAGCAAGAAAAAGGTCAAGGACATCGAGAAGGAGAGAGGGGCCTTCCTCCACGGCGATCCCACCCGCAATATCAAAGGCTGCGCCGCCAACGGCATCCCGGAGGACATGGCCCAGTCCATTTACGACGAGATCTACGACTTCGCCAACTATGCCTTCAACAAGGCCCACGCTGTTTCCTACGCCGTGGTGGCCTATCAGACCGCCTGGTTCAAGTGTCACCACGTGCGGGAGTACATGGCAGCCCTGCTGACCAGCGTGCTGGACAACACCGACAAGATCGCCGAGTATATTGCCGAGTGCCGGGAGTGCAGGATCCCCCTGCTGCCGCCGGACGTGAACCGCTCCTGCGACCGCTTTACGGTGGAGGAGGGGGGCATCCGCTTCGGTTTGGTGGCCATTAAGAATATCGGCCGGGGGTTTATCCAATCCATGGTGCGAGAGAGAGAAAGCGGCGGTCTCTTTGCTTCCTTCCAGGACTTCTGCCAGCGCATGTTCGACTGCAATGATATGAACAAGCGCGCCGTGGAAAACCTCATCAAGGCCGGATCCTTTGATTCCCTTGGCGCCCGACGTTCCCAGCTGCTGGCGGTCTATGAAAAAGTGCTGGACAGCATCGCTGACAGCCGCCGCCACAACGTGGAGGGCCAGATGGACTTCTTCGGCATGACCTCCGCCGCCAGCAACTCCGGCCACAGCGATATCCACCTGCCGGACATCCCGGAGATCTCAGCCACCGAGCGGATGTTTATGGAGAAGGAGACCACGGGCCTCTATCTCAGCGGCCACCCTATGGCGGATTATCGCGCCTCGGCACGGAAGCTGGGCGCTGCCTCCATCCACGATATCATGGAGGATTTTGCCCGTGAGGACGGGCCCGCCCGCTTTGCAGACGGCCAGAACATCACCGTTGCGGGCATTGTCACCGCCAGCAAGACCCGCACCACCAAGAACAACACCCTCATGGCCTACGTGACGGTGGAGGATGAGCTTTCCTCCATTGAGCTGCTGTGCTTTAACCGTGTGATCGAGAGCAGCGGCAGCTATATGGCGGTCAACACCCCGGTGCTGGTGAAGGGGCGCCTGTCCGTCCGTGATGAGAAGCCCCCCCAGATCATGTGCGACAGCATTGTCCCCTTAAAGCAGCTCACCGCACCGGGGGAGGAGACGGCAACACCGGCTCCCCAGGGGACCGCTGCAACCATTTTCCTTCGCGTCCCCAGCGTGGACAGTGTGGAATTTCGCCACATCAAGCTGGTGATGACCATGTTTGAGGGGGAGACCCCCGTGAAGATCCGTGTGGCGGACACCGGCAAGCTGTTGGGCGGACAGTGCATGAACCACCCCGCCCTTTTGCAGGAGTGCCGTGAATGGCTGGGGAACGAGAACGTGGTTGTCAGGGAAAAATAGGTGATGCCTATGAAGAATTACTTCACGCAATACGGCATGAAGGCGGCGGTATTCTTGGGGGTCTTTGGAGTTGCCGAATTCGTTCTGCTCGCTATATCGTTTTTTTCCAAAGACGACCAGGGCTCAACTCAAGCCACTATTTACGTGCTTGTCCCTGTCATTGCGTTGCTGGTTGCGTTCGTTTTCTTATTCTTACCGGAGATGCGTACACGAGTCTATGTCGATGAAGAGAGCATAGTGGGCAAGTCGCTCGGAAAAGAGTGCTGGCGCTGTACCTGGCATGAAATCAATCAATTGAGGGCGGGGTATTATACCTCAGTTTCATACATCATCCGATACGGAAACGCAGAAAACGAGAAGGAGTGCGTGATTGAGATCACCCCATCCAGCAGAAAAATCCTTGCCCATTACTGCACCAACGAGGAGCTCCGGGGTGTCATATCCCGAGCCAGAATGTACATAAGCAAATATAACGGAGAATGGAATAAGCAGTCCCATCAGATTTGATCCTAAAAAGCAGGGAGGAGGCCCCGGCGATTTGCCGGAGCCTCCTTTTTTCACACTCACCGTGCCATGGCATACACTGGATTGAAAGAGGCCATCTTTCACTACTTATCTAGGAGGTAACAACATGCCTGAAAATGTGATGCCGGGCCCGGTGGACGATCTGGAGAAGATCCGCGAGTCCGTCTGTATCCATACGAGAAAGATCTTTGACAGCTGCCGTGACAAGGACTGCGTCGAAGACCTGCGATTTTATCCCACGGCTGAGGCACGCGATATTCTCAACACGTCTCAGATGGTCAAGGGCGGCACGGCGGAGCTGCTGTATGTCTACACCGATGTGGAGCCGGTGACCTTTAACCG